>Ga0126342_10014314_pt1 | contig 14015 bp, 16 predicted proteins | sample Cyp1metagenome_FD_92528 | JGI IMG/M metagenome (GOLD analysis project Ga0126342, IMG submission 92528) | Coral microbial communities from Lord Howe Island, Old Settlement Bay, Australia - Cyphastrea 1 metagenome | ecosystem: Host-associated > Invertebrates > Cnidaria > Coral ...
AATGATATTTTGGCAAAATAAGATTTTGGGATACACACTGGCCGTGTTCCAAAAATGACACATTTCAAAGTAAAAGGTTTTGCAAATTGTTTCACGAAGTAGCCGCAATTTGAATGGCAGAAGGATCACCCATCCAAAGGTCTTTGATCTTTGACGGAAAAACGGCAGCAGGAACATCATAAAACAGACCCGCAGGAACCCGAATCATGTGCTTGTAAGCCTGGTTTTGATTGACTAACGAAATACCGACTGCGCTGTATTGTTCGTGGCGCCTTTGCAAGATTGGGTTGCGTTTTATCATCACGGGTGCCGGGATGCCGGGACGCCGCCCTGCATGAACATGCCCTGAAGTCATGCGCTGCCCATACCAGTTTTCCGTGTAAAGACCGTTCAGCCAAGCTTGAATTTTAGATTTTTTGGTCATGAAAGCCATGTCAGTCGATCTTTCTATCGGTTTATGTTGCGTGATAAGCGTCGTTGTTTACAAAAGTTGTGGTTTGAGATGATTTGAGCCTGGCAGTACCACTAGCAAACAATCCAACACCATCATACACCATCCAAGTATTCGAATCCTTGCGCAAACAAACAGTACCAATGCAATTTAGCCTTTAAACACATCAATTTGTTAGAAGACTACATTCACATTGTGCAACTTTGTTCAGCCTTTCAAACAGTAGAACGCAACATCCAGAACACGACTGTGTTGCAAAATCAAGGAAAAAGTGCATGCAGCTGCTCTGCTGCTGAGTCAACCCGCAAACGTAACACCTGAAAATAATGAGACAACACTTGAATGCTAGGAGAATGACTTAAATATGATGTTGAGAGTTCTATGATGCGTACAGACAGTGCTTTAAAGCGCTTAAAGGGTGCCCTATTTTCGACACGTTGACGCATTGTCATCTTGTTTTCTAAGGGGTCACTTTGGGTGATGGGCATGTCCCTAGGTCACTTGGGCCAGCGAGGCTTGGCCTTGCCGATGGCCTTGGGATCCGCAGCACCTTGGCAACGAGAACCCCGCATCAATTGGGCGTGTCCATATCGCGTCCATGTCATGTCCGTATCATGTCCTCAGGCATGCGCAAGCATGTTCAGAGCATGAGCATGTCCGCAATCATGTCCATAAGCGTGTCACAGGTCCATAGCATGTGCAAAGCACGTGCGAAGCATGTGCATGTCATGCTCATTTCAGGTCCATAGCATGTGCAGAGCATGCGCAGAGCATGCGCAGAGCATTTCAGCATTAGTGTTGCGCATTTGTTCCCACAGGAATTGCGTTTTCAAGTCTTGCATGTTGTGGCAGCTTTGGCAGATGAACTGCCAAGTCAGTCCATCCATCGTGCGAAGACTTCCGAACAGAAGACCCTATCAAAGCAAGCAGTTGTCACGGTCATGCTTTGGACAACATGGAGTCGGCAATGCCGCTAAAGCGTAGACAACTCAAGCAGAGTGTGGACCATTCGATATTATCGAATAGCTTCAAAGGCAGTTGGCAGAGAGCTGCACCAGCTATCTCAGAATAATAGGCTATGCATTTTGTCAATGTTTCAAGTCACAGCCTGATGTTGAAACACCATACGTAGATAATCTTAATCTGTTTTAGCCACTGACTGCTGCCCCTGGTTTTTTGAAGCCTGGGGCCTTCCATGATCTTGCAACTTTGTGCCACGGTGCATTTTGAGGCCATGTTGGTGACGATGTGCGCAGCACATGTAGCAGCTTTGGTTGTAAGTTGAAGAGAACGCAACAGGTTTGCAGTTAATTTGGTGACCAGGTTGGTTTGGAAGCAGACTTCAAACAAGCAACCCAAATCGAGTCAAGCCTTTTGTATCTCCGGGCACGCTCACTTTGTTCTGATATGTTCTGATGTTTGTTTCTGGAAGGTACTTTGGTTTCACTGAGATGAAGGGATGGAGCGCACGGGGCTCATAATGGACGCAGCAAGTCCCCTGGGGGAACCCCCGCCCTTCTGATCCAATCGGATGCCAGGGTCTCTTTCCATGTGTAGATCTTCAAAGAACCTTTTCCGGGCTCCATCCACAGCTGACATGGAGCATGTTGATGTTGTGCTGGCCACTGCGCACTTAATTTGCATGAAACCCTCAGGCAAAACAATTCCTGAATTGTGATTGCAGCTGTATTGTGATTGCGCATACTGCGCGGCACTGAGGCGCCTTGGATTATTCTGCCCTATTTGGTGTGGGGGTTGGGCCGAGGAAGCTGCTCAGCGGAAAGTCGGACTGCAATGAAGCACAAGCATCGGAAATCTGAGGAAACCAAGCCAAATTGCATCTCGTGTTTGATAGTTTTTCTACATGATGCAGCTTGCGCCCATGTAAAGTACCAAGTGTTACTTTGTTTGCCATCGTTGTCTCATGGAGTTCTCGTTCGCAAACAACGCTTCAGTCGATTGGGTTTGCCTTGGCTATTTTGTTGATTGCTTGCAGACTCAAGTGTTGACAGCAGGTTTTGCCTTGTTTCGTTTCTTGAAATGCCAGTATCGCTGAGCTAGCTCACTTTCTTGCAGAAAAGGCTAAAGAAAGAAGGAGAAGAAGAAGAAGAAGAGGAAACTACATAAAGATAAAAAGACAGACCAGAAGCAAATTTGAACTATTGGCATCTGATTTAGAAGAACTTAGCACGGCTTGCAACTTGCAGAGTGAGGCTACGAGTCTGTAAATCGCGCCGCCCTAGCCAATTTCTACCGTGGGAGCGAAACTTGGCCTGGAAAGAGAGCCTTATCATCGCAATGAGGCGGGTGTTTGTGCATGTGTGGTACATATACGAAAGCATACAAGCATTGTATGATATTTCATGCATATACACGCGGGCAAATTACATATGTACACATCGAACATATGTGTAACACTCACACAACATACGGTACATACATACAAAATTATACAAACCTATGTGCATCCATGCATACATGCATATATGCATATATGCACACATGCATCCAACCATGCATGCATACATACGTATATTTACTTATTTAGTGCTTTATTTAATGATCTGTTTATTGGTTTAGTTATTGCATATACAGCGGTGGACCAGCACTTAGAATATGATTTAAACAATTACAGTTTTTAATGCATTATAAGCGTGGCCCGGTTTGGCACTTAAAATACAAATCATAGCCTAAGCGTCCTACACTTAGAATATATCGCCTACTAAGGTAAAACACCATTAAACAACGCACAAAAATTACTAAACAGGTAGTCGTAAGTTCGCTGGCTGCAAGTGAGCGCTGGCCCTCAAATACAAACAATCTGGCCCTTTGTTTTTTCTCCGAAACAGCTTTTATACCTATGTTTCAATCGGTGCGGGTAGCTGCTGGTGCATGGCTGCTAGAAATCTACTACAGACAATCTTGAAAAAAGTAACATCTACAAAATCACTTTTTTTCAAGATGGCACGTGGCGGCAAGTGGCTACGAGTCGCTGCAGATGGCTGCAATCAGTTGCAGCCACTTGCAGCCACTTGCAGCCACTTGCCCAAGCAGCCACTGGCAGCCACTTGCCCAAGCAGCCACTTGCGGCCACTTGCAGCCACTTGCAGCCACTTGCTCATGCAGCCACTTGCAGCCACTTGCTCATGCAGCCACTTGCAGCCACTTGCAGCCACTTGCAGCCACTTGCAGCCAATTGCAGCCACTTGCAGCCACTTGCAGCCACTTGCCCAAGTAGCCGCAAGTGGCTGCAAGTGACTGCTTTTTGAGAATCAAAATGATGCACCTTTTGCTCGCTCTCTGTAAGATTTAACACTTCGCCCCTACATACCTACATAATAGCTGCACGATGGCTACATCATACCTAGATCATGTCTACATTCCTGGACACCTACAGTACATGCCTGACTACCTAGATACATACACAGACACATTTACATAGCACACAGGCACTTGCACACGCATTGGATGACATTTTAGTGCGTTTTCTTGCGTTAAACTCTGCTAAGCCACTATTCATCACACTTGCTACTATACACCTATGCACACGTTGATGCAGTCATGGGATTCAGACTGAAACATACTGAAACGGTTTAGCCTTTATCAGGAACCCGGCGCCTTTGTATCCTGTTGCATGTAGGTACGGCAGGAAGGGCTTACGAACAAGGTAGCTTTCGCGACATTTGGCGACTTGTTGCATTTGGTAACACCTCAAAGTCCCAGAGCTTAACCGATGTATTTGTTTGACAACATTTTGATACAAATTGCTCAAACTCCACAAGTTTTTCGCTTGCTCAGAAAGCTGACGCGGCCTTCGCTAACTTTACCTTTCAGCAGTGCACTGTGACTTGGCGGATTTGGAAATTCAGAAGCCCGAAGCAACGCCTGAGTAAACCTGTGATGCACATGAACAACTTACGTCGAATCGTAAGCACGCATCTACATTCGACAGAAACAGCACTCATAATTCGTATTGCTTGTAGTGCGGATATGTGCGGATGCCGTGTGGTTATTCTTTGTTGCCATGCTTGATTGAGACCACCCAGCCACACCCAGGCTTCATCAATTGCCTTTTTTGTGAACCAAGCGAAAGTGTTTGGTTGCCTAGTTTTCGGTGACCTGGCTTTAGGTGTGCAGGGCACTGCTATGCGTAAGCAATCACTATGGCACAGTGAGGTCTGTTGCTGTTACAACCGTCATGGCCGTTCTTGTCATGCCTTGCTACGCTCTTGTGAGAAGGCGGTGGGAGCATGGGACCCGGGGTCGCAAGCCACATAATGTTTGTGCTGTATTGCCTCGCGCTTAAACTTCCCTTTCGCAGGAGGGCAGACCAACAAGAGCGAATGCCACTGATTGAGGCACGTTTTTGAGTTTCACCTTGAAGTGAAGGCTTGCACAAAGTCACCAGCTGGTATTTTAGTCTAAATGCATCAGATGGAGAGCTTCTACTTGCCCATGTTTTATAGTTTTGAGGTTTTCCCCTAATCCATGCCAATCCATGTCTCAATGCACAAAAGCCAAAAGTGCATTCTGCAAGGGCGCCTCGACGAGTTGAATCGTCATTGGGGTCCCGCCATCAAGCCGGCAAGAACAAGGCCTCGAGGAGTAAAAGTCACGGTAAGGTCTTTCAGGTCCATTGACTATTGATATCCTTATTGAATATAGTGAATATTGTACTCGATCTTGTCCATCTACCATTTAGTACCATGCTGTAATCCATTGCACTTGTCCTGCACAATCCTTTTCCTCTGTCGATGTTGCTCGTTTGCAAACCCGAAAATCAGAGCAAACCATATTTTTTTTGAATCAGATTCCCACGGCTATGACTGATTGTCTATAGTGAGCCGTGACTGTCATAGGAATTTCAGCTGTATATAATTCTCTTGCAGGCTGTCATCGCAGCTGCACATCGCTTGCAGATTCGTTGCCAAAACTCCTGCTTTCGCATCTGACACAGGGTTGCCCATCAAAACCCTGGGCACGTGCCATTCCCGATGTCGCAACGCCGCTCGAGATCCACGCGGGCAGTTTGCAAAAAAGGTTTAGAGTGCATCTCTCCATGTGTTTGCTTTGCCACCAACTTCAAGGTGTTTACTGATTTCAGTCCTGGCAGTTTGCAAGTTGAAGCAAGCGCTCCACTGCACATGCAGAGTGTGGAGTATAAAGTGTAAAGTGTAGAGTGTGGAGTGCAAAGTGTAGAGATTAAAGTGTGGAGTGTCAAGTGCACAGTTTAGAGTGTAGAGCGTGGAGCGTGGAGTGTCGGTGTAATACAAGTAGTGTAGTGTAGTGTACTGTAATGTCGTGTAGTTGTAGTTGTAGTTGTAGTGGGGTGTAGTGTAGTGGTGGTTGTAGTTGAAATGCTACAAAACCCTCACGTTTTGCTCACTTTTGACAACATGAGAATCCCTTGCGCATGTCACGCACAATGACATCTGAAAGTCCAAAACTGCTCCGAACCCGTCGGGTTTTTACACTTTCCACTTGGAAACGCGCTTCGCGCCACAACAGCGTGCGCTTTTTGGACATCTCAACTTCCAACAGTGGTCCGAGCATGCTGTGCTTTGTACATTTTGACTGGGAAATGAAATCGCGCCACAGCTGCGTGCACTTTTTCGACATCTCAACTTCCAAAAGTGGTCCGAACATGTCCGAACCCGTCGGTTTTTTTGCACTTTCCACTTGGAAACGCGCTTCGCGCCACAACGGCGTGCACTTTTTCGACATCTCAACTTCCAAAAGTGGTGGGAGCATGCTGTGTTTGTGCATCTTGACTTGGAAATGTGCTTCGCGCCACAACGGCGTGCGCTTTTTCGACATCTCAACTTCAAAAAGTGGTCCGAACATGTCCGAACATGGTGTGTTTTGTACATGTTGACTTGGAAACGCGCTTCGCGCCACAACGTCGTGCACTTTTTCGGCATCTCAACTTCCAAAAGTGGTCTGAGCATGGTGTGTTTGTGCATCTTGACTTGGAAATGTGTTTCGCGCCACAACGGCGTGCAACTTTTCATCTCTCATCTGGCCAGATGGCTCCGCACCCGCCGCTTTAGCGAGCCTACTTTTCGACCCTCCGGAGCCACAAATCATTGGGAAAACACAGTGTTTCGCGACCTTGCTACCTTTTCGCGCACCTGCAACTTCTTTCTTCTGACGCTTTCTCTTCTCTGATCTTTCTTCTTCTCTTCTCTTCTCTTCTCTGACTCTTCCCATCTCTGCTTTTCATTTGTCCATATTGTCGGAAGTTTGACTTCTAAACTTCCTTCGACAATAGCTTATTTATAACCTGCTTGGAACAAAAGTTGCCAGTGCCTACCAATGCTCTAAGTGACAACCGGTCACCTAGCAGACCTAGCAGGTGCACCCTTGCTGCGCATAGCCATGTACAAAGTCGCCTTCCGCGACGCGCAGACCCTTCTGCATACAGCGATGTAGCACAGCCATTCCTTTCTCCACCACCTTACTTCGTCCCACTCCCGAACCCTTGCGCGTGGCTCTGCAACTGGCTTCATACGCCTCCTCTTCCTCCCTTTCACCGTACCCGATGCCCCGTATAACGCCGACCACGGCTCTCATCTAAAACAATCTCCAGACCATTAACAACTGCAAGCTACCGTACCGACAAGTACTGACGCCTTACACACATACATGCATACAAACACGACATGCACTCCTACCTACTTTCCTAAATACCTACCTACTTAGCTACCTACCTGCCTACCTGCTTCCCTAGGTAGATACATGCACCCATATAGGACATACATGCATACATACTGACAAACATACATACATGCATGCATGCATACATACATACATACATACACACAGACATACATACATACATACATACAGACAGACAGACAGACAGACACACCTGCATACCACATACCTACATACATGCATCCATACATGCATACATGCATACGTGCATGCATGCATACGTGCATGCATGCATACATACATACGGACATACCTACAAACATGCACACATACATTACATTTACATCGACCTTTTACATTTTACCTTTTGCATTTTCATTTATATGTACATGTACATGTACATGTACCCTTACATATACATTTTCACAAACATGACATTACATTACGTTACACTACATGACATTACATACATACCTACATACAAACACACCTACATACCTACATACCTACATACCTGCACACATGCATACATACATACATACATACATCCATACATCCATACGTACCTAGATAACCCCTCTTTGTGAGCCGCCGCTGCATTGACTGAGAACCAAAAAACAAGCGGCCTTCATGTTCAACAAGCCACTGCACTCCTTCCTATCTTTTGTGTTTCCAACATTCCTTTCAAATTGTTTTCTGCTTACAACAAGGGTTTGCATGATCAAACTGTGAAACAGCAAAAGTTTGCATGGTCAGACTGCGTAAAATGCAAGAGTTCGCATCATCAAATTGCCTAACAAACCTTCGCATGATCATGCCATTTACGCACAAAATTTTGCATGCTCAAACTACGGAAATCAAGCGTTTGCATGATCAGCGCATGCAGGAACAATTTTTGCATGATCAAACTGCAAAATCACAAGGCTTCACGGCGGCTTTCACGCAAATGGCGAGCAAGGCTGCGTTTTTCCCACAAATTACCTCTTATAAATCAGACTCGGCCAATCCTGGGAAAACAACTTCAAGGCAATTCTGCAGCCGTTCGATTTCCCGTCCCCGTCCCTAGCTCAGAAAGCCAAGGGGTCCGAAGTTCACCCCCTGGCTGACCCTATTCTTGCTTTGGATTGTCTTTCCCTGCTGACTTCCATTGTCAGGCTGAACTTCCAGATTATCCCTCGATTTTCCATCCATTTTCTGAAGTTTTCCTCTTGTATTTTATCACTGGCACAACGAAAAAAAACGTTTGCGTGCACAAAAATTCATCGCTTCACTGAGTTTTTCCCCGCTTAATTTCTGTGCTGAGCAGATCTGCGGCTTCTGTACCAGTTGCTCACCTTCCGCTTGTGGCAAGTCGCCTCTTCAACTAACCTTTTCCCAGTATATATCATCTCTTAAAAGGAATAGACAGTAAAATCGCAGAATCATATAATAAAAGTGTAAAGGTTGCCACAACAAAATGTATGCATCTAACAGTGGACGGTTCCAATGCTCACGGCCGGGCAAGGAAGAGCCTCACAAAGCAAAACTGTTTCAAGAACCGCCATTCAGAAAGAAAAGCACCACTGCGCAGCATTGCTCACAAAGAAACCAGCCTCTATGGAATGAGGCATCCATAGCAGTCCAACCTGAATAATTGGTTGACCCCGCACTTTAGCAAGGTGTTTGTAACAAGCACAAACCATATTAGCATTTATTTACGGGTGCGGTTTTTTGGGGGTCGTCGAGGCTGCCATCCTTAGTTTTTGCAGCTAAAATCTTTCCTTTGCACTGTTCATCGATTTTCCATGTTTTTTCGATCGGGTTTCCCACAGTTTTCACTGATTGCTCCATGGTTTTCGACATTTTTTGCTGAGGTTTCCACAGTTTTCATTGATTGTTCCATGGTTTTCTTCAATTTTTCCATAGTTGTTTTCGATTTTCCATGGTTTTCTTCAATGGTTTCCACCGGCTGCTCCATGGTTTTCATTGTTTTTTTACATGGTTTTCACTGTTGTTTACATGGTGTTCATTTATTTTTCTGAAATTTTCATTGATTTTTGGAGATATACTATGTGCATTAAAGTAAGTACAAATACATAGATGTATGGAGATATACATGCATGACTAATCATGACTATATGCATGTATCTTTACATATGTAAATATATTTGCATATATATATGTATATATATATCCCTATATATATATGTATATACATATATAGAAATATATATGTATATACATATATAGATATATGTATATACATATATATATACACGGAAAGCAGTGTATTCACAAGTCTATTTAATATATCTTTACGGTTAGGCTTAGGGTTTTGTTTCGGGATTATTTCGGGTTAGTTTATCGTTTATTTAAGATTTGTTCAGGTCATTAGGTCTTTTTAGGGTCGGTTTAAGGTTTCTTTAGGGTCTGTTTAGGGTTTGCTTAGGGTTGGATGTTGGATTAGGGGCTATTTAGGGATGTAACATGTACATTCAAATAATTATATAATTATGCGGATTTATTTGCATGTACTGGTTTTTTATATATAATCTGTCTGGGGATGCAAGGCGTGTATATAAACAACCATAAATATGTGTATGTATATATATATACGTATATTATTTAAAGATCTAAATATATAGACTAGTATGTTGAAAAGTGTGCAAGCTTGGGTTTAAACCAAAAAAACGGGAGGATGGGATTGGGGGAGGGCTGAAGAGGGGCGATAGCGTCCACGCTGCAAGCACTAGTTCATCGCCGGCTGCAGCCACCTTACCCGAAAAACACAGTGTTTTGCGCTCGGGCATCCTCCCTAATACAAGCCCCATGTAGTCCCCATGCAACAGTCATGCGACCATTACAATGCTTTTTGCAGCATCACGTGGCATACCCGCATCTATCTACGCACATGGCAACAAAATAACACAACAATCATGCAGCCACTACATTGCGATCTGTAACCGCCAGTTCCAAAACGCCCTATACCTACGCACACACGAGCAACCGCACAGTGCAGAACACCCTGTAGGAACCAATCACACGCCAAAGCGACCCCAGCCGCAACCGCTTCCCAGAGGAGCTGCCCTTCATCGCCGGCTGCAGCCACTCTACCCAAAAAACATAATGTTTCGTCCTCCAACTCTCTCCCCAACACAAGCCCCATATAGACCCATGCAACAGACATACGGCCGTTACAATGCGTTTTGCAGCATCACGTGGCATACCTGCATGCATCTACGCACATGGCAACAAAGAATCACAACAATCGCGCGGCCACTACATTGCGATCTGCAACCACCGGTTCCAAAACACCCTATACCTATGTACACACGAACAACCGCACAGTGCAGAACACCCAATAGGAACCAATCACACGTCAAAGGGACCCCGGCCGCAGCCGCCTCACAGACGCCCGGGCGTTCTCCCCAACTCAAGACCCATATAGTCCCATGCAACATTCCTGTAAGCATTACAATGCGTTTCGCAGCAGCGCTTCGACATTCATGCAGTCATTCCAATGCGATTTGCATCTGATGTATAGTTGTGTGATGTGTTGTTATGTGATGTATTTTTATGTGATGGATTGTTATGTGATGTATTGTTGTGTGATATATTTGTGTGCAATGTATTGTTGCGTGATGTATTGTCGCGCGATGTATTGCTATGTGATGTATTGTTACGTGATGTATTGTGATGTGATATATGGCTGTGTGATGTATAGTTTGTTCATGGAAATGTTATGTGATGTATTGTTGTGTGACGTATTGTCGTGCGATGTAATGCTATGTGATGTATTGCTGTGTGGTGTAGTGTTGTATGATGTATTGTTATGTGATGCATTGTTGTGGGATGCATTGTTTTGTGATGTAACCTTATGTGATGTATTGTTGTGTGATGTATTATCTCACAGTTGATTTGTCCGTAACTCGGAAGATTGCTTCCCAGCTTCCTTCCATAAGAATTACTATAGAAGAACTCCTGTGTAAAAATTCTTGTGCAAATGATATAGTAAAAGACTTGTAGGAGATATGTGGAGGTTGAGCACTGTTAGAACAAGCTGTTGTGATAATGTATGCGATGTAGATGGTTTTATTGAAGTTGTTGTATATGATGCATGTGATGTAGATGAAGTTGATGTAGGTGGTGTAAAGTTAAAGGATTTGGTTAGAGATGTAGGTGTTGTAGATGATGTATGTCATGTAGATGAAGATTTTGTAGGAGATGCAAGTGATGGGTGAGAAAAAATAAATGATGTATCGGCTATAAAGCTTATAGGAGGTGTTGTTTAAATGCAACTTAAAATGGTAAGGATTATTTGGACCAAAATTGTATTATATTATTATGTTATATATTTTCTGAACGAAAGAATACGTATTTTTCATAGATGAAAGACAACTATCGTGAAAATCGTGAAAAAAAACGTTTCTTCAAAATAATGTCAATAATATATATATATAGATGTATATGTGGAAATATTGAAATATATTTTTCTCTTACATATTTGGAATTTCGTTTTTTGAAAACAATCTTTAAATTTTCAATTATGGTGGGAAGTTAAATATGTTTTTCGATATGGGTATTTTTTATCTGATCAAGATGTTTGAATTTTCTCAGTATGATTTCAATCCTAAAGGGAGTTTAGCATCAAATAGCAACAACCAAAACCAAAACTAACAACTATTAGCTAACAATGGCTAAGCGATCATTAATTGATGAAAATGTTTAAAAGAAAGCAGCAAAGAACAATTAATACTAACAACAAGAAGAAATAACAGCAAAATTATCCCGGCAAGAGACCCCAAACAGTGTGGGGGAGTTGGTGGATAATGTATGACAATGTGCATGATGATGATGATGATGATGTTGATGACGAAGATGATGATGATGATGGTGATGATGATGATGGTGATGATGACGGTGATGATGATTATGATGGTGAGGATGATGATGATGATGATGATGATGCTGATGCTGATGCTGATGTTGATGGATGGTGAGGATGATGATGATGGTGATGATGATGATGAGTATGAAAATGCGGAAGATAAAGTGGAGGATGAAAAGGTGGAGGATGATGATGATGCTGAGAAGGAGGTGGATGATGATGTTGAGGATGATGGTGAAAAGGATGATAATGTTGATGTTGGGGACGATGAGGTGGAGGTTGATGATGTTGAGGATGATGAGAACCAGGAGGAGGAAGATGATGATGTAGAGAAGGAGGAAGATGATGATGTTGAGGAGGGAAAAGTTGAGGAGGATGATGACAAACCCGATAATGTTGCAGAAGAGGAGGTGGAGGATCATGATGTTGCGGAAGATGAGGTGGAGGATGATTATGTCAAGGGAGAGGAAGATTCGATGTTGATGTTGAGCAGGGGGAAAAGGATGATGTTGAGGAGGAAGACCGGTCCCAAGACGGGAACCCGCACTTTGTGCGAGCTTGCGCAGTCGAAATGCATGTCATTATGTCATAAGAGACATCAGAAGAGCCACCTGATACGGAAATTTACAAGAAAAATTCCGCGGCCCAGATTGAGCCCAGCAGCATCAGAAGAGCCACTCTAAATGCACTGCAACATTTCACAAGGGGCGTCAGAAGAGACCATTTTTGAAAAAAATACAGGAAACATGCCGCGGCCCAGGTTGAGCCTAGAACGCGGAGACATATTTTGCGCGAGCCTGCGCCATCGAAATGCACTTCAACATTTGACAAGAGACATCAGAAGAACCACTTTATACGGAAATTTGCGAGTAAAATGCCGCAGACTAGAATGAGCCCAGAACGCAGACACATATTTTGCGCGAGCCTGCGCAGTCGAAACGCATGTCAAAATTTCACAAGAGCCACTTTGTACGGAATTTTACTGGAAAAATGCGGCGCCCAAAAACGGGGACACCCACTTTGCGCGAGCCTGCGCAGTCGAAACGCATGTCAAGATTTGACAAGAGGCACTTCATGCCGAAATTTGCAGGAAAAGCGCCGCACCCCAGAGTGAGCACCCTGATCAAGCATCGGCCTTTAGAGCTACCGTAAGAACCCCTCGGTGTGGGCACATTGCGTGAGAAAAAATCCAGAGAAACAATAACAAATATGACCACAAGCAAGAACAACAACAATAACGAAACAAAATGTTAAAAGATATCCCAGCAAGAGACCCCAGAAAGTATGGGGGAGCGGGAGGATAATATATGATAATGTTGATGATGATGATGATGGTGACGATGATCATGTTGCGGACGATGATGTTGAGGATGATGAGGTTGAGGATTGCAGGAGGATGATGAGGTGCAGAACGATGAGGTTGAGGATGATGATGTGGAGGACGATAATTTTGAGGAGGATGAGGATGAGGATTTTAATGCAGAAGATGAAGTGGAGGATGATAAGGTGGAGGATGATGATGCTGTGAAGGAGGTGGATGATGATGAAAGGATGATAATGTTGATGATGCGGACGATGAGGTGGAGGTTGATGATGTTGAGGATGATGAGAATCAGGAGGAGGAAGATGATGATATTGAGAAGGAGGATGATGATGATGATCATGACGTTGAGGGTGAGAACGTTGAGGAGGGCGATGAAAGGATGATAATATTGATATTGTGGAAGATGAGATATATTGAGAATGATGAGATTAAGGGAGAGGAAGATAATAATATTCTGAATGAGATTTGTAGACGGAGGAAAATGATAATAAACATATTGATAATGAGGAGGAGGACCGATTTTATTTTTAAATGATTTTCAATATTGAAAAATATCTAAATATTGTTGATATAATAAATATGATAAAAGAGAAAGAAAAAATCTAATTAAAAATATGAATTAGGAATTATATGTATTTGGGTATTAAAATTTTAGAATTAATGTTGAGGGGGAAAATGCTAATAAAAATTGTATAGAAATTGGAAAAATTGATGAT
>Ga0126342_10014315_pt1 | contig 14015 bp, 9 predicted proteins | sample Cyp1metagenome_FD_92528 | JGI IMG/M metagenome (GOLD analysis project Ga0126342, IMG submission 92528) | Coral microbial communities from Lord Howe Island, Old Settlement Bay, Australia - Cyphastrea 1 metagenome | ecosystem: Host-associated > Invertebrates > Cnidaria > Coral ...
CATTTTAGCTTGCAGGAACACGTACTTAGAACATGCAACACGTTTGTGATATGAGCTACACGTGGCAGTATGAAGTTGATAGTGATGAGTGAGTAGCAACCACTTGCAAAAAACATTTTAGCTTGCAGGAACACACACTTAGAACATGCAAATTGGTCGTGATACGAGCTACACGTGGCAGTATGAAGTTGACAGTGATGAGTGAGTAGCAACCACGTGCCAAAGAACATTTTAGCTTTCAGGAACACACACTTAGAACATGCAAATTGGTCGTGATACGAGCTACACGTAGCAGTATGAAGTTGATAGTGATGAGTGAGTAGCAACCACGTGCAAAAAATCATTTTAGCTTGCAGGAACACGTACTTGAACATGCAACACATTCGTGATATGAGCTACACGTGGCAGTATGAAATTGATAGTGATGAGTGAGTAGCAACCACAAATCAATGGCATATGGTCATGCACAACAGGTATTCGCACCTGAATATACAATATCGATAGAGCAGCAGCATACTCATATGATATATGTGGATGTTGTAGCCGAACTTCTTGATGTGAACCATTCTTTGTCTCTCAAGGGTTGATGAATGTCATGCAATATATATATATACTGCATATATATGTTCTAAGTACAGGTTTTTTTTTTTAATTCTAAGTACAGTTATTCTAAGTACTGGTTTTCAAATTTTGGAAAAAGTTTTTTATTCTAAGTAGGAGTCCGTGGCTATATATATATGTATCTATTAATACATATATATATACATATGTATGTATGTAACATGTATATACTGTGTTCCAACATGTGGGCAGTGTTTAAAACCATGTTGCTGGATGATTCGTTTGGGGGACTCTTTTTTCGCTACCAGGACCTGAAGTGCGTGGAAATCGCAAGGCCTCCTGGTTGAGCGACTCAGACAGTGACGAGGCGTGAAGATGGGCTCCTGGACGAGAAAATGGCTAGATACCCTTTGGTAAATCATCATGAATAATTATCACACTTGTTATTTAAGAGTCAATCGTCATTTTTGAAATGGAAAATGATCATTTTTAATGATAATTAAATTGCCAAAATTTAAGGATTTGCGATGGAAACTCGCAATTTTTGAATAGGTAAATCATGATGTTTATCATCTACAAATGGGCCATGGCTTCTATAACTATGTTAAGCAAGAAGTATTGATTTGTGGGCCTCATCCGGCTTCACTAGTTGCAAGCTATGGGAATCCAGGACTTCCATAGGATCATGGGATATCTATTGGGGGACCTGCTGTAATATCTGCAATTCTATAACTAGACAAGGTTGAGATTATTGAGATTTAAGCGATATAAAACTAACGACAATTACAATGGACATGTAATTTGGAAAATGATTGATACATAATATAAATGGAACATAAGAAAAACAGAGGGAGAGAGAGGCCAAGAGAGAAAGAGAGAGAAAGAGAGAGAGAGAGAGAGAAACAAAACAAAAAGAAAACATATAAAAAAACAATGAAAAAACAGGTTATTGTGACTGCAATACTGATTGAAATGTGCTCATGGTAATGAAGGTATATAATCCAGCAAGCAGTGGATAATCATAAGGGACTTCATGAAATTTCTATTGGGGATATTAGCTAATGATAGCTGGTCAACGATCATTTCCACCAGGCCCCCATGGACCACGTTATCAAATATGGCCCAAAATCGGTTTTCGAAGGGTTCCCCAATGGAAAAAAACACAAGACCCCTATTAACAAATGAATGACTCACTTTTTTGTGATATAAACCTATTATAAACGCTTCAAATATTGCCAAACATAATCCGGGAATTGAATTTCAACGGTTACCTGAGATGATATCAAGAACCTTAGTAACAAAAATGAATTGTTGTGTTCAAACACTTCTTAGTTTACGTGTATAATGTTTTCTATGTTTGCAATCATTGCCAGACATTGGTTTATGAATGGTTACCTAACAATAAGACAACTATCCCCAAAAAACAATTGAATCTGGAGATCATAAATCACCACCAAATGCCATTCGTTTTTATTATGAGGGTCCAAAAGTAGTTTCAAAATCTTCAAAGATTGGATTACGGAATTGAAACACCCAACTACTATAGACCAGTCCAAGAATTTGGGGAACCCGATCTAGATTGCTGGTTGGTGGCTTGGAACATGAATTTTATTGTTCCATATCTTGGGAATGTCATCATCCCAACTGACGAACTCCATCATTTTTCAGAGGGGTGGCTCAACCACCAACCAGATATATTAACCATATATCAACCATAGATTAACCATTAATATTAACCATATATTAATAGTATATTGCCAACCAATGGTAGGGCTCAACCACCAACCAGAGATTGTTTTTTTGGGGAACATGTTTTTCACAGAGGGACGGTCCTCCGCAGCTCTCGCAGGAGGCAACGACCCAAGCGGCAACGACCCAAGGCGCACCGCGGCTCAGCATGCTGGACCGGCGGCGGCAACGCAAAGCCGCTGCGGTGGAGGAGGAAGAGGCACCGGGTACCCTCTGGTAAACAGCCACATAACTTTGGAAAATCACAATTTTTAATGGGAAAACTCACTATATATGACCATTTTCAATAGCTATGTTAAATTACCAGAGGGTAGCAGGAAATTTGAGTTGACATCACTGTGTGTCCGACTTGTTTTAGCCCCAGGTTTTTTAGTTTGTTCAATCTAAAGTCATTCATATGATTTTCGAATCGTTTCCCTATAACATGCACCCCGAAAAAACAAGGTGGCGCCTTATACTCAGCGTTCATGCATGGTACATACAACCATACAAAATCTTATAGTTTCCTGGAGTGAAACTAAATCAACACACATTTCCCCGTGGGGCACCGCCTTGTAAAAAAGTGTCATCTCAAAAAGAACGAGTTTAATGGAAACTATGGTTTTTCCATGGTTTTTCCATGGTTCTTCCATGGTTTTTTCATGTTTTTCCATTGTTTTTCCCACATTTCTCCGGAAACCCATGGTTGTTCCAAAGGTTTTTCCCTCCACCGTCCCCAGGCCTCAGACTCGGAGACCGAGCTGATGCCGCCGAACCCGGAGGAAGCGATGGAACCTTTGCGACAGTCGGAGTTGGCGGAGTGGCTTGGATGTTGGAGATGGGAGATTTTAATGTAGCCCCATGCTGAACCTCGCGTGGAGAGAGAGATTATAAATGATTATAATGTATCTTCCAGTTATGGAAAATATTGCAATATTGGGATTTAGCTGTAGCTGTAGAAAAGGCTTTCTTCTTTGGTAAAGAGAGAAAGGGAGAGAGAGAGAGAGAGAGTGCGGAACATTTTTCACTTTTGCGGGTTGAAGTAGTATGATTATATGATGAATACTACCAGGATACTGGCGGTATATGGATTTGGCTGATGTTATAGCGACCTCGCTGCAACGTCACTGATGTATCTAGGAAAAAAGTACGGGGAAAAATCCTCAACTGACCCAAGTTTTCAGGTTGATGCTTAGTAAAATTCAATACAACCAGATTCATTGCACGGTGATTGTTGAGAACATCCTCAGGTGATCCAACCTGTGGGAAAGATACGTAAGGGCCAACGACTTCAAAGGAAATATAACAATAATAATAATAACAATAGTAATAATAATAATAATATATATATATATGCAACTCTCTCTCTATATATATATATGTATATGGGAACCATGGAGAATTACAGCAAAACATCCTTTTCAAAACACCGAATCGTCATGGATGATTTCAATGTCCATAGCTGATCTGTCGCGTTGCGAGGCTGTGGAGCAGCTATGGAGCTAGCTGGGTGGAGCACAATCGCTGTGTGGTGCCATCCAACTTTGCGGATCCCCAGGACCCGACCTGGAAGACTTGGAAGATCTGGAAGATCTGGAAGATCTGGGCGATGGTCCAAGAACCGGGGAATATGCTGGGAATATGCTGGGAATACTGATGTTTAGTGAAAAGTTTAGTGGTTTAGTGTAGTTATACATATATATATATATATAGATTGATAGTGACTTCACAAAGATGTCAGCAACCTTATGGTGATCAATGGTGATCTTGTTTCAGCTACGAGCGACTTTTTTGTTTGCTCAGCGACAAAGTCACATGGATGTGTTTGGTGTTTATTGAAGAAATTGCCGATCGATCAAACATGAATCTGAATTGAATCACTAGACATGTTACTGGTAAACCTTGGTTTAGATACTTTAGTACTTTCATTTTTGGCTATCAATGGTAAAATGTACAAACATGTACCAAGCAGCTAAAAGTTTGATTGTTTTAGACGGTATCTACGATCCACCATGTGTTAGTTACAGATGCTGTGCCTATCGCACAGTGCCTATCGAACACACTCCACGCCCCGTGCGGAGGAGTTTGCTGGTTCGACTCTGGATGCCTATGCCCATACCAGGGCTGCGGCTTCGTTGTTCGACATTTCCTTCAAGGTGTGCTTGCAGATCACAGGTGCTCGGATGGGAACTGAACGGAACTTGACCCTCCCAAAAAAGTGTTGTTTCCATCCTCCCGGAGAAGTGACAGGACGCATTTCATCCGCCAAAGTAGTGATAATTAGATTATAAAAAATGATAATCCACAACAGAGCAGTGAAAATCATGGATAAACTGATAAACCCATAATGAAAACATAATTAATCCACAATTTTACCAGGAGTCCTTGGGACTGCATCTGGAACTTGAACATCGCTGAGGTGCGGATCGTGAATTTGTGGCGGATCAATTCTTGACGTGCAACCTCAGAGCCATGCGCAGTGGTGATGTGCAGTATGCACCCTGGCAGTTCAACCACCTGATTGGTTGCCGTTTTTTGTTCAATAAATAAATGAACAAGCAACAAATGTTCCACATATTTCACCATAGAAATCGGATGATCCAAATTGACAGGCATGGTTTTGAGATGGGTTGAAACATGTTGAAACCAGAAACCAGAAGATTTTTGTTTATTTGATGTGTGTTTCACTTTATGTTGTGGGCTCCATCGCCGATGAGCTGAGCCGAAAAGACTTGGCTCTGCTGTTTCAAACCAGCTTCGTGTCGTGGCTATCCCAGTGGATGACGATCCCCTTCGACTTCTATGGCAGAGGGAACATGTGAAAACGTGGAGCTGCTTCTGGTTTCTAAAGAAGCCGTTTTTCCCTTGGCCAACTTGCCATAAACCTATGCCAATTCCTATATGGAGGCTTTCTAAAATGGGGGTACTCCCAGTTATCATCCATTTCTAGATGGGATTTTCCATTGTAAACATTGTAAGCATTGTAAACCATCCACAATTTCGGGTACCCCCATGACTATGGAACCCCCCAACCATGGTCTCACCATCCCACCATAAGTCGGAGCCAACGAGGCCTGCGTCCTGGATAGCAAAGCTCTGATCCTGGATGATGCCTTCGTCTTTCTCGAGGACGCAAATAACAGGTATGTGACCAGCGGCTGTTGGTTCGTTGGGCCTGCCTTCAAATCAGAATTCTGAAGTCTTAGTGTTTTGTTGTGATGTTAATATATATATATATATATATGTTTATGGGATTGTCATGGGATCTTCAGTTGCTCCGTTTGAGTACCAGAGTCTATTTTTCTTTGCGCTGTAAGTGGCGGATGTCAATTCTGGGTGAACGCAGAACCCTCATTGACTAATTATGGCCCTGAGAGAGAGACAGAGAGAGAGAGAGAGAGCATAAAAAAAAGAATGCTTTCATTTGACTGGTAGCCTCCCGAAATGAAACAGCCCAGAGCTTCATTAATCATGGGTAACGGGCTTACATTGTTTGATTTCCACTGCGCTGTATCATATGCATGGTCTCAAGACTTACAACGGTCCCATCTCGCGGTAGCGGATTGTTTGGCTATAAATATGGATTCACTTGTTGAAAGGGGAAAGTATTGCGAAGGACAATCATGTTGCATTGGCTGAAAAGATTGAGAACTGATAATTAAAGGGTTCCCCTCTAGTAATTTATCATGTATTAACCATATATAACTTAGTTTGCTGTGGAATCCGCCCAGTGAGTTGTTTTACATTGATCTACCCTTATCATCCTCTATCAAAACTATGGTCATTTGGGTACGGGTCAAAATTGGCTACCCCCTGATTAGATGGTTAATACTAAACATATACTAAAATGGCTCAAATTTTGACTCATACCCATTTCCATACAACAACGCAACGTTCGTGATCTGCAGGACAATGCTGTGAACGTGCTGACCTCTGGCTGCCATTCCAGGCAATTGATCGACTATTTGGGGCAATATGTGCCTTGGTTTATTACATGAAAACGATAATAGGCAATAGATATACCCTCTGGTTATTTAACATAGCCATGGAAAATGGCCCATTTATAGATGGTTCACCTATTAAAAATGGTGATTTTCCATGGCTATGTATGGCTATGTTAAATAACCAGATGGTATAATGAATACTGTATCATGATAGAGAATTTACCAAACTATACCAAACTGTATTTACTGGTTTGCCCTCTAGTGATTTGTTACAGTTTGCTATTGACAATGGCCATGTAGTTCGTTGATTTACCTATCCAAAATTGTGATTTTCCAGTTCGCTTTTTGTAAGTTTACCAGAGGGTATCCATAGAGGCTTCTCCCCATGAAATTGGCAATAGATCATAGATAAGAATAGATAGTATGCCAAACCAAAAATTACTATTATATAATTAGAGTAGGTAGATGATAGATAATATACCACCAAAAAAAAGACAATCATCCCCTCAACCAATAGGTACAGATATGTAACAATAGATCACAGATAATGTATGGTAATTTTTGAATATATACCAAACCGGCCCGTCTATTTTTCCTAAAAGGACCATATGTGCCTTGATATGAGACACTGTGAAATTTAGTAGGCAGGGGTCTCAAGTGTATGGAACATGCATATTATGCATAAATAATGTTAGCATGCTGGGTATATCCCTTAGTTTGATTTGCTACATTTTTATAATGTTGGTAAAGCAATGCCATAAACCAGCCATATTCATTTATGGTTTACCACCCATAAAATGGTAGAATTGGGGATCGTGGATCCTATAGCTTTACTGACATTACGTTTTCACCATTGAGGTCTTGCCTCTGTTTGTTTTTAGCTTAGGCTCCTTCGGCAGAGGCGAAACATGGCTGGAAAAAACAAAAAAACAAACTCCAACCTTGTTTTTTTTTAGAATGGTGAATTATTTTGAAGTGCCAGGACCTGTCCAGAGGATACCCTCTTGTTGTTCCAATGTTTCCACATCTATGTTGATTTTTTTTTACCCTAGGGCCCTACCGGGAACCTGGTAGGGTATGAATTTCTCAAGTGATTTGGCGATCATCAAATATGACTGAGTCCAGCAAGGTTATCACCAATCCCATGGGATGCCAAGTGGTGCGAAACGACATGGCTGATACAAGATTTGAAGCATGTGCGAACTATTTTGTAGCAAACCCGAAAGAAAAGGTGGAAAGCGAAGAGAAGAACACATGTTATCATTATTTTATTAGGATTTATTGATGTGACGATTGTTATTTTTTTCACTTTAGGGGGGCGCTATGCACGTATTCTTTGTTTATTTTAATCTACTGTAACTTGAATGAACCATGAATCGAAAGTAAAGAACAGTTGAACGTCACTCCCATCCCTCAATTTGTTGACTCATGCAGACCTTGTTTGAAGGCGATGGAGACAGAGAACTCCCATCCCTGAACTGATATGTCTTGAATTCAAGATACCTTCACGAAAATCAACAACTCCTGCTTTCCCTGTAGTTTTCTCTTGCTATTTTCAGAGAAAAGATGACTTTGTAGCACCCAAGGTCGTCTATGTTCGCCGTTCGGGCGCGGATGTGACTCTGAGTTTCCACTCTGGCGAGTGGGCGGCCCTGGCGCTGCAAGGGCCCCAGTCGCGGGAGGCGGGCAGCTGAGGGCTGGTGGAGGGAGATGGGTCTGAAAGTTGAGTGATGTGCTACAGTTATGGCCATGGCTAGTTATATCTAGTTATCCATGGGATTAAAAAAAAAGCATTCCATAAACGGGGCGTTGTTAGTACTGATAAATGGTATTTCAGGCCGTAACTGCAACGCCATAAACCATGAAATTGGGTATGCCCCATACTACAGGATCGTTTATTTCTGGGCGTGCCGCATTATATACACCTTTTTTATTGGAAGGGCAAGAAACTGTAGGCAAAATGATGAAGTATTAAATCTTGACCCCATATACTTTGCACATGGCTCCCATCCAATAGTGAAGGTTGATAGGAAAGTCCCAAGAGTGACCGTTTTGGTGGTTAGTGGCTCCAGGCTGGAGGCTATGTCCAAGATATACTTCCTAGATTTCAAATGGATGAAAAAAGGTCTGTATATATATATAAAATATATATATAATATATTTTTATATATATAATGGGCTCAATGCTGTCTTACTGGACAAGTTGCCTGTTAGGCCCGTCGTTGATATACCAAGACTCCGTGAAATCTATTCTTCTTCGCTCAGCTAAACTCCTGGATGGCGATGGAGAGAGAGGTTGACATCTCCAAATTGTTCTTCTTTCATTATGACCCTTGAAAAGGGTCTACTAAGTACAGCTAAGTTTCTGCCCCCGTTCATGCGGTGCTCCACCCTCACCCATCCACACACCATGAAACCGTGGTTTAGTGTTGGACCATATTGGCTCTAATGTGGTTTAGCAAATAATAAACCATCCCCCAAATCACCATAAATAGTTGGTATAGACCATTCCCAAATGGGTGGTTTATTATTGCTTTAACAACATTATATAATAAACCACCATTATATACCACCATTATATAATAAATCCCATCCCCCAATCATATTAGATACCCCATTATATTATATATATATATATATTCATTTTAGGGTTGCATACTGCGGGTATCCAATATGATTGGGGGATGGGATTGTCCCAACCAAATCCAGGTCATTGCTGGACAAACCATGTTTACTGTATACAAATATATTTATATACATAAATGATGTAATATATATATATATACATATATATATATATATATATATATATTATATTGCATATATATATGCTATATATATATATGCTATATATATATGCTATATATATATGCTATATATATATATGCTATATATATATGCTATATATATATATGCTATACATTTGTAATGTGTGTATTTAGCTATATGCATATATGTTTATATTCATATATGGAAAGGGATCCCTGGACCCCCCTTTCCCCAGCGTGAGGCGCTAATTGAGGGCTTGAGACACCTCGACTCGCACCAGCTGGTGAACCTCTCAACGACGGAGGAGGTCCCACTGGATGCCTCGGTCTTGAGGGAGATGCCCTATATGAGTGCTGTTGCGGTGAAGGCCAAGACAGGACGCCTTGGTGACAAAAATATCGCGGCAAGAGAAACCAAACAGTGTGTAGTTCGGATTCCAAAGGGAAAGGTAGAAAGGACGCAAAATCATGCAGGACAAGAGCGACCCTGGTATTGAAAGCATGGTGTTCAGTCAAGGTGGTCCCTGGAAGAAGAGATGCCAGGTTAGATTCTGCAAGTTCGCTTTGTGAAGATCTCTGAAGAAGCTCGTGCGCAAGATCTCCTGGACAGGTTCTCTGTCACAGGATCTCTGAGCAAGACCTCTGCTCTCTTCACCAGGTCTCTGGACAAGATCTCCATAAGAGGTCTACTGGCAATATCTCTGTACAAGTTCTCTCTAAGAGCTCTGTTGGCAAGATCTCTGTACGAGGTCTCTTGGCAAGATCTCTGAACAAGCTCTCCATAAGAAGCCTCTTGGCAAGATCTCTGTACAAGCTCCTTATAAGAGGTCTCTTGGCAAGATGTCTGCATCAGCATCCAAAATGCACATGGACATGTCACAAGAGCCACTTGTGTCGAGAATTTACTGGAACAATGTCGCGCTGCAGTCGAAATGCATATGGACAATCGGAATTCATAAGAGCCTTTTTTGGCGAAATTTACAGTGCAAATGCCGGAAGCTAATCCCGGGGCCACCATTTCGTTCGAGCCTGCGCAGTCGAAATGCACATGGACATTTCACAAGAGAGCTATTTTGTGGTGAAATTTACAGGGAAAATGCCCGACGCTACGGATACGATGTCGATCAACCAGCGCGCCTTGACCCTGACAGTAAGAACCCCTTCAGTGTGGCCACATTGTTTGGGGAATTAGGTAATATGGGTTCTGTTAGGGATGGTTTCTGCTCTTGGGTATTTTTGGGTTTGCCTCATAAAGTGAAGTCTCAGTTTGTGTTTGTTCTAAGGATTTTGCGTTTTTTTTCAACGACTATGAATTCAAGTGACATGTTGCTTTGTCGAGTGAAAGATGCCGAGTACAAAGGGTCGTCCCTTGATGAAATGCTATGTTTCATTGGGTTTTGGGCTGACATTGAAGCGAAATATGTTCAACACGGCACCACAAAATGAGCAACTGCCTAGTTGCAGAACTCCAGCCATACTTGGGTCGTCCCCTAGGGTGTGGCTCGTTAGTAGTTCGGATGATAGCCGTCAATAAATTTCACAAGCGAGGGATCATGCCTGCAGACCTCTTGGCGGTTCATTTCCACTAATAAGGGTTATAGTTAAATATATATATATATATATATTTTTATTTATAACCATGTGATCATAGTTGTAGAGGTTATATCAAGTTGTATTCCCATAAAATTACCCATGAAGAACCCCTGGCCTGCACCGCCAAGTTGGGTCCCTGCCCAGGAGCTTCGCCGGACCGAGTGACGGTCCTGTGCACCGGGATGACGGGAGAAGATGGCTTCGAACTCATCGGCAGTCCACGGTCCTTAATGAAGCTGCATGGCATGTAGAAACAAAAAACGTCCGAATATGGTGCAGTTTTCGACAATTTTTGATGGTTCCGGAGATTGTGCAATTTACACCTTCTGATTCTAGCAGTGATGATGATGATGATGATGATGATGATGATGAATGTATAGTAACAGTATTTGTCATGTGGTCTATGCAATGTTAAGAGTCAACAAACATACCACTGCAAAATCATGAGTTCGTGGTTGGGTGGGAGCATGCAGCGTTCGACGACAGTCAAACTGAGGAAGCTGGCTGAGAGCCTTCTTTCATTGGAATCCTCTTTAGTGAAACCTGGCGGATTATTTTGCTTGGACATCTTGAGAATGGAGGCCTGGTTGCCCTGTGATGATCCTGGTGCTAACCTGGTTCTGGGTTAGGGGGAGCGAGACATCGTCAGACATCTATGCTCCATGTACAAGCGCTAGCGTTAAGTCGTATCAGCTTGTAAAAGTCGTATCGGGAGGCCGTGCGCCTGGAAAAAGTTCAAGTTTGGCATCACCACAACTTTTAGTAGTTGAACAATTTCAATGTATTGTATATTTGCTTTCATTTGGGTGATTTTTGAGGTAAATGTCGATAGATATTCCTGGCTGATTCAATACATGGAACATATGGGAATTGATCGATCAATTTATCCCGATTCGGAGCACAAACAGGCAACTCAGGAGCGCCACATATCCTCCGACCGGATCAGCGTCATCCTGGTGGCGTTGATTCTCCATTAAACTATATAATTTGTCTATAAGCAAATGATGGTAAATGTCCAAGTCGTTAAATTCATTCATTGTCTAGAGTCTAGATGTCAGAACTAGGAAGATGTCAGAAATTTTGCATTCCTTCGTCGACTTTTACCAAAGGTTAGGAACAATTTCTCCGGTGGCGGCTCCCCATGTCGTAGGCAGGTTTACCTCGCGTGGGCGCCGACATCCCCGTGGGACTCTACACGCCCATTCGGGCGGCGCTGTCATGGACCTTGGACCAGTCCAAGATGCGTCACTCGGATGGAAGTTGCCTCAGAACTTCAATGGATGGCCCCAAAATCACCATAAAAACATATAAATGGATGGTATAAACCAACCAAAATGTGGTGGTTTAGTATTATACCGATAATTAGTCAAATGGATGGCTTTGGAACCATTTTTATGAGTTCGATCTGGGAATTCCAGGAGTTTAAAATAGAGCTACTGTAGCCATATAAATAAATAGAGGTACTATAGCATAAGCCATATAATATAATATATATATATATAATATATAATATATATATATATATATTATATGGGGCGCATATCCCCTGATATCGGCCTTGCAGATAGGTTTTCCTGAAATGGCCATTGACAACTCATAGAACCAGGGGGCTCAAGACCTCAAAGGTGGTACCCATGTGTTCGCTAAAAGGGCTGTCAGGGCTAAGGATTGGCCATCGATGGAGAGGCATAGTTTTTAGGCCTTAGGCCTTAGACCTTACGGATCCTGACGCTGTGTAGTACATAGGTTGGGTAAATCCAGCTACTGCAGGTGCATCCCCTCACTGAGGTTGGCGAAGGTGTTTCACAGTACCCTCCAGTAATTAAACTTACATGACTGCATCAATGGGCAAATAGCTATCAACTCGCCATCCAGTGCCATGTGGTGAGAATATTTGGGCAGATGGCGAAATATGGCGGGCACCTGTGCTAGTCAAATCTCTCCAAGATTAAATTTCATACACCCCTGTGCTACGTTTATTAACGGGACAGGACCCAACAATTCACAGATCCCAAAGGGAAACCATGAGTCCTTGGTGTGACTTGGAAATTGATGGCCCAGCCTTCGGGATCTTCCGCCTGCTGAAATTCGTACATAGCTTTATGATACCAGAAGATGCCCACCCCCCAACCCAAGCCGTGTCTGGCCATGTCCTTCCGAGGTAGTCACCTGATGTTTGGTTGGCAGAAACTCTTTTTCCAACTGGCCAAGGGTCCCAAGTTCCGCCGCGTGGGGCTGCTCTTGGACGGCCCTGCGCACGCGGGCTGCCGGGTTATGTCCAACCCCCACCGGCAGCCCATGGGCGTCGTGTGTTCAAGCACCTGGAGTCCAAGATTGCAGTGCCGGGTGGCACAGGCCTATGTGAAACCGGAGTATGCCAAGGCCAACAAACACGTGTGACATGGTGCCAGCTTGAGGGGTGGTTTTTGGGGTTGGGATTGGTTGAATTAAGTGGCAGAAGTGGATAGAATTGTGAGAGTACACGAATTTCTTGGGGGTGGGTATCAGATTAAGATCGGCAATAATTAGTGTCAGATTTGATCCGAACTAAAGCATGAGGGTTGTTTCCCTTGGATTGTGTTTTATTCCATCCTGGCCACCCTTCATGAGGAATATTGACTGCCAGGTTGCACCATCCCTTTCAGATCGTGTTGACCCAACTTGGTGGCAATGTGTTCAATGCTCCATCCAAGTAGGAGGGTGATGGAGGGTGAATGAGGGTGATCCAATTTTGACCCCTATGTTTTTGAGTTGGGTCTTAAATCCTGAAGAGCCCGCAAAACCAACCAACCTTCAGGGCGGTCTTGCAAATTTGAAACCTCACCAACTAACCATATTTAAAACGAGTTGTGATGTTCTTTGTCGTTCTTATGTTTTTTTTTTCCCTCCCCAGCTGGTCAAATTGAAAACTCACCAGCCCCCAACCCCAACTACTGTACCTGAGAAGTTCCCAGGTTGATCACGGTGCCCTACAACCTCCCCATGCATAAGATGCGCGTGAAGGCCATCAAGCGGCACGTCCGCAGTGGCCCCTTGCGTTCTGCCTACCGACGCCTGGTGGCCGGGGTGGTGGCGCCGCTGCCCTTCGTGGCGCACAGCTACCCGGAGCCGGAACGGCAACGCAAGGCGGCGGCGCGGCTGCGGAACTTCGAGGGGACGAAACACTTCAGCAGGGCCACGCAGATGCCGCCAGGTTGGACATCTGGGAAATCTGGGTGGTCTCTAGTTGCATATCATGCCTTTGTATTAGGTATTTCCTAAAGATTCTAGATAATTCTCCGACATTTCGTAGATCATCATGTATGCATCGTGTTTGGCAGGCACTGGGTGTGCATTTTCATTAGGGTGAGTATGTAAGCTGATGAATCCATTTTGGCTCAAGTCTGAGCCAAACTGGCTTCATCGTTCTTTCTTTTTTGGG
>Ga0126342_10014316_pt1 | contig 14013 bp, 11 predicted proteins | sample Cyp1metagenome_FD_92528 | JGI IMG/M metagenome (GOLD analysis project Ga0126342, IMG submission 92528) | Coral microbial communities from Lord Howe Island, Old Settlement Bay, Australia - Cyphastrea 1 metagenome | ecosystem: Host-associated > Invertebrates > Cnidaria > Coral ...
AACTTAACAGAGATGGAAAATTCAACGCTATGATTATCAACCTAACGCTTTTATCAATAGCAATGGATGAACTAAATGATACAAACAAACCTTGCTTAACACAAATGAGAGTGATTGAACACTTGTGGGATGGAATAGGAAAGTGGAAAGCATAAATGATTAGTTCATAATATCTTAACAAAACATATTATGAAGTAATCACCCATCCAAACACAAACAGAAAACCCCAACAGCCTAAACAAATCCTCCCCCCATTCAATCCAAACATCAACAGTGAAAGTTAGGGGGAAATCTGACCCAGAAACCCACATAAAACATCAAAGGTAGGGAAGAAACATTGAACAAGAACATAAAAACCATAACAGGGGACATATTAACATAAACTGTCCCAGTATCCCCCTTTTACCATGGACCAATGGAGCCCCAGCAATGGTCGTGAGAATGTTCCAGTCATAAATATTGTTTGATATTTATGTAGTGATATTAATCAACAATCAGACACGCAACTGGGTGGTGATTTCAATGTTCTGTTCATACTCTCTGGTAAACTAATATAGCTATGGCATAGATGGACCATTTATAGTTGATTTACCTAGTAGAAGTGGTGAGTTTCCATAGTTATCTTAGTTGGCTGGAGGGTAAATATCCTCCAAATCCCATGAAAACCCCATTTCTTGATGGTCAAACCACCATTTTTCCATAGCAAATCCATGAAAGTACCAGAGGGTATCCATCCCAAACATGGTGACGCCCAACGACTCGACCGATTCGGCCAGAACGGCTTTGCCACCTTCACGGTATGGCCCGTGGATGGTTCAATGCCTTCGAGCGTCGCCTGGCGTTGTCGTGTTGGAAGAAGTGGCTGGTGTGTTTGTTTGTTTCTTTGCTATTGGTTGCAGTATTGCATCCTGAAAATCGGATGATGATGATTATGATGATGACGATGATGACAATGAATGAGGAATGAGGAATGAGGATGATAAACACATGAATATGAATAATTACTGTACATATGACGATGATGATGAAGGTGAAGATGGTGATGACGATGGTGATGGTCCCATTGGGCTCATACGTTTGGGGATGAACTACGATTTTTCCATACTTTTGGGCAGCTGCACCGGAAGAGTTCAGTTTTTGTATTAGTTCCCATGCCGCAAAACGGGATGAAAGTCTAGCTCTTGGCTCAGTTTCTGGGAATGGCGCTCAACCACCAACCAGTAAAGACGGTGTGGAAGCATGGCATGTTTTTTTGTTTGATTGGGCACATCTTATAGATGATGTTGATGCATTAAACCAGCCACCTGCATAGTTATATATAATTAGTGCATTGTTCGCTAGTAGCGAGTGTTTTGTCCAATCTCTGGAAGCCAAGCCATTACATGAGAGTAAAGCACAGGTGGAGTCTTCCGGAAACCAGCAGGGGTACCCTCTGGTCATCTCGCCTGGCAAGTCAGAAATCATCAATTTGTAAGTACAAATATGTGGATTTTCCATCCAACATCAGCCAAGCATATTTCAAAAAAAAAACTGTGGAAAGTCCTATGGGATCAAAACGATCATCCCAGTCAGAGGTCTGACCCTCAACAAGGCCATTTCCCAGTGTTTTTTCATATTGTGTGGTGATGTTTGGTGGATTTATGACCTCCATCACCCAATCCCAATGGAAAGCCGCGGTTCTCAGGGTTCCGCCTCGGGAGAACGAATCACTCGAGGCAACCCTGAATTTTGGGAGCGCTTTGAACAGTATCAGGACTGACCACTGAGGGACTCGTAGCGCTATGGATTTCGTCAATCCGCTCGTAGTCCAATAGTCTGCAGGGTTTTTCTGTTGGTTGAGATTTTTCGTTGGCAGTACTGTATCACACTGTCTCTGTATGTTTTTTCTATTATAAACCATCCAGCTATTGGGGTACCCCCATCTTTGGAAACCTCCATTTTTCTGTTTGAAACTGGTCTCCAGCAGAGAATTACGCCTTAAACTTGGCGCTAACACTGCTGCTGTGAGTCTCTTGACATGTCGAAAGGTCGTGACTTTTGCATCATCCACCATGAAAAGGGTGAGTTATCTATTGATCATCCATTGATAGTTTATCTCCCCATGATAGGTGCTGTATAAAAACCACTTTTTGATGGCTAATGAAGGCATCTCATGTATTTGCGCGTGAATTGCCAATTTTTCTGCTTATATCCCAAATGATCTCAAATGGAATTGGGTCAAGAGCAGGAAACAAATCTGAAGTTGTCATTCTTTGATACTAATCATCCCATGTTTGGGATATCCAACTTTTAATATTTTGTTTCAATTCTATAACTTTCATCCACATACTTGATGAACACGCTATTTTCGAGTTGTCGAATTTGCTTGAATTTGCCTTTTTCAAGTTGGTTCATCAACCCCAATCCATATTCAGACCCGATGGTTTCAGCGCTGTTAGAGGCCAATTTCTGGTAACTTCGGGCCCCTTAAACACGTTTTTTTTCATGGAGGTCCCACAAAACACTCCCCACATCTTCTCGTGAAATCTGCAGGAGGGTGGTACCCTCGATTCCTGAGTGTCTTTCAGGGTACATGGCTGTCGTGGTGAGTGCCTCAGAGGGCCAGGTCCAGGTATTGGAGTTTGGAGCTAACCAAACAACATATTAGGATAGCTTACCGGAGGTTTTGACATTAAATAACTTACACAAAAAAAAACTCACAATTCTATAGCTCCCCCAATTCAGTGGATCGGGATGTGTTCACATCCACGCTCTTCCGTGTGGGTTTGGCTGGGGCCTCCATCCGTAGGGGGATTCTCTGAAGCTGCAGCTGGGACTAAAGTTATACCTCTAAGATAGACATAGAATCAGCTACCAACATCTACCAACTATGATTTTATGATCAGATTCAATATGAGTTTTTGAGATTTCCAAATTTCATGGAGTGGATCATGAGGATCTCTGGAATCTGCTGGTTTACTCAGGTGAAACATACAGATGTGGCGGTGACATTGGCCTCATGAGGGTCCAGATACCATCTTGGACGAGGCTAAACAGGGACATTGGGTGAAGAAGTGAAGCTTTTTTGATTCCCCAACAGGGGTACAATAAATATTTATGGTTACACTATTTATGATATATCAGATATACAGCCCAAGTTTATGGCTACATGCTATGTACATGATATGTACCTGATCTTTGGGTGTGTCACTAAAAATAGGCTGCCATCCAGGTGGTATCCCCAATCAACACTGATCCAGGTGGCTGATATTGAGAACTTCCATGGGTCTGTCCCAAATAGGTGATGAAAACCCTCAGTTGATGTCAATTTCACTGAGAATTTTTGCGCAAAACCATCAACATAAAAATATCAAATTTAAGGGTGGATTTTCCCACAGCTTTCATGCAAAACCCAACATCCCAACCCTCTACGATTCTCAAGTTGCTTCAACTGCAAGGCGGCCGAACCAATGCTTCCGCTTCTGTGCGATGTTTGAGAGTCCCGCAGACTTTGGATGTTTCATCACTGCAGGGGGCTGCCAGCCGAGAATCATGGATTGTCATGGATCCCATAGGAAAATTGCATAACAAAATCATATTGGATGATTTTATGATACGTTCAATATATGTTTTTTTACTTTTCCCATCTGTTCACTGTTGTTTCAAACAAAACACCTCCGAGTTCCTAAAAAAACGGAGGACCGGGACTTAAGATGTAGATCTTCCATTCCTCAGGCCAAAACCACGATTCCTAATTGCTAGTTCATCCTTTTTATCATCTAAAAATGGGCAAAGTTTCATAGCTATGTTGAATAATCAGAGGGTATATATATATAATTGGATATCGTATGGATGCTTTACATATATATATAACTGGACCATTGAGGGATGTTCCAACATATATGTGGGTACTGTACCGGTGTCCATACATGTATATTTTACATGTACAGAGACCTCGATGAATTAGAATGACCCTCTATGTGACGTCACTGGAATGGTGATTAGTAAAGGGAATCATCCCCAAATGGCCTTGCTTCAACTATGTTCAGGTTAGTGAATTACCATAATTCAGCCGTGTACATATATATATACAATAACCCACCAAAAAGGTAGAACTGCATTTCCAGGATTCCTATACATCATCTTTCCCCATTCGAGGTTTCCAACTTTTCCATCTAATTGGGGGCTGCAAAAAATGCATATCCCACCTTCAGGGTTTGAAGCCCACAGACTGCAGTGCAAGAGGGGCCAATGGTCAAAGAACCAAAGGTTGGAGGGCCTCAATTCATTTCGCCTTGTGCGTTTGGTAAAAACTGCAGGCTTTGGAAAAAAAAATGCTATGTTAAATGTTCTTATTCTTGTCGCTTCGCGATGACAACTGCACCGGTGTTGGCTCCGGAGTTCCAACAAAACCATTATTTTTTGTTCTATGTTGGGTCTTCGTAGATCTCATGATGGGAGTATGTTGGCTCCATGTTGGCTCCATGTTGGGCTGTGTTGGGCCCATATTGGGCCCTGTTGGGGCATTGGGCCTATGTTGGGCCCATGTTGGGCCTATGTTGGGCCATGTTGAGGCCAAGTTTGGCGACTTAGCCGATTTTAGACTGTGGAAAAACAGGGGAGTCTAGAGCAATAAAGGGACCTACCAAGCTAAAGCTTAGTAGCTATTGCACTTGCTTCCAGTTCACACATGCACACAAAAACGCCTCGGCACCTTCAGTGCGGTCGGATTTCTTTGTTTTCTTGCGTGGTTTCTTACGACCAGGTAAGGCCAATGTTGCAGGTCCAGTAGTTAAGATCTAGTTTATGTAGGCTAGCGGCTAGCCATTTGTCATGATGGGACTTCAGCTGGACTTTGTCAACTTCTTGTCACCTTTGGCGGCCAAAGACTACATGAAGAGTGCAGAGGCTCTCCAACAAGACTGACAGGTACTCCGAATATGTAAAAAAAGTGCACTCGCTGATGGTACTCCACCATCACGAGCAAACCTCTTCCGTGCCAGCACCAGCACCTGCTGCTGTAAAAAATAGTGCTGGACAGAGTAGGCTGCCGAACAGCGAGTCACTCAGTCAAGGACTGTTCAAACCTGGACATGTTGTCGTGCCAGTCATCCGCAAGTCCTCGATCTAATCGTCTTCAGAATTGCATGAAGCTTCCTTGCCCCTTGAGTGAAACATGGTCGAAACAACCTTGGGAGATACCAGCAGCTTACAGCTGCTTTTCAAATGACCATGTTTTTTTTTTTCACCAGCAGAAATGCTGAAATGGAGATAGCTGATGATCAAATTGGCCTTGCGGGGCCGCTCAGGTCATGTCATTGAGTTGACATTTGGGAAGCTATGTAAAAAAAACGCGGAATAAGCTTCGGAAGTCAGAAAAACTAGGAATGGCAGGCACTGTGTTTTCTTTTGAATTCCAGTTCCGACAGATCCAGCCGTCCAGTCTTTGGCCCTGCGGCGATTTTCTGGCGAAACGTAGAAATTTTCTTAAGCAGGGTGCATTTGTCGAAGTCCCTTCAAGTTGCTCAGCTGGAATCAGCGGGTGCGAGGTGACGTGACGGAGTGGCGGCTTGGTCACCGCAACACTTGTCGCGCCACCAGATGGAGTTTATTTGCTCCAGCCAGTGGAGCCCAGCCTGGTGTTGACATGGAGTGATTCAAGACACTCCGAAAAAAAAGAAAAGAATTGACAGTTAGAACTAAATTTGACCTACAAAAAGACTGAGAAGAAAGGAGAGTTAGCGAGCAACTCTGAATTCTTCTTTCTGGATCTTCATGAATCATCTGTGGGTGGCTCAACTACCAGTGATCTTTCCAAGTGCTGGGCCCCACTGAGACCCCCCGCAAACCAGAAACCAACAGAAAGACGCACAAAACTCCCTTGCTGCGGGGAGGCTGGGTGGGGTGGTGGTGGTGACACCCGTGATATCAATTGATATCATATCAATGAACAGCTGGTTCTGTCAAAGATTTGGATGGAATGATGACCTCCAACTGGCCAATAATGTTGGGACGGTTTGAAACCACCAATCAGTGAAATTATTGAAACACTCACTCAAACAAGACTCGGGACTCAACCTGATTTCATGTGGGGGACAAAGCGAATGTAGGCAAGAAGCTGGTGGATAGTTTCAGCATGTTTCAGCCATGTTTGGTCTTGTTTGACCCTCAACTCTTCTGATGTTTGTTGGATATTTCGAGTGATAAGTGCCTCAAATCTTGCGGATCTATAAAGGAGGAAATGACAATTGTGTTTCCATTGTTCTCTTAGACATATATATATATATACGTAATATTACGTAATTATGTGTATATATATAATTTTCTAGATGATAATGGATGATATGATATAGAATATATAGCAAAACAGTATGATAATTTGACGTACCAAAATAGCAGCCGGAACCTTGGAGTATTGCCATCTCATAGGTCAGAAGGGAATTCCATCCGAAATCCAAATATGAGGACCCTATCCATGAACACAATAGGTGACCACAGGCACAGTGAACATAGTATATACTCCAAAACTATACAAGACTCCCAGGATATTAGAATGATTTAGAATGATCACACCATAGACATAGTGTTTTCCTGGAAGAATACATTGTTAACAAAAAATCTGCCGGGATCATTGAAGAAAAACATAAGGTGCAAAAGCAACAGCTTCTCAGTTTGCCTCCAGTTGCTGGTCCCAAGGTCCATGTTGAACGCCATGATGGAGGTGATGGCTTGCCCGGCATGGGAGATGGCACCCGATGAATGCCCTTCTATTGGAGATGGCGCTTTTTTTGAGGGTTGCAGCCCCTGTTGTTTGTCGTTTTCTGGGGGGGAACTGAGTTTTTCTCACCGGTCTCTTTCCACTTTGTTCCACTTTGTTCGCATACTTTCTGCAAATCCTCCAATGTGTGCAACTTGTTTCTTTGCTCGGAATTTATCACTGTGCAGCCAAGCACTCAACAAGTTGATGGAATCTCTTCCAGTGGATGTTGGATAATCATGGATGCACCCTCCAATGGATCATCGACTCATAGTCCCTGTTAAAATGTCAATGGGGTACAATTTTCAGACCCCAGATGGAAAAACCAAACAATGTTAGTGCAACAAGTGCCAGATGAGACTAAATCTCTTTTGACTTGATCCATCAAGTTTTTGGTACCCAAATCTGAACGGAGAAAAATGATGGATATGTAAATTACCCCCAAAAATCTACCCAGAGGCAACCGAGAAAAAAGGCTCCCTTGCAGATGTCCATGCCTCGCGAGGCAGTGGAGACGCCTTTCAGCCTGGTAATCCTCAGTTCGGCTGTGCCCTCCTTGAAGGCAAGACGACTGGACGTTGGTTGAGCTGTAGGCAACAAAAGGTGTGTTAAGAAACCAAACTCACTGTTCATTTTTACTGAATTGTGCCCCTTGTGTGGGGTCCCGAAAAACCAAGTAGTGGGGCAGGTTGGCCCAGCATTTTCTGGGTCACGTTGGATGAGCAACGAAACAGCGACAGGAACTGCAGAGCCTACGTCGGGTGGTGCAAAGTCGACAGATCCTGGGTGCCTTTGGACCCAGCATCGGCCACAGCCTCTGCCTTCAACAGTCCTGCTGGTTGACGATTCTAATTATAGTTATAGGTTGTTATAGGGGATTATACGAACCAATATATATATATTATATATATATATATTATATTATATTATATATATAGGAAATAATAGTTATATATTAGTTATATAATGTTGTATACGGGATTAAGCTACATTATCCTAACCAAGATTAACTGGGGAAACCGTCACACTCCATGAACGGGGAAGCCCGTTCTCAACCAACCAGTATAAAGAGACGACCTAGAGGCGTCTATGCAAGTTTGGCTGTCATCTTTTCATCTCATTGAAAGCGGTGTGATGCTCATTTAGATTGGTATCACCCCGAGACCGTGCGCAGCAAGGGACGACCTACCTAGGGTTTTGAAGAGTGCCCAAGGGAGACGCTCGAACCAAAGACGTGAAGGATTCATAGTTATTTCACCTCTTCACATAGTTGATTCATAGAATTGGATGATGGGAAAATTTACAGGAAAGCCCTATATTTGATGGTAAAAACCTATGGTTTCCTGTAGATTTTCCCTTAAACCAATCCATTGATTGATTGGAATCTTCACCCCGACCTGTAAGGTGAAGACAAGGCAGGATTAGGGGTGGCGAGACCAGTGGGACCAGTGGGACGTTGGGAAAAATGATACACTCCAGTGGGACATATGGCGTAGTTTTTAAATATGTTCGGTGTATATATATAACATAACTATATATATATAGACACATGAAGAAAGATGTAGACACAAAGATAGAGACAGATAAATAGATGATAGATGTAAGATGTACATATATTTCTATAAACTAGAATATCTCTCCGGCGATATCTACTTGTTTTTCGCCCTTCGGGAGATTCGCAGAAATCATTGAACTGAAACCATCTCCAAGTGGGCAACAGGCACGGCTCCTGAAGCTTCAAATTGTACATTGCAGTCGTTATCGGCGTTTTGTTGCTTGTTCCAGCTACTTCATGTAATATTTCATGTCATGAACCACAGCATATCCACAGCACCAGGCATGTTTAAAAGCAACTGTTTGGGGTCCATAGTGTGGATCGCTGGATTCATCTGCAGTGAAACTCTGCCAGGTCTACTCGGACTTTTGCTACCGGTTGAAACTCAGGCGGCTACGGACTCACTGGACGAGCTGCATGGCGGTTCATCCCCACGTTTTCAACCAGGCACTACCACTTGGACTTTGCCTCGGACTACGAATACAGTCCGGACTTCAGCCATCTCCACAACAATCTGGATGCCTTGTAGTGAAAGTATGAGCAAAGGGTGGATCATATCAAGGAGAAAACATCAAATTCACAGCTCGACTTATTCAGCTTTCAGATGGAGTAGGATGGAGTGGTCATATAAACATATATAAACAATATATCTCAATAGATATTATAAGTATATATATATATACTTATAAATAAATATATATATATATAATCATTCATATAATGTATATGTATGTATATATATATATACATATATGCACATACAACTATCTCAACATGCATCAAGAACCCCATGTATTTTACGGTTCCGAGGTGTGATCTTCGATGAAGCCTCTGCTTCTTCGATCAGGTGGGGATTTCGATGATTTACCGGACTTTGAAATGGCAATGGAACCCATGGTCCATGGATGTCCATGGTAATATGAAATTAAGTAAAACCAGATGGTTTATCATAAAGTTATTGGCTATATGAAATTAAATTACCAGATTGTATTTTTATTGGTATTGGTATTGATGGAACAGTATTGATGGGTGTGGTATTGATTGGATATTGATGGGTATTGATATCATGAGTAATTACTAATGTGAAATTATGGCCTCAACTCAGAAATATCCAGAAAATATGAGGATTTGCCTTATTGATGGATATTGATGGGTTCCTTTATTGTTTCATTTTTTGTCCACTCCACACGACTTTCATATATTCGGATGGACCACCAAGCTGATGACCAGCCGCATACCCAGGGGAAGCTGGTTTCATGAGGAAAAGGTGGAAGCTCGATGGCATTTCACATGCTTTTGTGGTGTGATTCAAGCGCTGGAGACTTTGATTTGACATGCTTTTGTTATCTTTTGTTTGGTTTCATTTGATTAGAGTATTCTTGAGTTGATTCGATTTGTTTGTTCCTTTCATGTGTTTGAGTCATGCATTCTGTTAGTGGGATGCACCTACACGCTGGAATACGCTGGATGATTACCCATACACAGGAGATCATTAAATCCCGTTATTATGTCCCCCGATTGTGGTTACCAAAATATTGCAACATATGATAAATTATGATAATATGTATATGATTGTATATGTAACGTATGTATAACATATGTATAACCAAATGATACCGTGGTATTTTGCATCGTCTTAATAGATATGTTACGTTGCTTTTGATCTTATCAAATCTACCCTATCAGGAATTCCCCTCTGGTAATCAAAAATGGTTTGCTGGAAAATCCCTCATTTAGAATACTGTAGATAATCTTCCCAGCTATCATTAAACCTCCATCTAGTGCGGGGATTTCCACGCTGAGGAAGACAAAGAAGGTCCCTGCAAACTTTGCGAGACCTTGGGGTGGCTTGGGCAGCAGAATCTTTGCCGGTCATTTGGATCAATTGCCCAGTAAAACTGAACATGCAGCCCTTGAGCATCCTTAAGCCAAGTCAGTAGCTATTTTTGATAAGATGATAATATAAAGATAGTTCATGTTATCTAATTGAAATAACAACAATAAGAAGAAGTAGGTTCTGCCCTTTAGCTGCAGTTTTCTATCCAACTCATTATTGGTGCAGTATCCCGTCGGAGAAAGAGGTCTTTGGGAGCCGTAGTTTCTCAAAAAGTCTTCTTGGAGAACTTCCAGGCCCAGTTGATCTACATAAATGCTGAAAGATGTTAGCAGATTCCAATTCTGTTTCAAATAGACTGATTGTATGATTCTCTTCAACTGAAATTCATATCATTTCATGTCAATCTGTATTCAATACCAGCAACGAGCGGAGCCCATCCCCATCCAAGCGGCATCTCAAGGCCGACGTTCCTGGCTCATAGTGATGCTCTGCGTGGGGACCTGAGAATAGCCATGATGGTTGGTACCCCCAGCCCGCTGGGTGGTTTATCATGAAAAATAACCCCCAAAAACATGGATGATGATTTGGGGGTACCCCCATGACTTAGGACACCTCCGTATTATGGTCATTCATGGTGCGGAGTTGATTTGTGGATCTTGGAGGTTGCCAACCTGGCGCTGCACCTGCAATGCTTTGAGGTGTTTGGTACCCAATGTTTGATCCAAACTAGTTACCAGTCATCCATCACTACTAAGTCCCAGTTGTTTGTTGGTGAACCCGTAAACCCCACCACTTTTGCTGATGAAGCCAGCATTTGTGATGGTGGAATTCCCCTTTTTTTCAGAAAATCTCCAAAAAGGGGACCCCATGTTGCCACGTTTCTAGAAATACTTTTGACTTTTGAACCATCGTTTTTTAAGGGTAGGTGAACCAATTTTTCAGCCACATTTTTGTTAACTCCCCATTTTTGGGGGTGTACCCTCCCTGACCAAGGTACTGTAGCATTTCACCCAGAGCTGGATGGAGAGCCCGACACCTGATGTGGTGAGCTACTTCTGGGGATGTAAAAACCAGGGCATCTACAGCCATACACATGTATATATAATATATAGTAATAATATGTATATTATATATATATATATAGTTATATTTAACTATATATATACATATTATTATGTATAGGTTTTATACATTGGTGGTTTCAAGTTTTTCTTAGACCATTTTGTTGGAACACGATCTCAGCTTGAGATGTTGGGGTATGGGTGGCTCAGCCTCCAATCAGAATAAACGGTCAGTTGGATGGTTAAATCCCAATCATGAACACCCCACGATTCTGGGTAATATGTCAATGTGTTGCGGTTAATCCATGTTAGTCCCATTATTTTTTCGATTGATTCTCTAGCGACCCTTTTTACCTCCCAAACGTATCTGGGGTTGTTGGGCACAACAATTTTTGGTGGGTCATAGATCCGATGATGGCTCCCATTATTTATATATATACATATATATATATACATATATATATATACATATATATATATATACATATATATATATACATATATATATATATATATGTATATAAAATATACTATGTGCGTGTGTGTGTATATATATATATATAAACATAATATGTATATCTTTTTTATTTTCCAGCACACATCCCACTTTTTGGGTGCTTCAGGTGGTGTTTTTTCCCCAAAAAATGGGCCTTTCTGGGTGTCTGAACGAGGTGGGCCCTCTTAGACTTCTCCATCCGCGCCACACGGACGCCTTTGCTGCAGGCAGCTGTTTCGGCTGGGATAGGGTCCAAAAATCCGGAAGATGGGGATAAAAAAAGGGATCTTTTTTTGTTGGGCACCAATAAATCCCAAAAATCCTAGGATGGAACTTAACAATTGGAATATCCGGCTAAAAAGTCACCAACTGTAGGGGTTTAGGCATCAAACAATGAGACCAAAAGGTGATTTAGCCACGCAATACGGAAACAATCAGGGGAGATATGGGGATATCAATAATGGCACCAGTATGGGGTATGAATTGAACCAACAAGAGAATTGGAGACACAATGGCTAGAACCAACAACACGCTCTGGCCGATGGTTGAGGGACAATCATGGCAAAAACCAATTTCCAGGAAGTTTATCAGTTCAGGCGCCAGTTGAAGGTGGTGTATCCTTTCTGATCATCTGGCCACCAACTAGTTTCCCAGTCTTGGGCCTTGCCAGATGGGTCTTTTGTATTCTACCTGGCCCAAAAACGATGCAAACGCTTGACACACTTGATTCTGTATGTGATATAGCAGATAATAATGCCGTACCTATATATATATACACAATAGATATGTATATGGCTTATATGTACACACATACATACACCATTCTATTTGTCATGTACTGTATGTTGTCTTATGTTACAGGTGGAGTCTGTGAGCTCATCGTCAGAAACTTGGGAACCCAGCTCCAGGTGTGGTTTTCTCCATTTTGATATACCCTCTGGTAAACATACAAAAAGCTATTGAAAATGGTCAATGATAGTGGATTTTCCCATGAAAAATGGTGATTTTCCATAGTTATGTTAGTTTACCAGAGGGTATCTTGATATGTTGGAGCCTTGTTCAGACTTGTTCATGTTGATTCTGGGTGCAGAATCCCTGATGGTACTTTGGTATGATGCACCTTTTCCATTGGACATTCTCATAGAATATCCGGAGCTAATGGGTCATGAGGCAGTGATGTCAGGTTGTTGTCTGGATTTCGTTCTAAGAACATTGAAAGATAGGCTGTGGGAAATCGGTGACATTTGGTGACTTCTATCCATCCGTTCACCGTGTTTGTGTAGAAATCTCCGTTCAGTGACTGTGGATTCAACCAACCCAAAAAAACAACCCCCTGAAAGGTTTACTCGCCAATGATAGGTTGTTGGTGGTTAAGAAGCCCAGTTGCCTTATTATTGGGGCGGTCACCTTGATGGTGAATCATTTCAACTATTTAAATCCCCATGAACCGAATCGGGTACGTCATACATCTTTGCATTGTCTCAATGATGTAAGATGATGTAGGGTTCAAATGTTATCCTGAGCCAGCAAATAAATATATACATGTACTTCTTTTGTTGAGTGTTTCCCCTTTTGGGCGGATTCCTGTTGTTGGTCGTGCCCACTTTTGGCATGGAGCCCATGTCTAGTAGCTCGAGCTTGAGGCTTTAATTTGAAGGTGTTCTCCCTTTTTGCAATCAGACACCAGTCAACCTATGAACAAAGCAGCATTTTTTGGTGGTATGTTCAAACATTCATATGTCATTCAAATGGGGATAGGTGACATTTTTTTTTTTCACAGACGGGGATGGAAGATCATTTGGAGTACACCATCCCATTGCCATCCCATTATCCTCATCAGTGAAACCGCATGTTTTTATGGTTGGAAGCCCTTGGATGGTGATGGTGAGATGCTATTTCTGATGGGAAAAAATCCAAATGTTTGATGCTTCAAAGGTTCATTATTTGCCTGATTATATCTATATATATATATGTATTTAATTATGTGTATATATGTATATAATTCATCTTAGACTCTCAATTTCACATCTCAAAATGGTTAACCACCTATTTCTTATCGTAACATTTATCTTACCCCCAAGTGTCAACGCTGGTCCCATCCTTAGCCTTGTGGCATCCGAGGTCTCGGCCCGGTTGGCGCCATCAGGGCGGTCACTTCGCAGCGTGTCCCCATGCGGTTCTGGAGGAGGAGATGTCTCTCACAGGGCCTGGGACTGAAAAAACATATCTTCTTCAAAAACGTTCAGCAAGAAAAGTTGGGATCAAATTCTTGGGATAATATATCCATTCAAAATCTGGTGTATATATATATAATTATATATATATATA
>Ga0126342_10014317_pt1 | contig 14013 bp, 18 predicted proteins | sample Cyp1metagenome_FD_92528 | JGI IMG/M metagenome (GOLD analysis project Ga0126342, IMG submission 92528) | Coral microbial communities from Lord Howe Island, Old Settlement Bay, Australia - Cyphastrea 1 metagenome | ecosystem: Host-associated > Invertebrates > Cnidaria > Coral ...
CCATAGACAAACTGTAGAACGAGCCGTGCAAAACAAACATTTTTTGCCGTAGACCTTTGTCTAAAATTGAAACAGCATGAAGAACCATCCCAATCGAGGGACCAATATTTTTCTGACAAAAAAAGGCGTTCCGCAAAAAACCGTTCTTGCAACAACAATTATTCAAAAATTGTCTTTTGAAGTATTGCATATACTATATTGGAAACGGCATTGTCAGAGTTGAAACAGGCAAACATATCAATACTTTTCTCAGCATCACACTATGCGGACTATGACCAGCAATTTCTGTCCGAATAGGCTGGTCAGTCGGTCTTGTAGGGTCTCATTCAAAATTGCATCTTACAACACTGCTGCACATCACCGAACATTCCAATATGATCTGCCAAGGATTAAGATCTGCTAAGTCTGCTAAGTCTAGGTCTCATTGAAGAACGCCAGGCGTTCTCTGATGGCTTCCTGAGACATGGCGCGGCTTTGCGTGGCTGAGGTGAGCCCTCAATCGCCGTGGTGGCTAATGCTACGCCGCCCAGCCTTCTTCGCCTCTTCGTCTGTGCGCACGGATGGCGCATTGTAAGAGAAGCCTACCCATGCCATGGCCTTCCGACAAGTCTTGGTTCAACGTAAACTTGTACTGTAAAACTGATGTCACTGATGTCGGTATTGTCGTGCTCAATCAATCGAGCACCCTTTTTTTCATCTGTTAAGCAAACTTCTTACCATCCTTTGCCCAAAATGCTGCACACTGTGGCACTTTGGAGCCTCGCAAATAGTTTCGACATACTTTTCGATCATCACTTTTGTCCCGGTGTTGGTCACCTGGACTGAGAGATTTGGATTTGTGACATTCTGTGACATTCTGCCACGATGTTTTCCTACTGAACAGGGCAGCAAGGCGAGCCTGGAACAGGGCCGGATTACAAATGCCGAAATGCTTCCTCAGCAGCTCTCCTCGCAAGGCCTGGGAGCGGCATGGAACTGTCCTGGTTCGAACACTGCATCTGCAAGCGATGCAAAAGCCTGATTCATGCCGAGTTAGTCCTGATTCCCCAGGGATCCACGCATACATACAAGCATAAACATCATTGGATTCCTGCCAGGTCATGCCAACAGAATGATCGAATAATCATGTCAATTGAAATTTGATCATGTATGTGCAAGTCAGTTGGGCAGACCATCATTTCTCGGTATCTCTTGGTCCGTTCTCCTGGGCACGTCTGACAGTTGTCACTTTTCGGCTTCCAGAGGCTCCGGATATCTCCGGATGCACAAAAGAACAAGGACCCCAAAAAATGATACAAGTGATACAAGCTTAAAATATTCTGCAAATATTCTGCAAATAGATCAAACCGTATCATTCATGAATGACATCGGGTTGCTATTTTCAAAGCTGAGAGCAGGAGCATTTCGGGCCAAGGAACTCAAGCGGTCAGAGTCAAACAGGGAAGAGTTGTCATCACCTCATCAACATCCCCAACATTCAAGCATCAAAACCAGCTACAGTATCTATAGCAACAAAATTGGTAAAACCAAAATTGTGGTATACAATGGCATGCATACATGCATATAAAGAATCGCAAGGAATTGTCGGCATGTATCTTGAAGAAACCAACATGAGAAAAAGAGCGTTCGATATGGTATGTAATGCCCATAATACGATGAATAAGATATACACATGTGACATTTAATTCTGGTGGTTCAGGAGCCGAGCAATCAGACATATCCGAACGGAATCATTCTTGAAACTGGAATCTGTTCCGAGGGCCCTAACACACCCTAACTAATGGACGGTGTGTAAAAATGTTGCAAGCTCGGCCAATGTCCGCCAACTTATTATATATATGGTCTCGTGTTCTCGTGTTCCGTGTTCCTACCCCCTCCCCTCCCCCTGTGGTGTGGTGGGGGTGTGGTTCTGTCCCCCTGGGCCCTCCCCCCCCTGTGGTGTGGTGGTGTGTGGTGCGGGGTGTGTGAGGGGGGTGTAGTGTATGTATGACAATATATGGCGTGGTGGGTATGGTGAGTATGTGATTATCTGATGTACGGTATGTTTCATATGTATGGTATGTTTGGCATGTATTGTCGGTATAGTATGTATGGTAAGTTTGGAATCTATGGTATGTTTGGTATGTATGGCATGAATGGCTGGTATTGTATGGATGGTAGGTATGGTATGTAAGTCTGTTGGGTACACTATGTTTGATATGACAGTATGTATGGTTTGTATGGTATGTATGGTTACTATGATGGGTATGGAATGTTTGCTATGTAAGGTAGGTATGGTATGTATGGCATGTATGTTTGATATTGTATGTATGGTAGGTAGGTGTGGTGATTGTGTTTCATATGTATGGTATGTGTGGTATGTATGATAGGTATGGTATGGTATGGTCAAAGTTCGTGTGGTATGAATGGTATGTATGGTATCATTGGAATGTATGGTAGGCACGGTATATGTTAAACACATGTAGTGTTGTGAGAGTACACAGGTAGTAAGTAGGAAGTAGATACACATGTATATATGACGATACGTAGGTAGCACGTAGGTACTTTGAGGGGGTATGTGTGCTACGTCGTCTAAAAGGTAGCATGTACCTAGAAAATGGGAGGCTGGTAGTCAGAAATGCTGCAAAGACCTAGGAAATACGAGGCTGGACCTCAGAAATGCTGCTAATAGCTTGCAAATAGAAGGGAAGGGGGTGCTACCTGGGGACCCATACCATTGGCGGGGGGGTTGGAACGCTGGACCATATATTAAGTAATTTATTATATAATTATATATATATTATAACAATGGTCATAAAAGGTCGGGAGTCGGGAACCAGGCATTCGCCAGGCAAGTGCAAAGATATTTTTAGAGTGCTTCTCAGGCCCAAACGTTTCCATCTGTCCTTCCCTTCTAGTCTGTCCAACTTCTCTCCAATATGTTGGAAAGAAGCATAGTCTTTGCACTTCCTCTCAGATTCAGAAGAACCGACAGAAGTGCGACAGAAATGACAGAAGTAACAAAGGACACCGAATACAAATCTCTCATGAATGCCTGCTGTGCTCCCAACCTGCGTGCCAATCTCAATTCTTCCCGCAGCCGTCCCTGCAGCACCAATGAATGCATTACTGTATCACATCTCCGAAACACATCCTACATCATCCCACGCTTTATGCCAAACAACGTCTACAATGGTCAACCCGTAGTGCACGCCTTTGGTCCACCCAGGAAGGGGATTTGTCTGGTGAGGGATCGGATCCAGCGGCGAAGTCGCCAAAGCCTGCTGTGTCAGAAAGAACTCTATGGGTCCAACATGCAAAGGCGTGCCAAATTACCCAAAGTCCTAAGTCCTAAGTTTGGAACGCGTGGCGCACGATGATGAGCGCTGTCAAAGCTGTCAATTGTCGGAGAAAAACCTTAAGCTGTAGAGTTGCAGCATGAGGTCGCACCCAGAATCCTGACTACATGGATTCTGAGCACGCAGCGTCTGGGGCCAATACACGCAAAGTAAGCTTAAGCCTCAGATGAGCTTCAAGGCAGTTCAAGGCACTCTTTCCATATCTTTCCTCCGTCCGAAAAGCTTCAAGGTGTGGCTTAACGGGCTGGGCTTGCGTCACTATTTGAAGCACTCGGATGCTTGGATGGCGTGATGCGATGGAGGTCAGGCCGCTCGCCATGATGAAACGATCAAGTCACCCGAATTGTGAGCTTTCAGGTGAAGGCTGAACTCAGGGCTGCTTATTTTCCAAGATGGTCCAAGTGAAACATGTGTTGTATATACAAATATATACAGTACATATGTTACATGCATATAAATACATTTATGTATGCATATGTGTATATATATACGCGACATATAACTTGTATATATATATACACCGATGATTTGCATTAGACAACTGCCCAATCTCCATGAAGATAGGACTCCAGCTCAGAATCACGTGTGGCCTGTCTCTATAAGCTTTGATCGGCGAGGAAGACATCGGCCCACAAATCACATGTTGCCTGCAAGGGGTATTGCAACAGAATCCAGCCACATGAAGGATGGACAGCGGCACATTTTTTCTGACGTCATCTTGTCCAGATCTTCCATCTTCGCTTCACAAATCCGAAGCGGCCAGCATGATGTGCGCATTGTGCAATTAGTTGAAGGAGTTCTTGGAACCTTGGCTTCCGCTTCCAACATCAACTGCTTGGCTTCCCAAATCATTCAGATTTCAATGATGCTGAAAACCACTTGCGAGATCTTAGGAGTGCACCAGTCCATCTTGCCATGTACTCCATACCAGCTCCTGGTCCAACTGACCTGCCATCTACTTGCAACCACTTGCATGGTGACCGTGCAAGGATCGACTGTGACGTGTCAAAATCTAGGGTAAGAAGAAAACATGAAACAAATTGAAAAATAAAAAATACAATATAATACAATGACAATAGATTGAATACGCGGTGCCATTCTTTGGGTCCAGACCCCTTCATTCTCTTGTCAAATTTATTCTTGTCTGGCTCCTCCATGCGCACATTCTTGTACCTTGGCATATCTAGGCAGCTATGCAACTGCGGCTTGTGCAACAGCGGTGGCATCTTTGAAGTCCCGGCCGTTCAAAGAACTGCTCGGTGTATCCGCCTTCGGAACCGCAAAGACGCCCCATGAAAGCCGTTAGTCTCAAGGGACTGAAGGGTTGCTGTAAGGAAGGCGCTGGAAGCATGAAACTGATCATCTGATCTGATGCTGTTAACCCACCATAACCCACCAACAAATGTTTGGCTAGGAGTTATCACCAGTTATCACCCCCAAAAATCCCAAATACCAAAAAACATCTCCATGGCGGCCGCAGTGGCCTCGCCCACCTTCATTCCAGTTTCTCCACCGTTTTCGCTCCTGGAACAACACCGCCCTGGTCTGAAACATCTGAAAAGGTCAAACTCCAGTTGCTGCCCATGGGCAATCACAAAGGAAATAGCCAGTATGCCAAACACATCCCATTTTAACATAAAGCATGGGCCATTCAGGTCAGTTTCATTGAAGCATCATGAAGCATCCTGAAGGATTGAGGCAGGGCGCCCCGCTTTTTCTCCTCAAAGATTCTAAACAATGCATTAGTTTGTTGGCACCGCTGCGGCACACGCCGGCTTCGGTTTGCTCCCTTCTGTACAAGTGGGCAGCACTTAAAAGTTCGCTACAATGTCGTTGCCAAGATTTCAGTTGCGCTTTTTGCAAATGCTGCGCCAATTTCAGGATTGTTCGAGTGTGCAGTACTCGGCCCAGGCTCAGGCAGGAGAATATATGTTGTAAATTAAAAAGTGGGTTCTGCCGCCCTGCCTGGGAAGCGATCTCCATAACTACAATTAGGCGAGGTATAGACAAATGGAGCAACGTAGCACATTGCGTCCAGCAGGAAATTCAGCGAAGTAGATTGTGGGCGGAAGGGCATGGCATATCATGGCATCATATGTCAGTAATTAAATATCAGTGACATTCAGTGACAACCCGGGTGACCAAGTGACCAATGCTGCATTACCCTGCAACAAAGATGCCCATGTTGCCCATTCCTACCGGTCCTACCCAGCATTCTGTTGCTGGCCTCGTGAATGCTGCAATGGCGCTATCGGTGGCGCCAAGTCTCAGTCACCCATCTCCTTCACCGGAATTCGAAGCATCTCAGCCTGGCACGGAGATCTCTGAGAGATTCTGAGAATCTGATGGCCTCTTCTTCCCAGCTATGGAATGATATGGAATGCTGTAGCCATGGGTCTGCAGTTGCCTCATCTTCATCTTCGCCGTTCTTCACCTTTCAGACTTTGTGTGATTTTATATGATTTTATGATATGTTATATGTTGTCCAATGATCAGCGCATCTCAGGAAGATTGGGCACTAGAGATATCAGATTGCCAAGCTATATCCCAAGCTTGGATCCGAGGAACAGCTGCCAGGACCTCCGATTTCTGCTCCTGGCTCAACCTCTCCACATTGTTCTTGTTCTTATTGTTTTTGCTCTCCTTGTCCTGAAAAAATGTATTTTTGCCATGGATGGTAGGCCTGCACTTGTGTAGCTTGCCTGCTAATGAAATGGTAGTGGCACATGGAGAAAACCCTGCAACACTGCAACGGGATCTCCTTGGCCTTTGATGTTGTTGCTTTGAGCTCAGACTCCATATCAGCAGCCTCGGGGCATCGATGAATTCAGGGCTAACATAGCACGGAAAGAGGCACGGGATTGTTGAATATGTTTGAGGTCGGGTCCTCAGCACCTGCCCAGGAGGAGCAATGAATGACGAATAATTACGGATAAGAAAGTTTGACTCTTTTGCCAAGGGATGCACAAAGTCTGTTGGTCAAAACTCAAACCGTCAGTGTTTCCCGCATTTTCATGCATGTTCTATCTTCGTATTCCATCCCTGCATGGTGCCGCTACTCGTCCTCTCTACGGCACTTGCAGGTGCCAGATTTTCAGTGTTCCGATTCATTTGGATCTGATGAGTTGCATGCCGGTTGACTTCGTCGACTTGAAAATTGAATGAAATCATATATTTTATTGTTTTTTTCTTCTTATTATTATTAATATTATTATTAAATAATTATAAATATACACATAATTACACACATATATATATATATATAAATCATTATAATTCCTGTCCCCTCAAAATCAAAAGGGAAACTGATGCTTTGTCATGAACATCAAAATTCATCAGGAGCCCTACCAGAGTACACCTCAGGCAGGGTGAACCTACTGCTGCACTCATGACCGGGGAGCAACAAAAAAGCTAACATCAGAATAGCAGCTATTTTCTTCGAGTGATTCCGACATAGTTTCTGGCATACTATATATGCAATTATATATAATTATATAATATATATATATAGTTACATATACACATATATATATATATGGCACATTTATTCCGACATTCTATCTGACATTCTTTCTGGCACATACCTTGACATTCTATCTGGCATTCTATCTTGCATTCTCTCCGGCGTCTGGCTGATGCCCGGCAGTGCCCACTGAGATCTGGAGCTCGCAGTTGAGGTCTGGCAGTGCCCATTGCGATCCGGAACTCGCAGTTCAAATCCGAGGCTGGCGGAGGAGAAAAAGGCGAAGGAGGAGAAAGCAACTCTGATAAAGTCTAGAGACCCTCACCTGGCAGGTGGGGAATAAATGTCCTTTCTGAAAAGAGTCATTAAGCTAAGGCTAACGCCCAAGAAATTAGAAAGTATATATCTCAGCGTATTGCAGACCCCAAAAAAATATTGTCGGAGAGAGCTGGTGGGGTCATTACCACAGCAAAGCAAGTCAGAGTTCAAAAGGTTGTCAAAATCAGTCCAACGTTTGGCAAAATATGGCAAAATGGCTGACCTTCCTTTATTTTCCACCATTCTCTTTTGCCTCGGGCAGCTGAGCAACAAGATTTGCCTTTCAGTTGCTGCCAGTTTGGGGATGGGATCCGAATCCCATGACCACAATGCAACGGGCTGTTACGGGGTCTATGGAGTCTATGGATGTCTATGGTGCATTTGAAAAGGCAGCCAGTTTGGATAACCCGAACGCCGCGTCATGCTTTGCAGCTTTGTTTTCAGAATTTCAGTGATCTGAGAGGGAAAAAAGTAAATGATAAATGTGACAAAAAATGGACTGAAACAGAACGGAATCCATCGTAAATGATAATGCTGAACCTTTGTTCGGAAGAAAGCACATCATCGAACACCATCGAAAAGGCTGGCCTTCCGCATCTGCTGGTATCTCCCCCTACAGCAACGTGGAACATTGGAACATGTGCAGAATTTCAAAGACTGCTACTAAACTACTAAGGATATTTCGCACTTCCATGAAAAGTTCATTTATATACATTATATACTCTCATATGTTCAGTACACCGTCTTCCATGCGAGCAATGCTGGAGCAACAACAGGTCCCAGCATGGGCCTCGCCACCTTCGACATGGCTGTGTTCGCTTCCTTCCTTCCACTCTGATGCCTCAAGATCGTTCTGAGGATTTCTGAAGGTATCAACTCCACAACAAGTCATGCCGCAGCGCTACTGTACTGGCAGATATGCTGAGAACGATTACAAGACTTGAGATTTCGGCCACATTTTCTCTTGCGTGTGGCACCTGGTGAGAACAAGTCGGAAAACACCAAAAGAGGAGGCTTTTGCTGATTTGCTGACTGCAGTGTCGCTCAAATCGCCTCGTGTTCGACATTTTCTTCAAGAGACTCCGGGACCTCACCACAGTAAACTGAGAACAGGATAGAACAGGCATGCGGCATGCAAATCAGATTTCAGATCTAACATTATAGCCAATAAAATAAAATGCAATTCATTGATGATGCCTGTGTACCAGCTTGCTGCCTCATCAGCCCATTTGAACTGAAATGGTTTCCAAAGCTTTCTGTGTAAAGCCCCGACCGTCTCACGCTTTCTAAAGACTTGCTCTTCCTCGGTCTGTTTGCTGCCCTCCAAGCATATAGTTGTTGGCTGTGCACCTAAATGATCAAAATCATCTTTGGCCCCCTGCAGCAACATCTTCAAACGGCCGCTCAAACCTGCAAGTGCATGCAAACGCTATAAATGCTGTTCATGGATGTTCATGGCTGCATTCATGACTCCCTATGTGCTTCTACATTATGAACAGGTATGAACAGGTCCAAGGTTCCCCTCCATGGTTCCTCTCCATTGTGTCCAGTCACACATCGTCTCACAATGTCAGGCCCGGGCGTTGGCCAAGGAGCACTTTCCGCTTGAGCCTGTGCTTGAGCCTGTTGCACTTCTTCATTTTGAAGCTCTGCGACAGCTGCTTCCTCGGCCTCAGCTTTATCATGTTTTTAACCATATTTGCATCCATTTGCTGCATCCTTTTTGCGCCAAGAATTATGGAGACCTTGGCTTTGGGCCGCTGCAGCCTCTTGCAACGCCTCAAAACAAAAGGGGCGCACGCAAATTCAGGTTTAGCCGCCAAATCTTGGACTGTGACTATGACAATGTTGCATGATCTTATATTGATCCATAAAGAATTCACAAGGTGCAGGTGCAAAGTTCCAAGCTTTCGGTAACGCAAACAATAACATACTGACATACATTACAAGGTCAAGGCAATACATTGCAACTGACGACGTCATGGCATTGCATATAAACCACACCCTCCATCATGAAATGCGCTTACACATAAGAACATGCACTGATATGCACTGTGTCTACCCTTCATGCGTTGACAACACACACACACAAAGACAAGAGGCTGTCAAAATGGTACTTATAGACTTATAGATGACACTACCGTGCAATACAATACTATCAGTACTCTGCAATACGTGGAAGATTCATGAGCCAAACTTCATCAAACTTCTCCAGTCGACAGCTTCGCTTCTCCCTCCTTCTGCTTCTCGACCTTTTGCATCTCCAACTGCAGCTTCTCCCGAGCTGCTTGGATCTCTTTCTCAGCTTTGGCTTGCTCCTGGGGATAACTTGTGGATATTTTTTGGTACCTTGCTATCTGTGACTCATCTGTGATACCGGAATGAACTCTCACAAACTTTCATTGTCTATTGACTCACGCTATGAAGTTCACTCTCTTGGAATCTTCAGCACGCGAAGAACCCTCCTGTGATGGTGGCAAATCATAAGATGTTCGATTCTTACGGGCAAGTAATGTACCCAAAGAAGCTGCACCTCGCCCTTCTGCTCCAACTCCCTTTCAAGCCTGTGCGCCCAGGTTTGCAGAAGGTTTGGCGCTGGACAGAGGTTCTCTGCTCATATCTAATGAATCCAATGCGTGGCATCTCAGCGAAGCAAAGAATTTTTTCAGAGGTCGTCTCGAAGTTTGCGAGTCTCTGGGACCACGGCTCTTTGATGTCCTTTTCTCTCTGCCGAAGCACCTGCAGTGTCAAATCTGAGCTGCTACTTACTGTGACTGGTCGCATGCTTTACTCTTTGACCCCGTCGTTCTCCTTGTGTGCTTCTGTGATTTTTATTGCTCAATACATCTCAATAATTTCTGACTTTGTTTATGACAATTTGAGCTAATCCGAGATGAGCATCACTTGGCATGCTGCCCCAATTTCAACTGGGAAAATTCGAAAACCCATGCAAACTTCATCCGCCGGTTGAATGCTGTATTTTGTCTTTGCGTTCTTCTGACCCGATCCCGCACAAGCTGGATGCCTGTTCTCGAGATTCCAACTGAGACTCTCGAGCCCCATTGAAGGTATCCTCAGCTAATACCACAGCGGTACTTGTAAAGCGTCACTCAAAACCTCTCAAAACTTTCATTACACCCCTGCACAAACCTTCCACGCATGACCATCATGACTCCTGCACTCTCTCAGAAAACATTCTCCTAACTGATTCTATCTGTCCACCAAACCGTTCAAATTTCAGAGGCCTCTGAAAGTCCAAGAACTGGACTTGGAAGAGTTGGCCAATAGACATCGCTCCCTTTGATCCTCCAGTACCACCTAAAGAAATTGTGGGCTGTCTGTGGTCCTACTTCACGTGAAAGGCACTCCGGGCGCTTTGTTGCGGCATTCAGACGCGATCAGCAATCAATATCATGGTGATTGGTGAAATTCATGACTTGCCTCCAGGGTATTGAATACCTACGCAGGGCGGAACTTGCTTCTGAACAAAGGAAAAACAGAAGCGATGCAGTTTTGTTCGCAACCCATGCCCTGCATGGCCGGCGCACGGTCCGTCGAAGATGCAAAGGCGGCTTCGTGCCTGAGGGAAGCAGGCCGTATCCAGGCAGTGGATATGAACCAAGATGCTGAAAACCCTCCGCAAGGACAAACAAACATGTTACTTAAGCGCTTAATTAAGGTGTTGTTTAAGCAATCAGGTGTTGAGCCACGTGTGCAAAAGCATAGATGGTTAGTATACACATATGGGATCAAATGAGTGATCTAAGTCCCGGACTTGTAGACGATTTGCGAGCACCTCTCCAGGACCTGGGTTTCAGCGGGTGTGCGCGTCGAACAAACCGATCGCACAAGGTCAATCACTCTGTATCACACCCCGCATCACACTAGGAAGGTAGCTGATTGCTGCGTGGCTGTGTAGGTTTTCAGGCGGATTCCCTGAAGGTCGCATGGACAGAATTCTTGCAGTCTCTTGCAAGACAAGACTTAAGAATCTGCAGCAGCACACCTCAATGGTGGGTTTTGTATAGCAGGACAGCCAAATATCCGCCTCAAAGCGATTGCATCCAACAGCTGACACATTCCGTCATGATCGATCTTCATATCTTATATTATTAATTATATTTATAAATAATATATATATACTTATATATTCTAACATATGTAATCTAATATCCATTTAGCATCACTTCATTTTGCAGGTAAGTTGAATATCGCGTCTTGGATCAAACAAAAATATGTTGCCGGGGCCATTGCTGAGTACTCTCCAACTCCTCGCCATCGCACCAATTGATGCCTGCAGAGTTCTCCAAAGGTGAGCCAGAATCAGCCAGTTTCAGCACGTGTTTGTTCCCTTTTTTCAATTTCTGCACTACCAAATCTACCAATGTCCTGATTTCACTTTGAGAAACACTCAAACTGACCGTGGAAGTGCTGAGCAAAGAGCTGCACATTGTCAATGTCTTCATGCTCAGCGAGCATCTCCTGATCAGTCACACAAGCTTAAAGATGCTTAAAGATATCCTGATACACTGATATATATATATATACTGTATTCCACTAGCCTAATGGATCATTCTGTTTGCTGCAGCTGTGGCTGTCCTGTATATCTCGCACAATTGTGGAAATCTTGGGAATGTCCTGCAGCCTCCCACAATCGATCTGCAATTCTGCTTTCAGCACACCATCCTTCAAAACCCGGCAATCCACAGATCTGCCTGAGCTTCAACTCATACTTAATTCGCCGATGTGTCATTCTGGAGTTGTTCTGAACGTTCAACGACCTGCAATGCCCGTGTTCAAATTTGCATCTGACGCGAAAGGGCGACGGCCGTATTGATCAACAGAATGCGCATTGTAGGCAGAACAACATTGAGATTAAATCGTATTCATACATTATATATACATTATAATAAGCATGAAGCCCCCCCTCTCGCCCAACATCATTCAGTCTGATGCTGAATCTGTCATCGAGTTAGATCCTAGATGATCATGTGGATGTTGTTGATGATGTTGTTGATGACGATGATGATGATGAATATGATGGTCCCGCACAGGTGCCCAATTATGCTGTGCGTATGCTGTGCGTATGCTGTGCGTTCCGAAAGAGAACATATAGATGGCGACAGTGTGCAAAATTGCATTATGTTCTTCAACTTGTTCATCTCATCCCAATGTCATCGCCAACAAAACTGACCAAAACGAGGGGTTTGGCCATAGGATCGCAATAGTTGTACCACTGTCCCTATATCGAGACAAATGACCGATGCAAATGGTGCGGTATGATATATAGCATAATGCTATACATACATATACATACCACACGTTGCACCTGGGCATTTCCTCCTGCCGTCGCCAATGCGCTGGGGCGCTGGCATCAATTTACCATTTGGCACATAGATGGGACGCTTGTCCCACTGCACCACCTGCGAATTTCGTGCTTCGAAAAGTGCGCTTCGGAGGCCGAAAAAATCCGAGGCGGCCTTGGTGTAGAAGCTCCCAACATCTTGGACCCAGCCATCCTGTCGCGACTTCCCTTTCGCCAAGATCCATTAAGTTGAGCTGCAACCGCAACCTCCGGCATCCGCTAGTGCAACGACAAACAGGTCAGGGTGGCAATGTCTTCATCTGTGAGCGAGATCCAGTCACCTGGTCCCACATCTGAAAATTCCGAGCTGAACGCAAACTGTCACAGCGGCATGGCATCTATATGTGTATTATGGAAAGATCTGGAAAAATGTTCTAGTGTCATACAATCATTCTTGTGCAGAAGACTGGAGATTATAGGTGGCCTTGAGCGAATGGCTGCGTCAAATGTAGAACCACACCGCTGATCCTTGGCACAGAATCGAATCGGATAAACTTTCAATCCAAAGCTAAGGCCAAAAAAACTCCGCAAAGCATAGAACCAGCTTAGGCTGCCCACATGTTGCAAACAATTTCACGGCCAACCCAACCTCGGTGGTGTTTGTGGCCGTTGGAGGCATTTATGATAAATACAGTCACAAACATCCATGGTTTCACAGTTTCAAGGATGTGTGCATGCAGCGACTCCACTGACAAACCACAGCATCGTACAACTGAAACTATATATGGCAGTCTTTACCTGAAACTATGGCACTCGAGTTATCGTCTTTAAAGTCACTTCACTTCAAAATAGTGGCAAGTAAACATCCAATTGGTGAACATCTAAATCATCTGGGTATGGATCAATACCTATTAATACCATTTTTAGTGGGTTATTCACATCCATTTACCAGCTATTTTAGTGGGTTTTAACATCTAAATCATCTAAACATCGAAACTTTTTGGTGCTGGGTGGCGAGCCAATGACAACAGCAGTCGTCCCAGGAATCCTGAATTGGCATGCCGAAAGTCAACAAACCCTTGGACCATGACATCAAATACGATGAAATATGATGACATATGATCAAATATGATCAAATATGATCAAATATGATCAAATATGATCAAATATGATCAAATATGATAAAATATGATCAAATATGATGACATATGATGAAATATGATGAAATATGATGACATATGATGAAATATGATGACATATGATGAAATATGATGAAATATGATGACATATGATGAAATATGATGAAATATGATGAAATATGATGAAATATGATGAAATATGATGACATATGATGAAATATGATGAAATATGATGACATATGATGAAATATGATGACATATGATGAAATATGATGAAATATGATGACATATGATAAAATATGATCAAATATGATGAAATATGATGACATATGATGAAATATGATGAAATATGATGACATATGATGAAATATGATGAAATATGATGACATATGATGAAATATGATGAAATATGATGAAATATGATGACATATGATGAAATATGATGAAATA
>Ga0126342_10014318_pt1 | contig 14013 bp, 22 predicted proteins | sample Cyp1metagenome_FD_92528 | JGI IMG/M metagenome (GOLD analysis project Ga0126342, IMG submission 92528) | Coral microbial communities from Lord Howe Island, Old Settlement Bay, Australia - Cyphastrea 1 metagenome | ecosystem: Host-associated > Invertebrates > Cnidaria > Coral ...
AGTCCCCCATTTGGTCCCTAATTCTCCCCGCGTGCCTCTCCGTAATGTGTCGTGGGGTTTAGGTGTGTGCTCTGTTTTGGTCAGGTCCGTTTCGCCGTGTAGGTTGGTTTTGGAGGTCCGTCTAATAATAATAATATTAATAATGCAGGGGGCATGCGGCATGGCAGCTGTTTCCCTAGCCATGCCAACGAAGCTATGGGATCCAGCCGGAAGGGAATGTGGACGCACATTCCTGTACCTGCATTTCTGTTCGGAAGTCTAATGGTCTAGGCTGGTTTGCACGTTACAGGACTCAGTTCCTGCCGGATCACTACAATGATCCAGTTCTTGTCTAGTGTGTGTGTGTGTGAACCATCTGAAGAGATGTAAAACTTCTATTTTCGAATTTTCTTGTCGGTTCTGTTTGCACTTTTTCATTTCAAGCAGGGGGACGTGGCATGCAATCAGGGACTACGTCCAACGAAGCTACCTGATTGCATGGGATACAGAGCCTGATCAGCTCTGCGTACCTGCACCGTTTTATCATTTCTCTAAATGGCAACCGGCCAAGCCCAGAACCGGCATCGTTCAGGCATAAAACGATTTGGTTTAGATGGATACGTTGCTTTTAGCAAGGACATTGAAAGAATTCCTTCGCACTTTTTCTCGCCTCTGGTCATCAACCAATTCCTGTCAGGTTTAACTGGAATGTTTTTTGCACGTAACATGCATTCCACATCAGAATTCGCAATGACTGTTCTGAGCAAGTGTGTGATTCATGCTGGATTCGTCAAGGTGGCATGAACCCTTCGGGAATGTTTTTCTAAGCAAAATGTGGATGCAACGACCCGATGTCTGAATTTACACTTTAAAACTAGTAATTCATTTAAGTAAAGTGAAACAGCCGTTCACCTTTCAGGTTTCACTCTGTCGGTCGTATTTTGGTTAAACAGTTTGCCGTTGTGATTGGCCTCACCATTTTTGAGACTTCTACTGCTCTGCATAGCTGGAAGCTGCGACAACACCCCTCCTTTTTCTTTTACACTGCTGCTCGAGAGCTTGACAGACAATTGCAACATGAGGATTCCAGGTTTCAGGACATGCTTGCAGGTATGGTGACTCTTCTTTTTTGGTTGTTGGTGAGGTTCAATTGTGCACGTAATTCATTTGAACACTGATAGCCGTCGATGGGGTTGACGTGACTTTTAGGCCTTTGAGCCTGCAACAAGGGGAATTTTGCACGATTGTGTGGATGCATCGTTTGTGAACTGTTTTTTCTGTTTAAATTTACACAACCTGACACTGGTGCCATGTTCCCGGGACGCTTTCCCAACATCCCTGACTCAATGTGGAACTTTGGATGGAATCCTCAGTCGATGGGACTTCATGGTCAATTCTGTGGAGGTGATCCAATGGATCAGCAGTCTCAAGCTCAGGCTCAGGCGCAGATCTCAGCACTTCAACAACAGAATGCAATGCTGAATCAACACCTCCATTCACAAGCTCAATCTCATATCAACCATCTCCAACAGCTCATTCCACTCCATCAACCTCCACAACCGTTTCAACCTACATCAGCGTCATTCCAATCTACACCACAACCACCCGTGCCACAGGCACCAGATCCACCGGCACCTGCAGCCACTCCAGCTAATCAATCTGGGCCTTCCACGCCCTTCAACCTGATGAGATGCTCCAAGAGATGAAGTCCACAGTGGAATCCAGTATTCAAGCCATGGTGGAAAAGACTCAAGAGCGTCAGGTCCACTCTACTCCACCACCAACCCTCCCAGGTGCCACGTCCTTACACCTTTCCAGCCATCATCCGTCAATTCTACAACATCCACCACCTCGACAACGATCTCCACTTCGATTCGACGATCCTCGCGACGATCCCGTTCTCATCATCATGAGTCTTCTCCAAGGAGACCTGACAAACGGCCTGTCTCCACCCGTCGCAGCCCACGATGAAGACGTTCATCAAGGCGTCCTAGGCGATCTTCGAGGAATCGCTCCTGCTCCAGAAGCCCATCTCGCCACCGTCACGAGTCTCCACGAAGAGATCGTGAGAGTTCCATTACTCTCAAGTCTGCCTCACCCCAAAGACGAGATGACCGACAACCAGTCGAGGAGTATCATCAACCACAGGACTACTCCTCCAGCAAGCCAACTCTTCAGGCATCGTCATGGTGGAAAAGTCAACAGCCCACCGAATACCACAACCCAACGGATAATTCTTATTATCCTGAGCAATCCTCCGGCGCCAAGTGGCAATCATGGGGCAAGTGGAAGAATTACTCCAAGAATCCCTCCTCCACGTATCAATCCACATGGGAAGATCCCAAGAAGTCATCCCATCGCTACGCCTCCTCCCACGATTCTGCCACAAAACCACTCACAGCATATTCCACATCCAAGTCAGCGAAGACACGCCACAAGAAGAAAAAGCCTGACAACTCCGGAGATGACCAATCTCAATTCTCAGTGTCCATTCCCTCAGGACATATGCTAATCAATTTCCGAGATGGATCCAAAGCCGAGTGGATCCGGGGAGTCAAATTCGGTCTCCGCCACCCAGATCGAATGAAAGCGGCATCGGAAATTCCGTATGATGAGCAACCAAAACCAAGACAGTTGGCATAGAAGAGTTTCAACGAGCTGTGACCACCCTGCAGCGACTTGATTCCAGAATTCCCTCAGAGGTCACCAGAAAAGCGATCCACTTGATCTCCAGCACCAATTTGCTCCCCATGTTTGACTTGGAGCAACCCTTCATCATCGATCTACCATCGACAAATATGCTGGCATTGATTCTTCCACTTCCTGAGATCTCTCGCTTCAGCATGCCACCTCCATTCAAAGATTCCCAGAATCACACCTGGGCGCTTCTCCATGGCACTACTATCGAAAACGCTCAAGCCATCTTGCTGGAAGGAAAGATCAGACCGGCCAACTGGTCATTCAACAAAGACCTCAGCAGATGTGATATGCCCACATTTGGAGCTTTTTACCTTGGCAGAGAAATCTCCAAAAGCGACACCTTTCCAGATTGGGCGGCCAAAGACTTGATGGATACAATTCAAAAGAAAGGGAAATAAAGCACAACAGGAGGTGATCGTGGGGGCAATGTACAAAGGTGCATGCCCTCACACTGCTTTCAAAGCTGGAGGCAATGAAACTGCGCAGATCTCAGTTGCTGACTAAGGGGTGGCCACAACCTCGGAGAAATATACAATTGCCCACAGCAATCATGTCAGCTTGAAATTCATCGCCCTGAAGTGGCAGAATTTGCCAACAATCGAAGATGACGGGGATTCGTCAAGCGACGACTACACCTACCGAGGCATAAATGAACGCACTAAGGAGACCCACTCAGGAAATTGGGGCGACCGCCATACATAGACCCACATGGAGAATGAGAGGCTTTGTACCATTAGATCTTTTTGTCATTGCCCAGAAACCGGATGTCACATTTCTAGGGAAACCTGGACACGCTTTAGAAAAAACTGCACGGTTGTCTCAATCTGTTGTGAACTTGTCATGGCTCTTATTTTATCATGCAGTTGCACGTGTGAAAGACGACATTGGTACCCATCACTTTGCATTCCTGGTACTGTTTGATGTGTTTCCTTCACTTTTCATTTGTTTCTTGCTTTCGTGTTTCTTTTTTCTGGTTTTCTGCTTACAACCTCCTTCTGTAGAAATCTTTAACTCGCAGTTGCTTAGTTTGATCATCTCGAGCCTGTCGACACATGGCTGACTCTGACCGCTCTCGCTCACCGGCGCCTGGGCGCAATCGCACTGCACCATGTGAACAAGTTCATGCTGCTTGTCCAGATCTACCATTCTTCCCGAGATGGCGTGGACCTATGAACCCGTCAATCATGCACTTTCAGAACATGCCGCGCCCTCAGTCTCGACCTCAGTGGGCAACAAACCAGCCGGGACCTTATATGATGGGACGCATGATGAATCCGTCCCAACCCATGCTGCAGACCAATTGGTCAAATAATCAGTTTCCACCAGCTCCTCCTCCGTCAATTCCACCGACTTTGCCATAGCTTCCACCATCACGCCAAGCCACTCCACCTTGCTCACCGACGTTGCCATGTCCACCAACACAGCCGTGCTCTCCAGGCACACCTTCCGTCCCTTCGTCTCAGCCACGTCCGCATGAGACAACTCCTTCGACTTCACCAAAAGGCCTTTGCCACCATGAAGCGACCAGAACTTATGGGTTCGACCTTAACCCTCACTGGCAAGCAGACAAAGATCACTACGACAATCAGAAGATCAATGGATTGACATTTCCTCGAACCATTCGTCAATCAGCTTTCACTCAAAAGCTTGACATCCAAGGGTGTGATCCTTTGGCTCTACCGTTGGCGGCCTGATGTACCAACAGGCCAACAACTTCTGGCTTCGAAAACTAGCTCATGGTCGTGAAGTTTACCTGATCCCTACGGGGGAGATCGCAACTGTTGTCTTCATAACGGAGCTCTTGACGCAGCTCAGAAGCCGTGGCATCGACCTGGACCGTGTCTCACATAGCCGAGCCAGGCAGGATGGGAAATTGCTGGACAAGACCAATAACACCAAATATGCTGCTCAACAAACCGCAGACATCATTCAGATAGTTGGGTACCAGCTCGCGCAACCGATCCAGACACCCAACATGAAATCACCCTGCTCAGAAACCAATTGGCAGAATTACGCCAACGAGCAGGTGAGGATCCTGGTGATACCTCGACACCACCACGAACGGGTCCATCGGCATCCAGTCCTGCCAACACACCCATCCAACTGGCCCTCATGAACAACTCAACGGGCCCAACACCTCCACCCGCTCCGGCATTTGATCCTTCCAGCCTGTTGGTCAACACATGCCAACTACCTTGGCTGTACGAGCCTTTGCAAAATGGCTCAAAGAACTTCCACTGTCTGAGCCAAAGAGGAAAGTCCTCACAGACAACATAGCCAAGACCGAAACTTGGTGGTCACATCAGCCATCGGAAGCCATTGAAACTGTAGAACGAGTGGCAGTCATGATGGGCATACGGCATACCAGTCAGCCTCTTAGGAAAAAACTATGAGGCGTTGAACCTCCTGCGTGCCATGACCGCGGCTATCAGTCTCACCAATAGACTAGCTCCTTGGCTCCGCAGAAAGCTGAAGCACAAAGTGCTCCAATCCCATCTTCAGATTCTCCAGTCGATGATTCTCATCATCTACATTTTGACACCCTTCGCCATGACTCACAGTGTTCACCTTTTTCAAGGCTTTCGCATCATCCAGACCGGTATGATGGTGCTTGCCGTAATCCATGGTCTCCGACCAAACCAGAAGCTGAAGTCAATTTTGGAAGGATGCACCGACCTTACACACTTGTGGGGATCAACACTTCATGCCCACAACCTTTTTCCATACCATTTTTCCAGTCTCAAAGCGTCTACCTACGTTTCACTCACGTTGTGAACATGCAGCCCAAGTTCTACATAGGCTCAGCTATGCATCATACCCTTGACAGGGGGTACAGTCGCTCCCGAAAGTATCTCCAACTCACCAATGAACGACTTGTACAAGCTGAGCTTGCTCTACGCTATTGGCGTGAACATGACAACCTGTATATTCGGGCACCCATCCCAATATACACGGAAAGAGCAGACTATCGCAGTCTGGAAATGGCCATCATCCAAGAATGGCAACCCAGACCCAACTATCCCGTCATTTGCCAATTCTTTCACCCCAGGAAAGGCATCCTCAAGAAACCTGCCTTGAACAGAAATGCTCAGTTTGGTCTAGCCACATTATGGCGTCGCGCCAAACACAAGTTCACCCCAACACTTGTGCGTCAGATCTTGACATCAGAACGGTTTCAAAACCGACTTGAACTTTGGACCATCATCCACGCCTTAGGCTCAAACACGAAAGCCAGATTTGAACAGACAAAAATGCTGCGGTCCAATGATGGGGGTCTCACCCTCTGCTATATGCTCTCCGTCGCCTGGCAAACAACATCCAGGAGCCTTTCCGTACCCTGTCACTGAATGCAATCGATGCGTACATCAAATGGTGGAATGGAAAACCTGCTCCACGAGCAACGGCACTCCGTGCCCCATGGTCCCTTACTGCAAACCCCCAACAACAATTGAAACGGTTCCTGCGAAAGTGGCATCTCCAGGTTCTTTCCTACCAAGTTCCTTGCCATACACCATCTTTCAAGATGGTCTTCATCAAACATGCAGCGGTTCTGGACCAACTCTGCAATCATAAGCAGGCCATCGTTGATTGGTCCACCATACAACATTCAACGTGTTGTTGCAAAAACTGGGCACCTTTCAAAACTGCAGCCCTCAATCCTTCCGATCCTCATTGGGTCTTAGCAGGTTCCCTACTCCACTCACTCGTGCCAGAGGAGTTGGCGGTCATTGCCGAAGGCTCCCTGCTCAACAAAGTATTTCCTTCCAAAAAGGAATACCAAAACCAGCTCAAACTTGGGCTTCGCAGCTGGACAAAGCGAAATGGCCTCCCGTCCATGCCAACATCTCTGGACAGAACATTCCAGACATGTCACCTCTCACAAAACCAAATCATCCATCAACTCGTTTCAAAAAACCTTCGAAGGTGCTGTCTTTCATTGTGAAGACAAACAAGCCTCCTCACTGGGAATATACTGTCCGTGCCTATACTACCAAGCCATCGAAAAAACCTTTCAGGATCCCTCCATTTTCGAACCGGTCTCTCAAGATCCTGAACCCATTGTCACATCTCTTGTCGCTCTTCTACATCGACAACATGGAAAAGCCTACCCTTGGGCGGTGGGACATGGACGACAATTACCAGCAGGTTATATCCTGGCAAAGAGGAAAAAAGAGTTTCGCAGCGGCCGACCCATCATCTCCTTTGTGGACTCTCCGTTTCGTCCGATGCTCAACATCCTCGCCAGGATGATTTTCCAACTGATCCCAGTGGCTTGTCCAAACCACTTCGCTTCGGGGGATGTATGCACACTCTTATCCATCCTCAAATCTGCACCCATCGACGCAGATCTCATTCTGGTCAATCAGGACCTTGCTGGTTTCTTCATCAGCATTGATCAAGACCGTTTCATTGGTGCATGGTTCATGCTCTTGGACTTCCTGCGACCTCACATGGATGTCTCTGACAACGAAGCATTCTCGGTCTATCCAGGAAAGACGAACAATCCAGGCGACATCATCAAGGGCCGCACCTTCCGTCGGCTCAACGTCACCAGAAAGATCACCATCAAAGATGTTCCTGATTTACTCAAGTCAGAGCTGAACATGCAGACGCTTGCTCTGGGCCAAAAATGCATTCGACAGTGCAGAGGCAGTCCCATGGGCAGTCCACTATCTCCGGCACTTTGCCTCATGGTTGTCTCTATCAGCGAACAAATCTGGTCCATCAACTTTAAACAAATCCTCTGCAATCACCACTCCTTCATCCGACACATCAGATATGTTGACAGCCGCCCCATCTTTGGTGATGCACGCCTTCGTGATCTTCCACCCTATGAAGTACTGCTTGACGAAGGCTTCTACGGAAAACCCATCATCCTGGAAACAGAACCTGATCAGGAATTCCTAGGTTTCATGCTTGAAACAAAACCACTGGAACTGATCTATCAAGGCCCTACCAACGTCTCCCAAGTCTTATCGCCGTTCTCGGCTTCTCCACCCAAAGTGCTTCTCAGTGGATTTCGTTCTCGTTGCCACATCGTTGTCAAAGGGGCATTTCCCGACTTTCGTATTTGCCAAGGGCTCGACCAATTAATTCACTTGTACACTTTGGCTGGTTTTCCCAATGCGGAACTCCACACCATTTCATCTCAGATTTTGATTCAGCATCAGAACCTTCAGACGCATGAGCAAAAACTTTTGGCTGTCTACGGTATATGGTTGCTGTCTTCATCTCTTGTTTTGGTTTTGCCGTCGTGTTTTCCTCTTTCTTCGGTTTTGTTTCTTTTTTCCTTCAGTCTGGCTCAAACTCGCTTCTCCGCTTTCCTTCGATACGTGCTCCTATAGGCTGTTCATCATGGATCACACCCAAGGCCGTGAATTTCATCATCACCTCGCTCGGGCCCTCATGCACTTGAACTACCTGGCGGGACTTCTTCCCTTTTTCGAACCGTCAATCGAATGGGATGAACCACTAAACGAACTCTATCCTCGTACTGGCCGTTCACATCCAGCCCCACGCAATCTCTACACATTTGTTCCTTTACCAGCCTCCTCCACAGTACCGTCAATGACATCCCATGGGGGCATTCCCACCCACATGATTTTGAATCCTGAATCGAATCTTCGTCCTTTTTCAATTTCTAGCCGTCCACGAGATGAGGCAGGTCACTCATCAATTGGCCTCACAGTTCGCAACCCGACCACTGAATCTTGTCCCCCATCAACTCCAGTTCCACGCCTACCAGTACCAGACACTCCTCGTGTGACGTCCCGGACAACAACTGCTGTACCCATTCGATCAAAACAACGGGCCAACCACCATGAGGACCCACAACCGAAGGAAAACGTCAATTCGCCCCATCTCTTTACCGATTATTGAAGAAGTCCCCTTTGACGGCTGCAATTCAGATGATTCATGATGAAGAAGTGGCTTCTAGAGTCCACTCAGTCCATACTACGTCAGCAGTAGAAGCCGGCCCTATGACCAATTTACCTGCCGACTGCCCAACTTCACCAAATCCAGGATCTTCAGCTCCAATTGCCATTCCGAAAGGCCCTCCACCAAATCCTACAATTCGTATCCTCCAACCTTCAGAATCCGATCGGGGCATTCCTCCTTCGACTATCCGACCTTGGACAGAAACTGAAGACCAAGAATTGATAAATCTCAAAAATGACAGCAAATCGCGTCCATCGTGGAAATCAATTGGTGCTAGACTACGACGCGATCCACAGATTTGCAAAAACCGCTGGAACCTCTTGAAGCAAATGCCCGACCAAAAGGGAAACGAACCGGAGGCAGAGGACTAAATGACGGCGTGAAGAAAAAGATGCAGCGTCGTCTTGCTGATACCCAAATCTTATCTTCTGTTCGTCTTTTCTTGTTGTTCTTTTCCTCCTTTCCTTCCAGTTTGAGGTTTTTCCACTACCTTTTCTTTGCGTAGTCATTATGGCTCATCCGTCTAACTATATTTCCTTGCCCCCTGATCGTTCCCGTTCTCGGAATGATCCGCCCATGTGGAGCCATCCGACTCCAGATCGACCTCGCAATCCACATCACCAAGAATCGTGGAACTACACCCCATTGCTTCGCCACACGAGACGGGTGTTGATCATCATTGACCTAGAACAGGTCCAACATCTCATGTCAGCACGTCACAGTGATGCCATGCATGTCACTACCTATAATGCATTGCCTTCACTTGGCAGACTTGAACAGTATGCACTGTTCACATACAGCTTCTTGGTCAATCCAGCCCAGACTCAGATCCTCACTGTTGACACTATCCTCTACTACATCAGTCAGCATATCAAAAACACCTGGGACTTTTACTTGGAACCTTCCTCTATGGATCTTCGTTGGTCAGATTGTACAGGAGATACCTTTGCGCTACGTAACCATCAGATCCTCATTGATTTGCTCCGTGAACACCGTCCTCATTGGACTGAAGGCCAAGAATTCGGGATCCTTAATACAATTCGTGATTTCGATAATCCAAATCAACCGTATATTATGCGCATGAGTTGCCACCAGGCACTCCCAAACCCAAACATGCTTCCGTGATTAATTGCCGGAAAAAAGGACCGACTTGCTCGGTGCTTCCTTTTGGTTTCCAGACAGTCTCGATCTCTTGCTTCCTCTTTTTGTCTTTTCGGTTTCGTTTCCTTTTGGCTTAAGGTTGGATCATGACAAAAAAGGGATTCCTCATCCGCCAATTTAGACTGTCCCCGCGTTCCAATGAGCCTCCCACGTCGTCATTTTGCCATTCGACTCCAATCTGGAAGCGGCGCTGCTTCTTCAGATGGTGCTCCTCCATCGTCAAATGCAATGTTGCCTTGGGCATCCGAAACGGTCCCTTCTCAAAGACCTGATGAAACAGGAACGACTGTTGCAGCCCACCACCTTGGATATACGGCAGAGATCCCTTCAGTTCCTTTGCCACCTGGCACCTCACCAGGTCCTCCAGGGGAAGCATATCCACTACAATCGGAAATGTCACAGAACCATGGGTGCTTCGCGCTCACATTTTCAACCGCCTGATGGTGACTGAGGTAGACCGATATGTGGAGTCGAACGCAACCGTCAAGCGGAGCTCTTCTTCAATGGAATTGTTGGTCATGTCCGCTCCTACGATGGTGGACACATCAACAGCTGGGAGCAAGCCACCCGACTCGCCAATTACTGGCGTCGTTTTTACAACATTCCCGAAGTACATGATGGAAATACTTCCTGGACCTCATACTGGCAAGATCAACAGCAATCGTCTGACAATGCTGACAACACTGCTGACACCTATGGAGAACAGCCAGAATCCGATATGGAAGACGACACGTCCGTGACTGTTGAAACAGGCAATTTGTCGATTCCAAGTCAGGTCCACCAACTGGCATCCGTGCTTCACAACATTCTTCCGTCTGACAGGGAATTTAATGCACCGATCCTTGAGAAGCTTGAGACTCCTCCTGCTGATCCAAATGCCAACCCTATCCAGTTGTTCAAGGCGAGCGATCTGGCTCACCTTGCCAGCCATTTGTCAATCACGTCGCAGACTCTTGCCCAACATCTTCAAAACCAAGAACTGGACGACATTTCGGAGATCTCCGACTAGATCGGGCGCGAGCTGCACGTTAACTCCTGAGCGGGTGGATAATTAACTCTTGTCACTGGTTTTTTGATTATAATGATTACAAAATCCGTTACCAGCTGACCGTATCAGAGCGTGATTACCTGTCAAGGTGTCAAAAAAGCCCTGCGTGTGTGTGAACCATCTGAAGAGATGTAAAACTTCTATTTTCGAATTTCCTTGTCGGTTCTGTTTGCACTTTTTCATTTCAAGCAGGGGGACGTGGCATGCAATCAGGGACCACGTCCAACGAAGCTACTTCATTGCAGGCACAGATCTCAGCTCTTCAACAATGAATGCTTTGTTGAATCAACAGCTCCACAATCAATCCCAGTCTCACATCAACCATCTCCAACAACTTCTTCCTCATCATCAAATCCAGCAACAACCACCACAGGTCTCACCTCCGGTACAACCATCACCATCAGCAGCAACACCAAATGCACCTGAAACACCGTCCCCTCAGGTGCCCGCACCAAGTCCAACAGAGACACCATTCAATCCCGCTGAGACGTTGCAACAAATGAAGACGACCTTCGAAAACAGCCTGGCCGCTGTGGTGGAAAAATCTCAAGAGCGTCCACCTCACCACACTCCACATCCTTCTCCTCCATCAATCTCAGTCCCACCATCGCCACCTATCTCCTCCTCTTCCACAACCTTCCCAGCACTCACGACGATCCCATTCCATCCGACGTCGTTCTGCATCACCAGAGATTGACAGGAGGCCAGTGTCAACTCATCGCAGTCCTCGACGACGCAGGATTTCATCTCGTCATCGTCGGCACTCCTCACGGGACTTCTCACCTCCATGTGATCGTGATCGATCTCGTGATCGACGCGACCGTGGCAGATCCGTCACGCTGAAGTCGGCATCCCGTTTCCGTCGTGCCAAACACTACGAACAAGATCAGGACAAATCTGTCCATTCTTACGACGTGTCTTCCCGTCCACCTGAACCACGTGAACCACCACGTTGACAACAACCTACCACTAAGGAGGAGTACTATCATCGAGGACACGTCACAACAAGATCCATCACAATGGCAAGACTGGGACGACTGGGGCAAATGGAAGACCCCCACCAGTAACGACCAATCCACCTGGCAATCCAGAAAAGCAGACCACGCTCACTCTACAACCCACCAGCACTCTACCTGGGACAACACCCGCTTCCATTCACATCATCCTGCAGCCCGCCTCTCTGCGGGGAGCCGCACTCCAAACCTCTTACCGCCTTCTCCGGTTCCGCTCAACCACATCACTGGTCCAAAAAACGGCATTCCAGGTCAGACATGGTCAGACACGGGGGACCACTCCCGGGGATCGTCGTCATTGCCGGCTGGACACATGCAGATATCTCTTCATGATGGCAAACCGAGTGGGTAAAATGGGTCAAGTTCAGCCTGGCCCACCCTGAGCGGATGAAGGCTGCATCCGAACTCCCGGAAGCAGAACGACCAAAACCAAATGCCAGCATCGACATCGAGCAATTTCAAAACGCAGTGACCTTCCTTCATCAGCTTGATTTCCAGGGCCCGATTGCTCCAAGAATTTGAACCCGCTTCCGGAGATCTCTCGGCTCTCTATGCCACCACCCTTCAAAGGGGTTCAACATCACACTTGGGCCTTGATCCATGGAACCCCCATCCAATCAGCATGCAACATCTTGCTGGAAGGGTTCATTCGCCCGGCCAACTGGACTTACAACAAAAACCTCTCCAAGTCCGACGTACCGACCTTCGGTGCATTTTACCTTGGCCGTGAGATCACTCAAACAGACCATTTTCCTGATTGGGCATCAAAAGAGCTGATGGACAATGCTCAGAAACGAGGGAAAGGACAAAAAGATGTGCTAATTGGGGCTCTGTACAGAGGAGCTGGTGTCGGGCTGAAATTCTTTGCCTTGAAATGGCAAAACTTGCAGATCGACGATGATGACGACCGGTCATCCAGTGATGACTTCACATACCGAGGCATCAACCGACGTACTTAGGACCAACAGCCCGGCTCTCAAGATCCACAGAAACGAGCGCCTCATACGTAGGTCCGAGTTTTGTAGTTTATATCATGACTATTCTTTGCCAGACCGGAAACCGGCTGATCCATTTCTAGGGAAACCTGGGCAAGTCTACGGAAAAAAGACTGCACGGCTGTCTCAATCTGATTTACAATCTGATTTACAGGATTTGCTTCGATTTGATTTCAATCTGAATTTCTCCTCATGTCACTTGCTACACAATTTTCGTTGAATGCATGTTGCTTGTTTCATGACATTTCGTTGATGGATGTTGCATCGCTTCTACCACTCTTCCTGCTTCTTTCTGTCTATCTCATTAGAGCTCTGCGGTTTGTGTGATTAGTTAACTGCGCCCTCCTCATCATGGCGGAGTCTGATCGTTCTCGATCTCTGTTGCCTTCGAGAAATCGACTTGAACCACGTGGACAAGCTCCTCCCCTTCCTCCTGAACTACCATTCTTCCCTCGATGGTGTGGACCTATGAACGCGTCGGTTCGGCACTTTCAGAATATGTCACGCCCTCAGAACGGACCTAACTGGCCAATGAATCGATTCCGATGTGGACACCGTCACCACTCAACACACCACAGAACTGAGCAATTTCCACCGTCTCCACCCAGTTCCATACCACCTACGCTGCCATATCCTCCACAGTCACGTCCAATCACTCCCACTTGCCCCCGCCACTCCTCATTCAAACCCACCATCCAGGCACGGAAACAATGAGGCAACCAGAGTCTATGGGTTCGACTTAAACCCTCATTGGCAGGAGGACCGGGATCACTATGACAATCAAAAAGTCAACGGCCTCACTCTTCCTCGATCAATTCGACAATCGGCTTTTACGCAAAAGCTGGACATCGAGGGATGTGACCCTCTGGCATTGCCCGTGGCCGCCTTGCTGTACCAACAAGCCAACAATCATTGGCTTCGGAAATTGGCTTATGGTCGTGAAGTCTACCTGATCCCCATGGAGGATATCGAGCTGTTGTATTCACCACTGAAATGCTCACGCAGCTCAGAAACCGAGGCATTGACCTGGACAAGGTCTCGCACTTCCGAGCTGGACAGGATGGGAAACTATTGGACAAGACAGCCAACACAAAATTCGCTGCTCAACAGATAGCAGAAGTCATTCAAAGTTGGCTTCCTGCCCGCACCACCGATCCAGATTCCCAACATGAGATCA
>Ga0126342_10014319_pt1 | contig 14013 bp, 6 predicted proteins | sample Cyp1metagenome_FD_92528 | JGI IMG/M metagenome (GOLD analysis project Ga0126342, IMG submission 92528) | Coral microbial communities from Lord Howe Island, Old Settlement Bay, Australia - Cyphastrea 1 metagenome | ecosystem: Host-associated > Invertebrates > Cnidaria > Coral ...
GGCAAAGCAAGCGGAGGGCTGCCATGGCAATGGTAAAGCCGGCACGAGCCATGCTGCACACCTACGGTGATCCCGGGCGCCGCCCCGCCTAGGCCAAGGCTAGGCAGGGGTCGGCGGATATATATATATATATATATATATATCAACCATAGCTCCTTAGCTCTCCTGAAGAAATTCACCAAAAAAGGTCGCCATCCTGGGTGTTTTCAGACAAGCTCTGGCTCACTATGGAGCACCACATTGCAACATATTTGGACATAGGTCCTGATTTTATGTCCCCACCAAATGGTTTAGTTAAACAATGTCCATCTTTTTGTTGGTGAAGCTAACCTTGGTAGGTTCCATAAAATACCCATACTGGTTGGTGGTTTCAAACAGCCACTTGCTCAAATCCCTGCCAGTACTGTGGGGTGGCAGCCCTTAGCTGAAATTTGAGTGGTTGTTTCACACCGGTTTGGGGGCCATGGATATGACTGAATGGGACAAAGCAGTAGCCCTTCATGATTTGTTTGCCCCAATGTGGTCTACACTGACTAAGGGAGCCGCAGTTTCAGTGGTGGTTGATGGTGTCCTGTTTAGCGATGAAATGCTTACAGGTGTATCCCTCCCAGACAATCAGCCAGTCAGGGTGTTCGGGGAAGTCTCAGGGCAGGTCAGAGGATGTCGCCGCTTGTCCATCCTGAATGCACTTGTGGACTTTCACCCTCCTTTTGTGGACTTGCTTCTCACAGACCTGAGTTCGGTTGTCGCTCATGGATTGAGTCCGGTGACTGAGATGTTCCGACTGGTTGAAGTTTGTTCAGGGGTTGCTTGTTCTAGTGTAGGGCTCAGCCAGGCAGGGTTCCGACATGTTGCCAGCGTTGAGTGGAGTCAGCCGCTGTCTCGTCTGCACCAGTTGTGTCATCCTGATGTCCCTGTCTTGCATTTGGATTTGACCCACCACCTTTGTGCTCAGTCAGTCCTTGCAAAGGTTGACCCACCGTTCACTTTGATGGCAGGCATCAGCTGTCAACCATACTCCACTGCCGGTAGTCAAGCAGGATCTGATGACGCCCGTGCCGCCACTTTGCCTGCAGCCTTGAAACTGTGTCACTTGTGTCAGTGCCCATTGATGATCATTGAATGCGTTGGCCCTGCCCAGAGCAACAAGTTTGTACAGTCTCACCTTCGTGCACTCGAGAGCCAGCTGGGATACAAGGTTTCAGATTTGACTTTCAGGCTTGAAGACAACTGGGCAGCCAAACGCATGAGGTGGTGGGTTGTTGCAGTGCATCCATGTTTTCAGTCGGTTGTGGTGCCAGAATGGCCACACCATCCACACATGTGCATTCGTGACATCATGCCGTACGTGAAGCAGTGGCCATCTGAGGTAATGCAGGAACTGATATTGGATGAAGAAGAAATGAGACAATTTACCCTGGATGGTTCCCACATGCGTAAGTACTTGGTTCAATCATCAGGCAAATTGCCGACCAGCCTTGACAGTTGGGGTAGTCAAAGTAGGGCCTGTCCCTGTCGATGTAGGGCTTCTGGATTCAGTGACCAGTTGATTTTGCAGCGTGGAATCTTTGGCCAGGTCCTTCCGGTTCCTGTCACTAGTGGTCCTCCCAAGTATCGGCATTTCCACCCTTTTGAATTGAGCCTGCTCAATGCCATGATGCCCTTGCCAGGATTAGCCCAAGATCCTATGGACTTGCGCCTTGGACTTTGCGCTCTTGGACAGCTTGCTTCACCTCTCCAAGCTGCTTGGGTGGGGGCTAGTGTGGCTAGTCAGTTGCAGTATGCCCTGAGCCTTCAGACCGTTGATCCTCCAGGAGTAATGCAAGGTTTAAAAGCCGCATTGTTTAGTAAAGCCAAAGAGCTGTACTTAGATGTTGTACCAAGCAATCCTGTTGGGGCAATGGTACAAGTGGTCTTTCCGGATGAAACCAGATTTGCTTTGCATGTCCCAGCTGCCGCCACTTTGCGTGATTTGAGGTCTGCTGAATCTGCACTGAACCACTTCGACTGCCCATCGTCCTGGACTGATGAAACGACGGGACGCCCTCTGAGTGATGATGACTGCATCCGAGGCCTGAGCATCCGTGCCAATTTCACAAGGGTTGCATCCGCGTCCTGTCCTGAGTCCTGTTTGTCAGTCCCAGCCGACGTCCCAGAACCTTTTCCAGAACCAACGTCTTGTAGTGTGCCTGGTCCTGTCCCTCTGCCAGAGCCTTCAGCTGATGTTGACATGGTCCCATGGAATGTTCGTCCTGATCCCCTCGCTGGACTTACACATCTGCAGGGTCCTCAACTTGCTGCGTTGGTCCCTCCTTTGTTGCCTGACATGCATCAAGTTCAAATCATGCGACAGGAACATGCTGGTGTTGACAATCGGCTCATGATCCTGCACAATCAAGGCTCGGCCATGGCTGATGATGAAGTCTTGTTGCATGTTCAGGCGTGCATCCAATTGTCTGGTCGTACGGACGTGTGTCTCCTTGACCCTGTGCTTGCTTCCAGTTGGATGCGTGTTGGACTGATTGACCAAGTGCGCACATGGTTTGCTGGTATCCCGTCCTGCTTGCGTGTGGTTTCTGTTGTGCCCTTCAATGAGCATTGGATCCCGGTTGTCTGGTCCCGTGGCCAAAAGCATGTCTGTGTCTCCTTGTGGGAACTTGATGGACTTTCTGTGGATGGCTTGAACCCGCTCCATGGATTGATTTGCCAGGCTTGGCAGTTAGAGGGAGTTGTTGTCACTTGCACTCGCCGCACCTTTGCCCCGACACACTGTGGAGCAGCTGCCTTTGCCTACCTGTCGCACATACTGTTGGACAAGCCTCTGCCTGGTGATTATGATGCCATCGTTGCACTGCATGTGGACTTACAAGAAAGCTTTGCCACCGCAATCATGGATTTGACTGTCGTGCCTCGACCATGGTGCTGGGGACTTGGCATTCCTGACACGCTGAGTTTGGTTGCCAGTCTTCTTCAGTTGCATGGTGTCCCTATTGCCCAGTCGTCTCAGCGTGCCAAGTTGATTGTCCAGAGCTTAGGGAGAAACGAAGTCACCACTGCTGTCACCGGGGGAACTCCTTGGAAATCTCTCAAAGCCTTGGCCAACCTGCAAACACCTCCTGTGCAGCTGGTGTTGCCTGATGAACAGCAGCAGAAGACCCAGCAAAAGCCACCAGGCAAACAGCGGAAACGGCCCACTCAAGACAGAACAGCTGGGCCTATCAGACCTCAAGAGATTGACCCTGCCAAGATTCAATTGGAGCCTGGTAGCTTCTGCACTGGCAACGACGAACCTGTTGCTCAGTTGGACTTTTCTCAGCTCGGTCCTTTGGTCTCTGGAGTTGCACTGACGACACATGCGGCCGCGCTGCCTTTCTTGCAGGCCGACAAGCTCTTGACCAGCAAGGGCTTAGCTATCTTGGTTTTGAATCCGCCGAAAGACTTTCAGACCAACCTTCAGTGGTCAACAGTACGATTTGCAGCCAGGTGTGCCCTCAACCAGGAACCCATGTTGTTGCTTGGAGCTTTGGTTCAGCTTGGAAGTTCGCTGGTGTACCAATTCCGGGCCAAAGACACCCCAGCCATCATGTCGGTCGACGTTGCCTGTGCCAGGATCACAGTTTTTGCTGACCAATGGGAAGGAAGCTGGGAAGACTTTGCTGCCAAACCCATCAAGCACATCCTCGCAAGCATACCAGCTCTGCAGACCTGTCGTGCTGACAACTGCACTTGTAGCTCCTGGCACCCATCTCCCGATGGACCACATGAAGCAATGCTGGATGTGTTTCGCAGACAGTTTTTGAATGAAGCAGGCCGCCCGGCCAAGTGGGAGCATGCTGCCTCCTTTGCTGTCCTGATCAGGTACGTCAAGTCGTTGGAGCCTGCAGTCATCGCTGTCAGTGGAAGGGGCGGGTTGTATGTCGAGCCCAAGACAGAAGATGCCTCACAGCCCCATGGAGATTACCAGGTGATCTGGATGCCGCAACATGACTTTGCCTCCATCACCCACAAAGCCAAGTGTGAAGCCCAGTGCGTGGGCATAGCAAGAACAGGCAGGCGTTTTGGCCTTCGCGTCCATGCTATGCACTTTCAGCAGGTGTTTGCCAGCGTGAAACCGGAGGCGGTGTTTCTGGCCCCAGGTGCAAGAATGGTCTTCCATTGCGGCCCGTGGCCATACGGCAGTGATCGCCGTGGTTTGGCCAAGACTTTGAAAGCAGGAGGCTGGGAATGCCGTCCACTCCAGCCGCTACACAGCGTACCAGGTGGACTGATGTGGTCTGTGCAAGCTGTGACGGTGCCTCCGTCCAATGTGCTCAACATGCACCATGGCCAGGTTGTGATCACGCGGCATGATGCCAAAGAAGCCATGTCAGGTCCTGAGACGCAAGCCATTGGCCAAGCCAAGACCTTGAAGCTGTGCTCCGTACAAGACACAGCCAGCCCAGACCCGTGGCTAGTCAATGACCCATGGAAGCAAGCAGCCAACCAGATGCCAGTGCCACCACCAGCTGGCCAGCCCGCAACTGCCTGTGCCTTGCAAGAACTTGAGCAAAGGATTGAATCGAAGGTCCTTGCCAAGTTACCGCCTGCAATGGAGCGCATGGAAGTCGACGACCAGGACCAACGCCTGCTTGTCTTGGAGCAGCAGATGCACCAGCTCTCGAACCGCCAGGGGGCCCTTGAGGCCACGGTCACTGACCACCATGCTCAGAACACAGCCCAGGTCCAGGGCTTACAGCAACAGATGATGATGCAGCTGGACATCCAGTCCAAGCAGATGCAGAGCATGCTGACGGATCAGATGACCAGGATTGAGACCATCCTGGCGAAGAAACCCCGTACTGAGTGAGGGTTTGGGAGCCCTGGAGTTTTGCCCAGCTGCAGGGTGACCCGTTGGTCGCTTCGACCACTGAGGGCAATTTTGCCCGTTGTGTTGTTCACAATGCTGTGCCGCCTTGGGGAAGCACGTGTACCAGGACCTGACGATGTTTCATGGTGTCTTGGGGTAGGTAACCCTTCAGGGCTACAGGGAAAGTACCATGTTTTGAACAATGTCCAGGCCGACGTGATGGCACTGTCCGAGACACACCTGACCAGCAGCTCTCGCCGGGGCTTTGCGAGCAGCCTGAAAGCAATGAGATCACGTTTCAAGCATGTTTTGACCGGCGCCCCCATGGCCCCAAGACGCAACACATGTGATGCTGGTGAATGGGCGGGAGTTGCATTCACCTCGACCTTCCCGTGCAGGTCAATTGCCACGCCATGGCCGCCAGATGTTTATGAAACAGGCAGAATCCAGTTTGGATCTTTCTATACGCCAGCCTCATGGATTTCAGGGGCAGTTGTCTATGGGTATCCTGAAGGCCGAAACCACCCCAACGCCCATGCTCAGACTGAAGCCTTGTTGGATTTTGCGGTTTCCCACCTCCTGTCCTTCCCGGGTCCCAAGTTCCTTGGTGGTGACTGGAATTTTCTGCTTCAGGACTTGGCTGTTGTCCCTGTCTTACGGTCCCATGGATGGATTGAAGTCCAAGAACTTTACAACACCATGACTGGAGCCCCGGTCCAACCCACCTGCAAGGGCGTGTCACGTAAAGACTTCCTGTGGGTGTCTCCTGAATTGGCCTTCTCGTTGCTTGATGTGCATGTTTGCCAGAACACTTTTGCTGATCATGCCATGATCTTGGCCAGGTTCCGAGGTGGCAAACACCATCTTGAAAGTTTTGTGTGGCCCTGCCCGAAAGCCATCCCATGGCATGAAGCTCCTGCCCTAGACCAGCCTTTTGACTTTGCGTCCCCGGTGGATCCCACCTCTCAGTATGCAGCCTTGTGGCATACCAAGGAGCAATCTGCTGCAGTCTCAGTTGCCAGTTGGGTCCCTGCTATGAGAGGGCGAGGTCAACAGGTTGAGCCCAAGAGGAAAGTTGGTGCCCCAGCACCTATCAAGCAAGGAAGAAATACTGACATTCAGCCTGGATTTTTCGGGTTCTCCGCTGTCCATGCTAAGCAGTTCCGTCAATTGCGTCGACTTCAGAACTACTGTCGTTGGGTTGATGCCTTTGAGCGAACAGGCAGTGGTGATGGCCTCCATGGAATTGGACTTTGGAGGTCCATCCTGCGGGCACCTGGATTTGTGCCGACCTTCAGTCGTTGGTGGTTGTGTCGTCAGTATGTCAGCCCGTTGGATCCTGTGGACTTACCCTCTTTTGCGCCGTCTTCTGCTGTGGCTCATCAAGTCTTTGAGGCTGTGTTGGCTGAGGTCCGGTCCTTTGAAAGAAACCTGCAGGCTGCGCAAGCAGCACACAGATCGTCCCAGCATGAACGTGACCGCCTGTTGATCTTCCGGGAAGTTGCACGAACACCAGCTGCTCCTGTTGAGTCCCTTGTGAAGTCAGTGAAAAGTGTTGTTTCCGGCCTTGACGTCGATGAGTGTGCTGTGGTTTTGACTCAGCCTGTTGAGTTGTCAGCAGATGCCCCTGTCTGGATAGGAGGAAAAGGTGCGGAAGTCATCCACGCCGAGGCGGACAAGATCTGGGTGTCGGACCTTGAAGGCATCCAGCCTGAGGACGACATTGTTCAGTCCCAATCCATTGGCCACTTGCGTGACTTGTTTGATGCCTTCCATGACCAATGGAAACTTCGATGGTGTCGGCATGATGGTTTGGCCTTTTCCCACTGGGATCAGTTGATTGGATTTGTTCAGCAAGTCCTGATGCCTCGCCCCATCCCTGACTTGAAGCTTGATGTGGACTTGTTACGTGCAGAAGCACATCGCAAGAAAAAGCGTTCAGCCACTGGCCTGGACGGTGTGAGCAGAGCCGATTTGCTTGGCGCTGATCCGGCCACCTTGCTCTCCTTGCAGCGGTCCTTTGAACGAGCCCAGTACGATGGGACGTGGCCAACTCAGCTGCTGGCTGGGAAAGTGGTTTCCTTAGCCAAGTCTGACACTGCGGCAGGGGTCGGCGATTTTCGCCCCATTACCATCTTTGGGCTTCCCTATCGACTGTGGTCCAGTCTTCAGGCCCGGCACCTCCTGGCACATGCTGAAAGTTGGGCTGACGATGGGGTCTTTGGCAATAGAAAGGGCAGACAAGCTGCAGACCTGTGGCACCACTTGTTGACCCAGATCGAGAATGCATACAGTGCTCACTCTGCTCTGAGCGGCATCTCGGCCGACATTGAGAAGTGTTTTAACTGCATTCCTCGTTACCCAGCCCTGTGCCTTGCCATCCTCATCGGCACCCCAAACGCTGTGACCACAGCATGGGCGGGCGCCCTGGCCAACATGCGTCGACACCTCAAAGTCAGAGAATCGTTTTCCGAGGGGTTCCTAACCTCCACCGGGCTTGCTGAAGGTTGTGGCTTGAGTGTTTATGGTATGCTGCTTGTCGACCACTTGTTTGCGTGCTGGATGCGTGTTCAGGCCCCTGCCATCCGTACGTTGTCTTACGTTGATGACTGGCAAACCTATGCTTGGGACCCCACTTACGCTGTCAGACAGTTGCAGTTGGTTGAACAGTTTGCTGGCATGCTGGATCTCACAATTGACCGTCGCAAGACTTTTGGTTGGTCAACTGATCCTGATGTGCGGGCAGTCCTGCGGTCTCAAGGTATCCAGGTTTTACACCATGCCAGGGAACTTGGCGGTCACATGGGTGTGTCAAGGCAGTACACCAACCGCACACTCAAAGACAGGTTCCATGCCCTTGAGGACTTCTGGTCTAAGCTGAAAGCCAGCAGAGCCAAATACCATGCCAAAGTGTTCATGCTTCGTGCGGTGGCCTGGCCACGTGGCCTTCATGCAGTTGCCAGTGCACCAGTGGGAGACGCTGCTTGGACTGACCTGCGCCGACGTGCCACTGGTGCCTTGTCCTATCACCGTCCTGGCGTCAATGGATTTCTTCTCCTGGGTTTGGTTGAAGCCTTTGTCGATCCCCAGTTCCTTGGCCTTTTGTGGACTTGCCGTGAGGCTAGGAGTCGGTGCCTCCCTGAATTCTGGTCTACTTGTGTGGCCCCATTTGCCTTGGGTCAATTGGACTTGCCACCCAACTCTCTGGCGGCCATTCTGGTTTCTCGTTTGCAACAGGTTGGCATGTCTGCCTTGCCGTCAGGGCTTGTGTCGGATCAGTTTGGTACCTTCTGCCTTCATTCTGCAAACTCATCCGAAGTTGATTTCCGTCTTCAGCGTGCTTGGTGTCGGCTTGTTGCCACGAAGGTTGCCCATAGAATGGACTTCGCCGGCCTTGCTGAGGTTGACCTCACTGCTTCACGGAAAGCACTGGCTTGCTTGGCAGCAGATGACCAGGCCCTGCTCCGCTTCAGCATGGCCGGGGGCCTGTTTACCGAAAGGTACAAAGCCAAGTGGACTGAACAGTCCGACTGCTGTGTTTGGTGTGGAGCTTCAGACACTCTTCGTCATCGGTACTGGGAATGCCCCCACCATATGGACTTGCGCTCCTCCCTTGCCCCTGATGCTACCCGGCTGTTGGACTTGTTGCCTCCTGCCTTGGCTCTCCGCGGTTGGACTTTGCTGCCCTCCACCTGGCATGCATGGATGTGTACCCTTGCTGCGCTGCCATCTGAAATGCCCTCCCCAGCGTGTCAGCTCCGGCCTGGAGTGTGGAATGATGTCTTTACAGATGGCTCATGTTTCTGGCAACATCGCCCTGCTGTTCGCCTTGCCGCCTGGTCTGCCGTGTTGGCGCGTCCTCTGACCCCTGACTGGCAGCCGTCTGCTGCTTCCGTGCTTGGTGCCTCCGTTGTTTCTGGATTTTGTCAAACTTCCTACCGAGCTGAACTTACTGCGTTGGCTTTTGTGTTGGACTGTGCTGCTCGTGCTGGTGCCCCGATCCGTGTCTGGTCTGATTGTCTGGGAGTGGTCAATCGATTCTGCTCGTTGGTTTGGGGATCAGGTCGTATCAACTACAACAGGCCGAACAGTGACTTGTGGCAGTGGATAGCAGACTCCGTGGAGAAGCTTGGACGCGACAAGATCAGGGTGGTGAAAGTCCCAGCACACCGGACGTTGCAGAGTGCTCGCACTCTGCACGATGCTTGGGCCTTTTTCCACAACGCAGTTGCAGATCGAGCAGCACGCCTGGCCAACCAGGCGCGCCCTGAGAAGTTTTGGAAACAGTGGGAACAACATGCGAAAGAGGCTCAGGCGGTGGCTGAACTGGGCGTACAAGTGCGGGCATTACATGTTGCGGTAGGGCGCCACCACATGGGCATTGGCGCCAAGCGTGAGAACCCCGTGCCGGAGGTGAAACCAGTGCGGACCTTTGAACCCAAGTTTCAGTTTGGCCCTTGGACTGGAGATGTCCCGCCTAAAGCGGCACGACTTTTTGGGTCCACACATGTCAGCAGAGTTGCCAGGTGGTTGTGGGAGCGCCTCCAGCCAAGTGGGGGTGCAGTTGTCTGGATTACTTTCAGCCAATTGTACCTCGACTTTCAATTGGCATGGAATCACCCAGGACCAGTCCGAGTTCAACAACAGTGGATTGACACAGACTTGCGAAAGTATGTTGCAGCAGAACGTTTTCCATGTCGGCAGCGGGTCAAATGGTTCAAACAACTGCTTAAAGCTGTCTGGAAGGAAATCCGCATGGAAGTCGCTCTGGCCCAGGCTCGACCGACCTCAGAGATGGTCTTGGCATATTTGCCAGCTGCCTCGTTGCCATGGCCGACACAGGCCATCCAGAAGGTCGATGCATGGCTAGCAGCTCATTTGCCTGGCCCATGCACGAGAGACGCTGCTGCCTTGGCACACCTGCCAATTGCTGTCACCAAAGGTGGCGCTTGGAAAGACCTGCGGTGACAAACATTGCTTGGTCTCCTTGTACATTGGGCTTCGCTCTCACCCCCGAGCAAGCTACAGGTCAGAAAACCGTGGAAAACCGTGGTGGTTTCAAACATTTTTTTTTCCCATAATATATGGGATAATCCTTCCCATTGACTAATATTTTTCAAGATGGTTCAAACCACCAACCAGCATAAAATAGCCATGTCATATCCTGTGATATCGAAATCCAAACTGACAGGCCTTGCACCCCAGAGTCTCCTGGCGAACTCGAGAGCTGGAGGCCCGGACATCCCGGACAGATGGCCTGGATGATGATCTTTAGATGTTCGATTTCCCATAGGGAACTCCAGATTCCAATGGTTGTCTGGTTGTCTGGTTGAATTTTATGACTTTCCAGAAACAGTTGGGAATGTCATCATCCCAACTGACCTGCACTCCATCATTTTTCAGGGGGGTTCAATGTAAACCACCAACCATTTGTCTATTGCAGTGTTTCTGGCCTTGGACCGACAAAAAGTCACGATCACTTCGTGGTTTACTGACGAGTCCATGGTTCCCCTTGGCCACGTTCAAGGCTTTTCCAGCGCCATGCTGGGAACTGGAATCAGTTTATGATATTTTCTAGGGGGTTGACCATTTGGAAATCGAACATTGCTATGGAACATGGACAATTTACAGATGATTTACCTATTAAAATGGTGATTGTACATAGCTATGTTAGTTTACCAAAGGGTATGAATGGTGATATCTTAAGGGTAGGTTTTCAGGGGATATATTTTAAGAGCATACAATGGAATACATACATTTGGATATACGTGACCAAAAATCTGATGTTTGGGTTTGTCCGAAATCCAAAAATGGGGGATACCTCAAAATAACATATTTGAAACATTTAAGGAACATCAAGTTTTTAGTGTTATCTCGGGATTTTGGGCTACCCTGTTTTTTCAGACAAAACCACACCATTTTTTTTGCGGCAAAAGCCAATAGTGTACCATTCCGATGACATCACCAATTAGTTGGATGTCATGTTACATCATTTACCCTCTGGTAAACTAACATAGCTATTGAAAATGGCCATTTATAGTGGATTTTCCCATAAAAAATGGTGATTTTCCATAGTTATGTTAGTTTACCAGAGGGTATAGGGGTATACCAAGCAATCAGCTACGTGACTTATGTCCCATCATGTCCCATCATGTCCCATCGAATGTTGTGGTACTCATGGCTACCAATTCCAATTGGGCTACTCATGGAACCTTTTACGTGGTAATAACCATGTCTAAATATACAACATACCCTCTGGTAAATTAAGAGTCTGACCCTAAGAAAATCACCATATTTTAGTGGAAACTCATCCAACTCATCTTCCAAGCCCTATCTACCAGGGTCGAACTGTTCATTTACTGGAGGGTAATTTATGTTCCAACCGTATTGGATAAACGGCTCAGGGGAACGATCCGCTGGAGCCCCTCAAGATGGAGCCGCCATCGACGCCCGCTTCGCTTTCCGCGTTACGCCGTTGGTTTTGGGACGTGGAAACCCCAATTGTTTGGGGAAAACCTGAACTACAAACAATAAGGATTTAACCCGATTTAAGCCCAAACATGTGTGGTTTGGTAGAAACCATGTAGAAAGCAGTTGTCCCAACTACCAAGTATAGGGAAAACTGTTTTCTCAAAAAATGGATTGGGTTGTAGCCTGAATTTCAGACAATCTCACTGGTGGATTTCAGGGTTTTTCCCAGAATTTGATGGCCAAATTTCTCATATGTCCCACTCAAGTCCTATTTGATGGGCACCCCATTTTGAGTCAAAAGAATTTCTTTCTGTGGGCGGTGTGTCTGAAAATGGAGTACAGTAACACAGTACCCATAAATCGAATGATTCATCATAGTTTTCCCGATCAACATATGGCCAATAGTTGGGAGGTATCCCTCATTTTCAGACATATCCAGTTTCTTGTGATGTTTTTGGTGGTTTTCAGCCACAGGGCCAAGGAATCCAGTGCGTTCATTGTCCAACTCTGATTTGCTTCCGGTTGGCAGGCTGAGACTACAAAAATAAAAATAAATAAAATGAGAAAATGCATATTTTGGTGCGGTGAAAGTGCTGAAGTGGCCATCATCAAGTTTTTTGCCAGTTCTAGGGGGGCTCCTTCTTGATTGATGTGCCAGGGCGTCACAATCTCAACATTTACATTGTTCTTTAGCAAAGAAAGCGGTGTGAAATAAGCCTATAATTCTTGGATCCAAAATTTTGCGGCTTATGACATGTTATGACTAAGAGCTGCTTCCCCATAGCCCAGCCTCTTTCAGAGCTCAGGAATTATCCCAAGAAGTTCTACTGTGGAGCCGGGTCACTGGGACTGTTGGAATGATGCCATGTTGCTGATTCTTGGGTGGATAATTAAAGATACCCTCTGGTTATTTAACCTAGCCATGGAAAATGGCCCATTTATAGAAGGTTTACCTATTTGAAATGGTGATTTTCCATGGCTATGTTAAATAACCAGAGGGTAGCAATGGAAAAAACGTGAAAATCCATCATCATTGTGAATTATTGTCTATGGTAGAGACGTATCAATCATTTAATGGAGACACATACCCATCTATTTATCATGGCAATCATCATGGTGGACAGTGGATGATTTCCTTTATATAAGTATATAAGGCATATCTATTAATGATGTTTTTCATTTAGTGATGATGGCATTATTATCTAAGGTATCTACTAGTATCTACTAAAAGTGAACATGTTCTAAGGCTTCAGAAGGTTCTTTGCTATTGGACAAGTTCAGAGGTCCGGTCAGTTTATGACCCTAGGATGCTACATCACCCTGGGTACCCGTGCAGCAATTCACCAGAAATGGAATCATGTCTTTTTTGAAGCCGAAATTGGATGTGCATGTCATTGGTAAACACCACATGACATGACATTGCCAAAAATTAGTTCACCATATATTTCTATCCATATTATAAGATACCATGGATGGTAAATCCATGTAAGTCCATTGGATTAACACTGGATGGTGAATGGTAAATCCAGTGTTCATTCATAAAACATGATAAAACCATGGATGGTACCCTCTGGTAAACTAACACAGCTATGGAAAATCACTATTTTTAATGGGTAAATCCACTATTTCAATGGCAATTTTCAATAGCTATGTTAGTCATTACCAGAGGGTAACACCATTTCACCATATCACCATGGTTTTATGAATGAACCACTGGAGGCAGCCATCCTGGCGTTTAAAAAACCAAGGCGCCGGCTGCGGAAGACGGGCCAACAGGAGACCTGCGTATTACTGTTTTGTGGTCGGTGCTGGAGTCACCCAAAACAAGGGTCACTGAACAAATCACTTGTGTCGATTAACACATTTCTTAAAAAATGTGATTTGTTTGGTAATGATTATATAACACATGTTAAAAGTGGATTTGTTTAGTGACCCTTATTGTTAATCCACTGTTTAAGTGATTGGGTCGATTTTCTAAAGTTGGAAGCCCTTTTTTCGTGAATTTTGGATGATCCCAATGGAAACCACGACTCTGCGAGACACCAATGTTATATCAATATTCCATTCATATCTCATGAATATGCCTTTTAATATGCCATTTGATGTGAACATGTCATATATAATATATATATTTCATATATATATATATTTCATATATAATATCCCAACATATTTAATATAATATCCCATTAATATAGGACTAGTCCATTTCCCCAACAAAAAACACCAGAACGAGCGGCCAAACCAGGACTGGCGGCCGGCCAAACCAGGCGATGCCTCGAGGACACGGAGCGGAGAAACATGAGGATTTGATGGGATTGTAGGATTTGACTTGGCGTGATCTATGTACATAAGTATATATATGTATATATCTCTGGGTAAATTATAACGACCTCACTGCGACCGAACCCTGGAATCATAGTTAGTAAGGGGAATCATCCCCAAATGGCCGCAAGATTCAGGTTAGTGAAATATTATAATTTACCCAGATATATCATGTATATATATATATATATATTATATTTTAACATCATTTGACATGATTTGGCATGATTTAAGACATGATTTAAGACATGAGTATCGGACAAAATTATTAGCATTTGAAAGTAGTAGAGAGCTGCCTTGAACTTTGCTCGCCTTCACGAAACCTTCACAACCGATAGGGGACGACCCAGCACCGATACCCCTAGATCCCA
>Ga0126342_10014320_pt1 | contig 14012 bp, 16 predicted proteins | sample Cyp1metagenome_FD_92528 | JGI IMG/M metagenome (GOLD analysis project Ga0126342, IMG submission 92528) | Coral microbial communities from Lord Howe Island, Old Settlement Bay, Australia - Cyphastrea 1 metagenome | ecosystem: Host-associated > Invertebrates > Cnidaria > Coral ...
AAATGATTCCAAATACAAAATGGGGGGCACAACCCCTCCTGTTTGTACAAAAAAATGCTGGCTGGCAATCTGTACTGTAGCCCAAGTCCTCCCCATTTCGTAGCTGAAATTTGAAGGTGGATTAAATATGTTTATTTTCAGATGATTATTTATTTGCAAGGTAAAAGAAATTCCGTATCAGGCATCAACAGGAACAAATTGTGGGAAGCTGGGCCACGGCCGCCTCGGCTTTTGCGGCTCGAGGGTCCTGCAGGAGCTTCAGAGCTTCAGCACCTGAGGGATCGTGGCACATCTGTGCTAAGTTCAAGAGTTTAATACAAATATGTTGCGTTTCAAAAATAACTTGCATTTAAATAAACATGTTCCACTTTGCAGGTTTGACTTCTCTTTCCTCATTCATTCTGCACCTGAAACATACAAACGCCAAATCGATGTAATGCCCTGATCCCAATTGCACACGCTTCGCATGCGGCCAAGAAGAAAAGGGATAGTGTTTTCGCAAGTGGTAACGTAAAAGTAATATGCGGAAGATGCACAAATCGACGAACCACTTCAGAAAGAGCAGAAACAGAGACCATCTCCCTCCACTTGAGTTGGTGAATTTCGCTCAGTGACGGGAGGGAAGAGCAGCTGGTTCAGATTCTATAGACGTCTCAGCAAAAAGGACCTCGACGATGTCACTGTCCTCAGCAGCTTTGATCAAGCCCCTTGGCAACACGAGAAAGCAAGAGCCTCCACATGCTGCGCCTCTGTGTTTCTCAAAATTCAGGTCCCCCAAAGCCATTGGTATCCTACATCCCCTAAAATCCATCAAAATTCCCCATCAGAAATGACCAACCTTGGATGATTTTGGTGTCCCACATCCACCATCCTCCATAGCAGAGCACCAACATCTAGTGCTAAGGTCTGAACCTTGAGCTTGAGTTGCAGCGGTGACTTGCTGGTGTCTAGCCAGCCAAGACCAGCACCTGCTTGCGGCAGCAGAAACTTCACGAAGACTTTCACCTTAGCAAACTTCAGTAAAAAAAGAGAGCATTCAACGGTCATTTAAACACCTGTGTCCAGAAGGGTTGAACGGAATGCCAAATGACCCGATTATTTCAGATGAATAAAATAACAATATCAATCAGATTGAAAAGCTCCAAAAACCCATGAAATGCCCTTGAGTCAGCTCAAAATGCTGCTGGAGGAGCATCGTCGTCTAAAACACCCCGTTCCTTGCAGTAGGTGCTCCTGTCCACAACAAAATCGGAGATATTATGAAATGTGCTCCTGATCAAGACAGCTGTCAGCTCAAAGGTTTCAAACTTTAGTTTCATTTTGGGGAGATTTAAGTGGTATCACAACATGTTGCAAAGAGCATTTCTGTCTTTATCTATACAGTCTATAGTCTATAGTTTATAAACATGTAGTAACTGCCCAATATGCATTTTGTGTGTGCCGTATTATGATCGCAGATACGTAGACTCAAGCTGTTCAGCATATCCTGATGATCGAATCCAATGATTTTCTCCAGAGCTTCTTCTCGATCGCCAGGGTGTAGTCATCTTGAATATCCTGGCCATCCTTGGTTCCCACGATACCATCCGATACCTCGAAACTAGGCTGAAGGGAATTCGGGCATATTGTTTCTACGGAAAGAAATTCCACTGGCGCTTGCTGTCAGTTTGCCATTCGCAAAAGTCTGCTGGACATGACCAGACCAATGCTGCAGAACTTGAGGCTGAAAGCCCACCGAAATAAGTACAGTTGCGTATGAAGAGCTCCAAAAGTACAGTCGCTTTCTGAAATTTCTCAGGCTCAGCACATACTAAGACAAACTATGCAACTTCTGCATGATGTGATTCCATCCCCTTCCGAGAGTGCTGCCACTTGCCATGAATTTTTGCTGAGCTGCTGAAGTCATAAAGCCTCAAATGTGGCTGGAAGTTTGCTGCAGGGCATGGGAAATGTGAGAAATATGGCCTCTTCCTGTTCCAGATGTTCCAGGGCATAGATGTGGCAGCCAGCAGTTCTTCTGGAAATATATTAAATATATCTTGCTTTGGGCCCTTGAGATCAAAAGATCTGACTCCTTCGGGACTTTCACACCCAACTTTCCGGACCAAAAAAAGCTCAACAAAACCACTTTGAGAATCTGATTGTGACTGTTTTGTCCCAGCGATGCCACTCAGATGCCACTCCGCCCGACTCTCTGCAAATATCTGCAACTAGGCTGCGTCCGACGATCAATCTGATCAGGTCATCACGACCTGGAGCATGTGGAATCCACGTCCACATGCTCACATGCGAATCACGTGCGAATCACATGCGAATCACGTGCGAATCACGTGCGAATCACGTGCGAATCTTGCAAAGTCGTTTTTGGCTAATGCCATTTCGAGTTGTTTCGAGTTTCGAGTCCTCATTCTCATTTGAATGTTAGATTACAATGGATTACATGCGTGCATTCCACTCATTCTGCTTAGCACTGCAATCTCCCTCTGACTCAAGCTGTGCACCAGCGGTCTGCTTGAAGGTGTTGAAGTCGCTAGGGCGAGTTTCCTCCAATGCCTCAACCAACAGAAAGACAAGAGCGCAGTCACAGCTTGAACAAAGCTCAAGAAGTGTTTCGATGCGGCTATACGCAATTTTCTTCAATATGTACCTGACTCTTCCATGACCGCGATGCAAACTTCTGAAGGTTTCTGAAGGTTAGAATATTGCATTGACAGTTAGGTTCAAGTTTCACTTCTTCAGGAAAAGGAAAGCAGAGCGGAGTGAGCTTGTAGCTACAGGATATTTGTCTACATATATTTGATTCCACTTGGTTAGTTGTTTGATGTTGTTTGCTATCAAAAACATCTTCTTTCCAACAGCACAAAACCAGGATGGCCTTGTTCCTTGCAGGGCCGCTGGACACAGCTTTGTAGGCCTTGAAAGGAAGGCAGCTGTGCAGGGTGAAGATGTTGGAAGTGTGAAAACTACCATGGCCAAATCATACTTGCTGACAAGCAGTTGCACTACATGAAGCCTCAATATTGCCTGTCATGATCCCAGTTCTTCTATACCAGTGAAATAGCGACATAGGTGTTGCATGGTGTTGCAGCAGATGGGTGCCCTTTGAAGCATCTGCTAGGAAAAGTCTAACACAAACCCGAGCAGCTCGTGTCTGATCCTTTGCACCAGCCATTGCTCAGCACAGCACTCCGACCCTCTGGAGAGCCGAAGTGACTATAGGCAAGAGACAACTGAGACAAAACGTTCCTGCGTCCCTGGTGTGAAATGAAGCCACTTAAATCCACTTGGCGCGGGCACTCCCAAGAAGTCCAATGGATCTGCCAATGACCCAAGTGAGAGTCCGTTATGTCACTGCCTCTCCAAGAATATCTTTGTGGTTCTTCAATACTTTTGGTTCTCGCAGTTTTCCAGGACCAGGTTGTGAGGTCCGACGGGGGGAAAGCTGCCATGTCTGTTCCTGAATTTTAGAAACATGCATGGCCTTCAATCACTTTGCATCACTAATTTCCAAATGTTGCCAACTTCTTGTGCGATTTGCGGCAAAGCTGAAGTGCCAAAGCCTCTGCTGTTCTTTGGTCTCTTCACTTTCAAGGCCTAAGCAGCGAAGCCAAAACAACATCAATCTACTGAAGCCCAGGCTCTGTTTTACAACTCAAGAACCCATGGTAGCCCCTGCTATGGATTTTCCTGAATTTTCAACGACGTTTCACTTGGTGAAGTACAAATGGATTCTCTGTTTGGACAAAAGCCTTCTCCCTAACTTCGCTTCTCACCCTGAATAGAAAACCTTTGCTATGTCATTTTGACGTTTTGCCTCAATGTACAAGTTGCGCACACTGGTCGGTAGACAGACTTTGTCTTGACTCAAACACCGGAAAACACACAAAAGGACGTTGGTCCGGCATGGTCCGGCTGTGTTACCAAACGTGAAGCCAATCCTGCCACTGAGAAGTGCTCCGCCTCATGTTGACAAAAGCTGACGAGGAGACGGGGAATGAAAAAACAGTTGTTGAAGTTTCTTCAACAGGCATTTAAAAAAGTTCGTCCATGTTCGTCCTATGTTGTCTTGTATGTATTACAATGTATTATTACAATGTATTATCACAATGCATGACATAAATACACATTGAGAAATCAGGTGCGCAAAGTAGTTTTCTTACTCTGAGCGCACCGCAAACGATAGGCTTCGCGCCAAGCGCTCAGAGGCTGCCAACCAGTGCCAGACCTCCAACAGGCTATGCTATTCCAGCATTCATACGTTGGCCTTCGATCCGAAATGAGGCCGCAACGCCCCGCAAACCTTCTACCTCCGCTTTTCTCGCACCTTTTCATGAAGCAAACATCTGCAACTGCCTCGTCCAAAGGATCCTCCGAACTTGGGCCGCGCTCCACCTCAGGTCATCAGCCAACAAGCAGAAAGGGAAAGGAGGACCAGCAGTTTGCCATTAAGAAAGAACGTTGCAGCGCAGAAATAATTCATCCGCCAAATAGTTTTTTTTCACAGTCACACATGGCCTCCGCAAGTAGTTCCAAGATGGCATCTGTCCATCCTGGGAGGGAGATCAAACTTTATGAATCGCCATGACAATCATGACATGTTTTGTACCGAAAAAACGAAAGGTCTCTGTACCGGGAAAAAAAAAAACACGATGTTTTTGTCTTTCTGGAACCCATCTCCAACCCTTGCCAGAAGACCACTTGGTTCACGTGCCAGATAAGGCCAAGCAGGCTTCGTTGATGGCCTTGACACTAGCCTCCTCGGGAGGCAATCCAAACATTTCTTGAAAAATGGTTCTGTTTGTCGAGGTGTTTCGTATCATCAAGTCGGTTCAAAAATGTTATTGTCCACAACTGATTCTCAGAAATTGACCATTTGAAAACGGTTGATGCGAAACTATTTCGCTCAGCCGGGTTTGAAGTCCAAAACAAAACGCTGATCTTGCACTGAAAACTGACAAAAAACGGCGGTTCCTCTGCCAAAGTTCGAAGCAGTTCATCTGCCTGAAATGAAATAAAACAACATTTGTGGTTGTGGAGTTTCACATGTTTTCTTGGCAATAAACTCCAAAAATTAAGTCATGTATTTTTTCAAAGGGCTGCAATCCTGAGAATTTCAGCCTCCTGGGAACTGGGTGGAAAGGTACTGGGAGGCACTGCAATCTGTGCCTGGCAAACCAGCATCCAAACTGATCTATTGGAGTTGAATGTGACCTTTTTCAAACAACAAATGGACTTATGTTTTTCAATATAAAATTGCAGCGCACCAAACAGAGTGAAAATAGTGTTCGCATTAAGTAAATCCGTACCTTGTTTTACAAGATTTGCATGTAATAATAGTATAAGTATATAATAGTGTTTTTTTTGTTAATGCAGTTTCATGCAAATTTTGGACACCCAAATCATATGGGGTGAACCGATTCGCAGAACTCAAATTCAAAACACTGCTAAGCACAACAAACACTTTTGGTTGTTGGTCCCATATTTTTTAAATTTCCAAAAGTGAGATTCATTTTGTTTGCACTGTGTATGTGTATGCGTCCACGTGCATGTGGCCACATCTGGAAGCAGCGGTGTAATAAAATTGAAAAACCATGACAGAAATTGTTTGTAGAAGAAAAAAACACATTCCAATGCAGCGAACTCGGAAAACTGGTATTACAAAGGATGCAGGTCGGTTTTACGTCAAACTGTTTTGCATCAATTTGCCCATCTGTCTATGTTGTTTCTGTTTGATTGATCAAAATGTTCAATGTGGGGAAGGAAACGTTCAATGTGGGGAAGGATTTTGGGCGATGACACTTCAATTTGTTTCCCATAAGTTCTCCAAAAACGCTTGACAACACAATGGGCCAATATGGGTGCACTTTGCAGGATTCCCAAAATATCGTAATTCGTAAACCACAAAATTCAAAATAAAAAACGGTTTATCTGATCAGCATGTTCAAACAATTTGTGTGCATTTGCAAAATCACAGCATTTTGGGATTCAAAACGTTGGATTTTTGGAACTGTGTTTGTGAGAAATCAGTGTTGTGTTGGACGCATCCAACATGGTTCACTTCGATATTCATTCAAAGAAAAACATATTGTCAAGTGATTTTTGTTCAGTGTGTTTCGGTTGCAAACCTGCCTTGGGCACTGGCGGGCGAGCAGAAGGCCTCAATGAACAATTGTTTTCCAAGTCGAGTCAGAACAGTTCCTGCAAAAAAAATGTTGCAACATTTCCGGATGAAGAATTTGATGCCGTTTCCTGAGGAGGAAATCACGCAGCAAACATTCGGATTGAATTTAACTGGGCCACAAGCATTGCTTTCCAAGGCCATCGGACCACCAACCATTGAAGGACATTGGATGAAATTCATTTCGAACACGATTCCTTGGATTGATATTGGTATGCCTGGTATGCTGCATTCGCAAAACAACCCCTCGTCATGCAATGGCAAATTAAGATCTGTTTTGGAAGGAGGAACACACCTTTCCACAACACTTGCCGGGCAATTGGACCTCATAGACTCGTAGTGTGCCAAATGTTTTTTGGAATGTTTTTAATTTGTGTCAAGCACATCGGACATGTATTGTTCCTACATGTATACATGCGCATGCATCTATACAATACAAAGTTGTTGTTCTGCAGGGACATCATCCACGAGAGTTGTAGTACTTTGAGCATTGACACAATCCGATACTAAAGCCAACCGCTGTTGATTGCATGATTTGCGTTTTCACGAATAATCATTTGTGTGAAATATGTTTGATTCTTCGGGTTCGCGTGTTTTTGCATGTATTTTGTCCATATAATCAACAACAGGAACGTGGTGTGAAGATAAGATCAATGTGCACAATGCGATTTGAGGACCCAGAGAACGTTCCACATATATGATATATGAATCAAAGTCTTGCCCAACAATCATAAAAGTGAATTAGGACCAAAAAAAATTGCATTACTATTGAAAACACAATCAAATGCAATTGCGCATCCCACAACAAGAAAATGATTTCAACTATCAAAACAAAACAAAAAACATGTGCGAACAAGCATGCAATACACATGTTGTTATGGACCAAAACATGTTCTCGCAGCGATTATGACATTTACTTCACACAATGATCGTTTCTGGAACGTGTTTTTGTTTGCGTTTGACGGTTTTGCAATAATTGGGCCAGAATTCCTGCCAAATCAGCAAGTTCACCAACACCGGTTGCAAAATACAGAGTTCATCGGAATTAATACCCAACATTTGGGGCCATTCGTCAATGCAAATCTCCAAACAAAAAACAAAATGTGCGCCGAGGTGAACAACGGAAAACAAAATGCATCCATGACAATGCCATCAAGAAAATCACATTCTATACGGAAATTATATACAATAATTATCATCGGCAGGGAGATTTCCGGTTTACATTTTATCACATATGCCATAGTGAACATTTTCCTTGATGCAAACACGCCTGAAGAATCACTGTGCTGCACAACCGTTCGAAAAGGTCGTTTCATCTCCATTTTTATCACATACTTTCAGAAACACTTTAAATTTCTGCAGTTTAACATGGTCTCGCAATGCATGACCTCCGTAGTTGAACGATGTGTGAACAACGCTATGTTTTTTCTTCTCCGCTTGGAAAATGTCACTGAACATTTGAAAACACGTCTGTCACGCAGATGTCACGCAACACTACTTGACGATGAACATATTCAGTCTGGAAAGAATGGATGACATACTTATCCACTCCTATCCAGACTGAACAACATTCATTGAACTCTGACATCAGTGACAAAGGACAACTCCAGGATGGTCTGCCAGCCAGTGAAAAGTTACCAGCCATCTTAAAATTTCCAAGCCATATTCTAGCAAACTCCTTCACAGCACTCTGGTCCTCACATCAATGAATGCGCCGGATGCAGGCACGCCCAGATGAAATTTAGGGGTTGCTGTTTTTTCCCGCTGCGGATTTGTTTTTTTCTGTTGCGTCGACTTTTTCGGCTGCAAAGCTGGGTTTTCTCTGGTGCAGGATTTTTCCTGCCTCGGATTTTTTTTTCCCTGCCTCCGACTGTTTTTCCTGCTGCTGTATCATTTTTCCCGCTGCGTCGAGAATGTATTCTTTCTGCTGCAAACCTGTTTTGTGCTGTTGCGAGGTGTTTTTTCTTGCTGCGTTGGATTTTTCCCGCTGCGAATCGGTATTGTTTGCTTGCGTTTCTCCCTGCTGCCGACTGCCCAAACATTTTTTTTATGCCTCAAAACCGCTTTCTAACTCGAGACAATTTCGCAAGAAAGGACAAGATACGCAAGATGATGTCATGATATAAATTGTTGAATTTGTTCGATTTCCATTTTTGGGCTTGGAACGATATATAGAATTTGGACTTTAAAGGCGGTTCTCTCCAGTGGTGTGTGCCATCCAGGAAGGAATTGCAAGCGTGGCAGAGTTCAGCACCGATCGCGATGTTCCATGTGTTGAAGGCAAGCAGGCTGCCAATTCTGATCGTAGAAACATGTAGGGACGCACCCCACACAGGGCCCTTTTTGTGCCTGAATCGAACGCCACAGGAAGAAAGTCTGCGGGCTGGTAGTCGGTCACACTTCATTCCTCTCACACCTTCGGGTGGACAAAGGGCAATGGCCTTACATGGGAGGCCCACATGACGAGACCGTTTTTCAACCTAAATGGGGCCCCATTTCCAGGCCCATGAAACCACGTAGAAGTCAAAACCACATTCCAAATTGTGCCTCGTGTTCAAACAGCTTCGCTGCTGATACGCAGTGGAAAATACCTGGAGAGGAGCACTTCGGGAAGGCAAATTCCGTCGAAATGTGTGTGCGAGGGTATAGTATTGCGTCAATGTGATTAAATTTGACGAGGCGTCATATAAGGATGAGCGTCGTTTGGCGTTGGGAACAACTTGGTGCAAGGTGAACTTGTATTTTGTGAGGTCGCGCTTCATCTTGTATCGGATTCTTTGCATATGACACCTGCATGTTCATGGTGATCAGCTAGGTTACCATGCACATACTGAGGAGGTACATTCAAGAGTCTCCAGAATCACAATATTTTCCGAAGTTTGAATTGGATTCAATGAGCTCCCCCCTGCCCCCAATGCCGATGTTGACTAAACATAAATGTGAAAAATCGAACGCGCCGGTGCGCGATCAAACTAAGAGGCCTCTCGTTTCCACAACATGCAACATTGAAATTCCGGGGGCGAGGAGATACACATCGAGTAAAGATGACATCTAAAGCCAGCAGCTAAACTACAAACACAGTATATACTTGCTGAGTGGCAAGCTTCCTGTGAGACACATGGACGTGCCATTCTCTCTCAAACATTGAGGTCTGTGCTAAAGCTTCCCGCAGCATACAAGGGAGGCCCCAACTCCGTCTCCAAAAATCATATTCCGGTCGTTACTGAAACACAAGGCGTTTTTGACAACATGGGTCATTGAAACTTTGTCTGAGCCACGTAATGTGTTGACGTTTTTCTGTGAAGACATTTCAGACTATGTTTTTGCCATGATGTACTTTGAGGAGTGAATTTTCTTCTCAAGAAAATTTGTGTCTGCAATCTCTCAGCTCACAGGGTTCACTGCATGTGTACGATTGCCGGACACGAACGTCCCATTGGCACCGGCTTGATCTCACTGAACCTTTGACCGCCGAAGTTGGTTCACACCTTGATTCTTTTATTTGAAGGAGCACCGGCCTGAAGCTCCAACCTGTTTATGCCACCAAAGTTCTCAAAACCTGTCCGAACTGGCCGTTCCGCATCTGCGGATCAAACACCTCGTGGCTTTCGTAACCCGAGGGGCCAAAGGCCGCGCGGTGGACGTTCCGAATTTTCGGACAGACGCCAGCCACGTGACAAATCCAATCTTGAAAACCGCACTCGGGTTATTGAAGATGCTTTTCATGCCGATATTGATTCAATTCGAATTAACAATCTTTGTTTTGCCCAATGTATTGCTCAGGTTCTCCGAAAGCAGTCAGGAGTGAGAAATGACGCAGACCGTGATGCCGCGTTAGCGGATTTTGGGTTCGAAAAGGGTTCCTGTCGTATATATTTCGTCATACGAATTTACTTCATGAGGACGGGTCCCTGTCGTTGCACGAACTTCTTTATCATCAAGAAACTGCTCGGAAGATTAGAGCCATGTATAGAGAAGGACTTCAGTCCCTTGTACAGCTTGACGTTGCCGAAGTTCCGGTTTGTCTCCGAGGCCGTAACAACACAATGCGTTTCCTAATGCCACTTGCTCATGTGGTATGCGACTCCAACAAGTCGAGAGCCATGATCGGCTATTTGACCACCGACAATTTCGAGCCAGGAAAGATTCCGGAACCGGATACCTGGTTTAAACCTGCCGATTTTGGCGATGATCAAGCTCGCGAGATGCAAGCAAATGAACTTGACGGCCAAGACATCGCAAGTGTTTTCCTCAGGTTCGAGAGTGGTCATTCCAATTCCAATAGTGTTTCAATTTCACATTGTCCTTTTAGGCCTGATATGTTTCCATTGAGGTACCTGGTGCATGGCACCAACGAAAAAAAACCTTCCGTCTATTCGGAGACTCGGCCTGCTTCCCGGGGGTACTCGCGGTGGAAGAAACCATGTCCACCTAGCACTCGACTGCCTTTTGAGCACCATGAATGACGCCTTGCGTCCGGAGTCCGACTGCATTTTGATCGCTAGGCCTGGAGCCGCTTCCGATTTGAATCCTGTCATTACACAGAGTAGATATGTTTTGACCGATCAAACCATACCGTTTAGCAGGTTCTGTGGCGTTTGGTCTTTGGTAGACCGTGCCTGGATCGAGATTCCGGAACCGGCAGAACTTAGTAGAATGAATGATTATGATTCTGACATTGATCTTGCTACGCATATTTGCCACCATCAGCTGTATTGGGAAAAGAAAAATGAGAATGAACTTGACAATTTTACCTGGACTCGATCTGAATATGTTAATTATGTTTCTGAACAGATCTCGGACTTGCCAACAGCTACTAAGTTCCTCAACTGTTTTAGATAGGCAATTGCCGGACCATCAAGACCAGTCAGACAGACTGCCACACCAAACGATCAACCAGTTGGCCCTCCGAAAACGGACGATGACAGAAAGGTCCATGCCCTTCGTGAAGAAATTCAACAACGGTTTAAGGACCATGTCAAGAAGGAGAAGACTCAAGAAGTCTCATCGACATCCGAAAGTGAAATGCCCAAAAGGAAAATTCAAACCAAAGCCATGCCTAAGCAGCAGAAAGGTACCGCAGGGACGGTCGACACTGCAAAAGCATCCGATTCCCGATCTGCCGCATCTGTAGAAGGTAGCCTTACCTTCGAAACCTCTAGACCTACCTGGGTTAGCGTCCAGGACGTCGTCCTTAACAAAACAAAAGACCGTCCACGCAAACCAAGTCAGTCGATCCCAGAGCTCAGCCACTTTTACCGCACACAGACAAGCAAGAAAAGATGTTCTTGCTCTTGTTGCTATGTTCCTTGTTGACGTGTCACTTCCTTGGCACAAAACAGATGCGGAGTCGCATGTTGACATCTTTCTGTCAACTTCACAAAAAAAAAACGATCAAAAACACATGTCACTACAAAAATCTTTACATCATGACACGGTTTGTTTGTTCAAATAAGTTTGAGTGTTTGAAAAACGTGGAAACATTTCAAACACCAAAACATGTTCTATGATGCCTCCCTCAGATTTGTTGGCAACGGTAATTCTGAATGCCTTCAGAATGTTGCACTCTTTCATCATCGAGAGACAAAAATCAAACTAAACTTCTCCGATCAACGTCAATCAAAGCTCCTTCTTCCGAAGTCACAAACGAATTCTGTACCGAAAAACCAGGCTGAAGGAGATGGAAAATATATCGATTTTCCATTTCATTCCACATATTCAAAGCTGCATTGCATTCTCCATGCAAAGAAAGTAGAGTTGAAATCTCTTGCTGCACATTTCACTACCAAAATACAAATTGCAGTTGTGATGTGCAATCCAAAACGTCAAAGACAATGAAAAACATCTCATCCGTAGGTGACGTCACTTCCAGTAAAAGCTGCACTGCATAGTGCAAACCAAGGTGAAAGAGATGAAAAACGTATCGTTGTTGGGTTTCGTCATCTCCAATAAAAGCTGCATCATATGGGGCATGCAAAGACGATGTCAACCATCACGGTTGAGCTCACCATCAAGGTGAAAACCAAATACACTCCTTCCAATGCAGAAAAGACCAAATGGATTCATCTCACTCCAAGAGGGAAATTTTCACACCCCCTTTTGAGATCAATTCGCTATGTATAGAACTGGCCTGTCCATGCCTCGACAACTTGCTGACACTGCCAAAGCACGTATCCAGCAAATCAAATGTTGCCAGTATCGGTAAGCTGTTAAAGAGCTGTATTGCATGCACCCATTCAGTTCGACAGTCTTTCAAGAATTTCAGCTGTCCACATGGACTGAGTCCTTTCATAGATCCAACCAATTGACCTTCCTTCCTTCGCCTCTCAGCTTTCACCAGGTCGATCCCACACGCTATATTTGCATGCAGCATGTTTGCAGTAATTGTTGCATTGGAATTCATCCAATCTTGGTGAGAAGATGGGCCACAAGGGGCGTGCTGAAGGAGGACCAGTACACAGTCCAGGGAGGCCATCACCATGTCGATAACAGAAAATAAAGCAAAACCAAAACAGCAAAAAAGAAACAACAGCAAACCAAACAAAACAAAATCCACTTTAGCCTTGGTCAAGTGAACCCATCATGCGAGATGGGTTTAAGCAACAAGGGAAAAGCGAACCACCACAGAACAGACTCGCCATGCAAGATTTGTGAGAAAACAAGCAACACAGCACTGTGCGGAAACCAGGGCTCCCCCCAGCCAGGAGCCTCGAGATCACACAGAGCAAGCGCCGTGGGGATAACATCTCACAAATCCATAAATCGAGACTAGCAATGACACCGTCACGTAGCCAAAGGGATGTGAAACGAAGTGTGAAACAGAGCTATGGTGTGAAAAATGGACGCGCCTCTACCTCTCAGATTCCACTCAGTAGTTCTTTTCCAAGCATCAGCATCTGCGGCACATTCTCAAGTGCTCTTGGAGCTCATCAAAGTGAGATCCGGCAGCTGTGCATAGTGTTCTTCTGAAGAGGGTGCTAGAACCTTTCTCAGTGCGGGACAATAACAAAAGTGCCTTTTGTGCTTCGCTGACTTCATAACTCGCTGAGATAGTGTAACTATCCAGAATGCAACTCAGTTGGTGCAATTGGCGCGTTGCATTGTCAAGATCAGTGATTCGCTGGGGTGGAACTTCTGGGATGCCCCAGAGCTTGTGGCACGCTTTTTCTGAAAGTTCGGTTTTCTATTTCCTCACTGGAGACTTGGCACAGCGTCAGTTGGGAAATAGCCATTGCCATACGGTGAACAGCAGCTGTTTCCATCCGAAGAACGCCAATGCAGATCAGTGCTAACGTCTGAAAAACCAAAAAACTGCGTTGTTCAAATCATTGTGACATAGCAGCCCAACATGGTGACACTGGCATTGTGTGTCAAGATCAGTACCAACTTGCAGGAAGGCTGAGTTCAAATGTTGTGTCGGCAGTGCATTCACACTACTGAGTCAACCGAATATAGAGTTGAAGAACGCCATGGCAAAGATGTACTTTGACATGGACCTAACTACAGCCTTCCTTTTTCTCCCCCAACATTATAAAGGGGGGTCTACAGGGGAAGCAAATTACAATAACCAGTCATGGGTCACCCCTGTTGGTTATGATTGAGGGATTTCCGGTGTGGTACAGTTGCGTTGAAAGCTTGCTGCTCAAACAAAACCCAACTTTGATTACTTGCGTAATGTAAAGAGCTTCGTGTTTCGAGCAGGTCACAAGGCTCCACACTGCCAAAAATGGGATTGCCACGCGCTACCGCTTTTCGCTTTGGACAGGGCCATTTCGAGGCTGTTTTCAATTTCTATTTTAATAGCAGGCGAGACCAAAAACGGGCGCGCCAAATC
>Ga0126342_10014321_pt1 | contig 14011 bp, 7 predicted proteins | sample Cyp1metagenome_FD_92528 | JGI IMG/M metagenome (GOLD analysis project Ga0126342, IMG submission 92528) | Coral microbial communities from Lord Howe Island, Old Settlement Bay, Australia - Cyphastrea 1 metagenome | ecosystem: Host-associated > Invertebrates > Cnidaria > Coral ...
TCTAATCGATCTAATCGATCTAATCGATCTAATCGATCTAATCGATCTAATCGATCTAATCGATCTAATCGATCTAATCGATCTAATCGATCTAATCGATCTAATCGATCTAATCGATCTAATTTAATCTAATCTAACCTAATCTAATCTAATCTAATCTAATCTATCTAATCTATCTAATCTATCTAATCTATCTTATCTATCTTATCTATCTTATCTATCTTATCTATCTTATCTATCTTATAATCTAATCTAATCTAACCTAACCTAATCTAATCTAATCTAATCTAATCTAATCTATCTAATCTATCTAATCTATCTAATCTATCTAATCTATCTAATCTATCTAATCTATCTAATATATCTAATCTATCTATCTATCTACCTACCTACCCACCTACCTACCTATCTATCTGACTATGTATCTATCTATCTATCTATCTATCTATCTATCTATCTACCGATCTTTCTATCTATCCATCTATCTATCTATCTATCTATCTTTCTATCTATCTATCTATCTATCTATCTATATATCGATCTATCGATCTATCTTACTATCTTATGTTATCTTATCTTATCTTATCCAATTGTCTATCCAGCTAGCTACCTAGCTATCTATCTATCTATCTATCTATCTGACTATCTATCTATCTATCTATCTATCTATCTATCTATCTATCCTCCTATCTTTTTCTTATCTTATTTCACCTTATCTTTTCTATCTATCTAATCTATCTATCTATCTAATCGTTCCGTCTATCTATCTATCTGTCTATCTATCTATCTATCTATCTATATGTCTATCTATCTATCTATCTATCTATCTACCTACCTACCTACCTACCTATCTTTCTCTCTGTGTATCAATCTCTCTCTCTCTCTCTTTCTTTCTATCTCTCTTTCTTTCTCTCGTTCTATCTCTCTTTCTATCCCTCTTTCTATCTCTCTTTCTATCGATCTATATCTATCTATATCTATCTATATCTTCTTTTATCTATCTATATCTATATGTATCTATATATATATATCGATCTATATCTATCTTTATCTATCTAAATCTTTCTATATCTATCTATCTATATATATATATAGATTTATCTTTCTATATCTGTCTATATCTACCTATTCTATTTCTATCTGTATCTATCTATATCTATTTATATCTATCTATATCTTTCTTTATCTATCTATCTATCTATCTATCTATCTAAACCTAAATCTAAATCTAAATCTATCTATATCTATCTATATCTATCTATCTATATCCATCTATCTATATCCATCTGTCTATATCCATCTATCTATCTCTATCTCTATCTCTATCTCTCTATATCTCTACATCTCTACATCTCTATATCTCTATATCTCTATATATCTATCTCTCTCTCCGTCTCCGTCTCCATCTCTATCTCTACCTCTATCTCTATCTCTATCTATCTATCTACCTACCTATCTATCTATCTATCGACCTACCTACCTACCTAATATATCTATCTAATCTAATCTAATCTAATCTTGTCTTAATCTAATCTAATCTTGTCTTATCTTATCTTATCTTATCTTAGCTTAGCTTATCTTATCTTATCTTATCTATCTATCTATCTAGCTTGTGTTTTTTATATAGTATAATCTTCATATATAGTATATATTTTATTTTTACAACCAGTTCTTCCTTCGGCTGTTCCAGTTGATCTTTGCCACCGCCAGGAGCGCCCCGGCACGGCTGCGCAGCCTGCGCCAAGCCGAAGCGCAGCAGGCCGCAGCCCGGGAGGCCTGGCTGGCAGAGAAGGAGAGCCTGCAGGCGGGGGCTGGAAGGAAAGTGAAAGTGAAATCTTAATATGGTTTATATGATATGGGATGTCTTGGGACATTTATATGAATTATATGACTATAATATAGATTATTGTAGTTATAGTATGTTATAGTCTAATGTTTTATACAGGTTTGACTCGGGTTTCCTGATTTTTTGGTTGTTGAGGGGGCGCATTTAGAGCAGGCAGAAGTGGCTGCTGTCTCCAAGGAGGCCCGGAGGGAACTTCGGAGATGGGTTGAAGTTGATGCCATGACTCAGTTGGGGTAAGATGGAGGCTGCAGCATCCATGACAAGTGCGAAACGTTTCATCCGTGACTCAGGTTGCTCTAAGTTTCCAAGGCACATTTGTCACTCTCCATGCTTGCAATCACCAAGCCACGAAGGTGGCCGGCTCGCAGTTGCAGATGATCACGTTCCATCATGTTCCATCATTTTCCATCATGTTCCGTCATTGTCCATCATGTTCCATCATGTTCCATCATTTTCCATCATGTTCCGTCATTGTCTATCATTTTCCATCATGTTCCATCATGTTCCATCATTTTCCGTCATTTTCAACCATTTTCCATCATGTTCCATCATGTTCCATCACTTTCCATCATGTTCCATCATGTTCCATCATGTTCCGTCATTGTCCATCATTTCCCATCATGTTCCGTCATTTTCCATCATGTTCCGTCATTGTCCATCATTTCCCATCATGTTCCGTCATTTTCCATCATTTTCCATCATGTTCCATTTTGTTCAATCATTTTCCATCATACTCAATCATGCTCCATCATTTTCCATCATGTTCCGTCATTTCCCATCATTTTCCGTCATGTTTCGTCATTTTCCACTATTTCTGTAATTTTTCAGCATTTTCCATCATGTTCCATCATGTTCCATCATTTTCCATAATTTTCCATCATGTTCCATTATGTTTCGTCATTTTCCATTATTTCTGTAATTTTTCAGCACTTTCCATCATGTTCCATCATTTTCCATAGTTTTCCATCATGTTCCATTATGTTTCGTCATTTTCCATTATTTCTGTAATTTTTCATCATTTTCCATCATGTTCCATCATGTTCCATCATTTTCGATCATTTTCCATCATTTTCCGTCATTTTCAAACATTTTCCATCATGTTCCATTATGTTCCATCATTTTCCATCATGTTCAATGATGCTCCATCATTTTCCATCATGTTCCATCATTTTCCATCATGTTCCATCATGTTCCATCATTTGCTGTCATGCTCCATCTCCATAATTCTTCATCATGTTCCATCATTTTCCATTTTGTTCCATCATTTTCCATCATGCTTCGTCATTTCCCATTATTTCTGTAATTTTCAATAATTTTCCATAATGTTCCATAATGTTCCGTCATTTTCCATCATTTTCCATCATGTTCCATCATGTTCCATCATTTTCCATAATTTTCCATCATGTCCATCATTTTCCGTCATGCTCCATCATTTTCCATCATTGTCCGTCATGTTCCATCATGTTCCAGCATTTTCCGTCATTTTCCACCATTCCCCCATGAAAAGTTGTGGGATTTCATGGTTCCATCCCCAGGTGGCGTCCTCGCGCGACAAGTTGGAGCTACAGCGACGTCACCAAGAGCTTCGACAAGAGCTTGCGCAGCAGCGACAGCAGTGCCAGGTGGCAGAGGATGCGCCACTTTCGTTGAAGGATTTGCATGGATTCACAATGATTATCCCCATGCTGACATAGAACCATACCACTAGTTTGGAAGGTCATGGTGCTCCCTAGGGAAAATGGCATTTGCTGCAGGTTCCATGGCATTTCAGTGGGTACTGTAGTTGTTTGTTAACGGTTGCTGGTACTGAGGGTGGCACTGTTGTTTGATCAGAAAACAATATTGGGGATAAGCTGGGTTTGATTAGATTGATTTCAGGAATTTGTTTTGTAGAAATTCATGGGTCTGGGTCAGTTCAGTGCGTCACATTCCCTTCAGGGCATTTGGCTGAAGTAAATTTGCTTGAGAGAATTGCTTAAATCTTATACTTAATCATTTTGGCTGGTTCAACCCCTAATATGGCCTTGTCTAGAAAAAGGGCACCTGGTACCCCATTCAACCCACTGGTCAATGTTAATCATCATTTCCCTCTTGAAACGGCCATGTGCAAGGTGGTGCCCCTCAGTTTTAAGTTGCACGGTAACCTCAAGGTATTTGAGTTCGAAAACCAACTTAGCTATACGGGCATCACCTTGGTGGGGGTACAAACCATCAAACTAAATCCATCAAATAAACTAAATCCACCACCATCTCCCGATGAAAATCCACCACCCTTGGCCACCCCACAGGGGCCCCTTGAGGCTTCGGGCTCAGTCCCACAGCGCGTCCAGCGCGTCCAGCGCCCCGCGGCCGCTGCCGCGGCAGCCACCGGCGCGGCCGCCGGAGGCGTTGGCGAAGATGAGGTGAGCGGCAGCGGTTGGAGATGGATCGCATGGCTGTGGAATACGGAAGGAAAATACATAAATGGAAGGTTGAAGATGATGGAAGATGAACGGAAGATATACATGATGATATATGAAGATATGGAAGCAATTGCTTGCATCAGCATTGTTCTGTCAATTCAAAGTCTGGATATGGTAGCATTCAAACAAAGTCACATCAGCGTAGGTTCTCGGCTCAATTTGCAGCAGCCCAGTATGCGCTTGGTTTTAGCAATCGGTTGCACGTACCTATGCTGTGAAGGTGGTAAGGTTCCCACTGCAAGAGGGGCGGAAACAGCTGGAAGTTTCCAGGAGACCTTGAGGAGCCGAATTTAACAACAGTTGGGGGCCAGTGCTGTGCAGGGTATCGTTCAATCATAAACTTGGGGAAGATGGGGAAGTGGATAGTCTGGTTGATCACCCGCTTTCAGGATGATAGACATTGTATCCAAGAATCTGGGCTCACTTAATTAATTCTGACATCTACGAGTAAGCTTAAATTCAAACATGCATTTGTCAAAAATGAAACCATGGGCCCCTGTGATGGGCCCTTATTTTGCTGTTTGGTTGATTGGTCCATGGCCCCCGCTGCTTTACAACCCAAATCAAGATGTCTAGTATGGTGCCCTCTTCTTCAGCGCCTAGAAGTTTCACCCTGCCAAAATGCGGCACGTGACCCAGGGTAAAGGTTTACCATCTTAAGGAGGCAAACATCCTTTTATTCAGCATGGGTTTGGGGTCTGAAATCTGGAATTTTCTTACCCTAGGGTATCCTCCTAATGGGCAGGATCCCAAAATTAAGTGCTCACCAAATGAAGCCAGAATAGCTTGCAGTCCATTTAGTGGGCCCTTAATTTTGGGTCCCAGTCAGGGCCGTACGACATCTATGAGGGGGGGCCCAGCTCAGCTAAGGTTTGAAGACCCCGTATCTCATTATATCGACCAATATTTAAGGCCTTGCATGTTTTTCTCTTTGGAAGATACGGTTGGACAAGGGCAAGAAATGAAAGCAATTGCTGACCGACAAGCTTGGGAAAGGAAACCAATGCAGATTGATGGAGCAAGCAAAATGTAGAAAAGACAATTGTATAAGGAATATAGACAGCTATATAAATAAATATAAGATTATATAAGGTGCATATAAGATTATACAAGGCTGTGTAAGGGATATATAAGGAAGGGAATTTAAGGGCCCACCACACGAGGCCATGGTTTCAATTCTTGAATTTGAGCTCCTGAATTTCTTTGAAGATGGAGGGCCTCGACGTGTTTATATATACGTATGGTGAATTATTTTGAGTCTTGACGCTCAATGATTTTTATGTCACTACTTCAGTACTTCAAGAAGATGCATGGTACCTGTATGGGTACCAGGATTTCTGCCAAGCGGGCTTGTTTGCATGTCTGGATGTCCAACTATGCTGGGCATCAAATAACCCTGCAATGTTTTTCTTGTCATTCCCACTTCATCCGGTTCTCTTTGGTGCCTAGCGTTTGAACACGGAAGGAATCTTGCGCAGAAGAAGCAAGCTGGGTTGATTTCACAAGCCTTCAAGCTGGCCCCACTTGATCAAAACTTCACACCAAGTGCACGTGATTACACGGTAGGGATCTCATTCTGCGGGAAAACAACGCTGTGGCAAGAAGCCTGCAAACTCATTGAAAACATGGCAGAATCAAAAGCGAGTCCCAACATTTTCAGCTACAACGCTGCCATCAGTGCGTGTGAGAAGGGTGGTCAATGGGAACAGGCACTGACCTTTTTCCAGGTGATGCCCAAGGTAAAGGTCAGTCCAACTGTTATTAGCTACAGTGCCGCCATCAGTGCATGTGAGAAAGGTGCCCAATGGGAACGGGCATTGACCTTGTTCCAGGCCATGCCTAAGGCAAAGATTCCATCAGATGTCATTAGCTGCAATGCAGCCATCAGTGCATGTGAGAAGGGTGGTCAGTGGGAACAGGCACTGACGTTGTTCCACGCGATGCCCAAGGAAAAGATTCTGTCAGATGTCATCAGCTACAGTGCCGCCATCAGTGCATGTGAGAAGGGTGGTCAATGGGAACAGGCACTGACCTTATTCCAAGGGATGCAGGAGGCAAAGATTCCATCAGATGTCATCAGCTACAGTTCCGCCATCAGTGCATGTGAGAAGGGTGGCCAATGGGAACAGGCACTGCTCTTATTCCAGGGAATGCCCGCGGCAAGGATCAGTCTGAATGTCATTAGCTACAGTGCCGCCATCAGTGCATGCGAGAAGGGTGGCCAATGGGAACAGGCACTGCTCTTATTCCAGGGAATGCCCGCGGCAAGGATCAGTCTGAATGTCATTAGTTACAATGCGGCCATCAGTGCGTGTGAGAAGGGTGGTCAATGGGAACAGGCGCTGACCTTATTCCAGGCCATGTCTAAAGCAAAGATTTCATCGGATGTGATTACCTACAATGCAGCCATCAGTGCTTGTGAGAAGGGTGGTCAGTGGGAACAGGCACTGACGTTGTTCCATGCGATGCCCAAGGCAAAGATCAGCCCGAACGTTATTAGCTACAATGCCTCCATCAGTGCGTGTGAGAAGGGTGGTCAATGGGAACAGGCACTGACCTTGTTCCAGGCGATGCCCAAGGCAAAGATCAGCCCGTATGTCACTAGCTTCAATGCAGCCATCAGCGCATGCGAGAAGGGTGGTCAATGGGAACAGGCACTGGCCTTGTTCCAGGCGATTCCCAAGGCAAAGATCAGCCCGAATGTCATTAGCTATAATGCCGCCATCAGTGCATGTGAGAAGGGGGAACGATTTCATCAGATGGCATTAGCTACAAAGCTGCCATTAGTGCATATGAGGATGGTCAATGAGAAGCGGCGCTGACCCTGTTTGAGGATGTTTGAGGTAGTGATTGGTTCCCAACTGGATCCAGACATCGTTTCTTACAATGCCTTAGCAAGGAACATGTCCCCACCCAGACTCTTGCTGTAGATTTCAATGCAATACAATCCGGCAAGAGCCTGGGTGGAGACATGTTCCTTGCTATGGCTTGGAGCTGCGTTGGAGCTTTTGTCCAGTCTGGGATTGGACCGCATGAGTCATCCCAATCCGCTAATTCTGTGGGGACCAATTGATGCACCAACCGTTCTTTTGATCCATGGTGATTTTTTTCGGCAATTGGTCATGCGCAACGCGCTGACAAAAAAGAAAACGGACAGAAGAACTTCAGTAGAACCAAAATTAATTGAAGTGGTTGGGGTCAACCGAGTGCTGCGCGTATGAATAGTAGTACGCTGATAGATACCATCTTATACGGTACAAACCATGTTTGTCCGGATGCTGTTTTCACATTGGACCGCGCAGTAAGCAGAAGTTTCCGAACACGTTTTCAAGGTCTCATACTCCGGTGTCACCATACATCACGCACCGTGTCTTCTATTGTTATCACTTGATGCATGCCTTCAGTATGAGAATCGCATGCCTTATCTATCACACCCCACTTGCACTTCATAGGTCTTCAAGTTCTACACGTCTAGAGATCAAAATTGGGGGTTCCTACTTTTATGGGATATTCAGTATACTCTTTCATCCATTTCCAGATGGAATGACCACAATGAAACATGTCACCATGTTGTGACTGTAGGGAGTTCTGTTGTCCAAAGGATGATCACGGATCAGATGCCCCCATGGTCATAGTCGAGATTGTTCCACGATCTTTGTCACAGCCGAACGTCACGGGTCCATGGGTGGGCGTTCACAAAGCAACAGACGGAGTCCATTGGAAATCCAGTACGAGATAGTACAAGATAGTAATTACAAGTTATAAGTAAGTATAGATCCAAATGTAGGGTGCAAGTGTTCTCTGAAGTTTTCCGCTTCTGCAAGGTCTGAAATCAAGACCTTGGCGGAAGCACGGCAGCACTGCAGCGCGGACTTGCGGACAGCCAAGGAGGACTGCTACTGCACACAGTCTTCAACTGACGGGACGGGTCCAATCCAAGGGCTTACTGTATCAGGTGCCGGCGTAGGCTAATGGCAGCAACCTTTTTCAGCTTTTTTTTTTGGGCCGCCATTTAGATGTTTGATGTCCCGTCTGCACGCTTATCAATTGGCTGCGATTGGCTGGTTTCTCTGGTTTCCGCAAGTACATGAAGATAAATTAATTAGCCCAAGAGAGGCAAGCCTGATTGCTAGCACTCCACGCGGACACGATTTTTCGTTCAACCCGTATGTTTTCACCTTATTTTCACAGATGTTGCAGATGCGCAGGTACAGGCAACCAATATTTGATGCAACATTTGAAAACAATCCTTGAAAGGCTAAGGCCCCGGATTCTTGGTTTTGATGATCCTGGTGATTATATGTGAGTTTTGTGTTTAGGGTTTTACTAACAGACGGGCAGGCGATGGTTGAAGTAAAGCACATTTGCGAACGCTTGTATTATGTTGATCAAAGAGAGAGAGATATATATATATATATACATATAATGCAGATTAATGTAGCAACTCTCTGAAATTGTCTAGAGTCTAGAGCACATTCTAGGTATGGCATGGTTCCCCGCAGTGCAATTTCTCAGTTCAACGCGCAGGCACGTCCCGGCATGCGCTGCTTTTTAGCTTTGGTTTGCCTGTTTCTAAGCCCTGAAGGTGGCAAACTTTCCCCGCCGAATTCGAACGTTGCTGCCAGAGACCGAGGGAAGGCCTTCAACCGCAAGGGAGACGAGCAGGAGGTCTTGAGGAGCAGAGCTGCAAAACAGTAGGGGGCCAGTGCTTCTTGGGGGTGTCATTTGTATAGGAAGTGTGTCAAGAAGCAATCTGGCGGAGTGGCCAGCCAGTGCGTTGATGATGAAGGGAGTCGACATTTTCAGCGAATGTTGAGTCATAATGCTCTGTGGGTTTATGTCATTACTTCAAAAGATGCATAGGTGCCAGGATTTCTGCCAAGCAGATCAGCAGATCCAAGCGTTTTTCCCCAAACAGTGTATCCACACTGAGGGGTTCTCACGGTAAGGGTAAAGACCGGTGCTTGATCGAGGTGCTCACGCTAGGGCGCGGCATTTTCCTTGTAAATTTCTGCATAAAATGGCTTTGGTCACATGTCCAGGTGTGTTTCGACTGCGCAGGCTCGCACAAAGTCTGCCGCGCGAGTTTTGCTTCCGTCTGGGGCGCGGCATTTTCCCTGTAAATTCTCGCATAAAATGGCCCTTCTGTTTTGTCACGTCCAAGTGCATTTCAATTGTGCAGGCTTGCACAAAACGTGCGCCTAACGTCTGGGGCGCTCCGTTTTCCTCTGCTATAAACCATGCGCTTTTCGATTGCGCAGGCTTGCACAGAACGGGCGCCTAACGTCTCGGGCGCTGCATCTTTCCTGCAAATTTCACCAAAAATAGCGCTTGTGACATGTCCATGTGGATTTCGATTGCGCGGGCTCGCGCAAAACGGGTGTCGAGGTGTCCTGGGGGCGCCGCATTTTTTCTGTAAATTTCTGCGTGACATGGCTCTTGTGTGCATATCGACTGCGCAGGCTTACACAAAAGGTGCAGGGCATGTCTGGGGCGATATTTTCCTGTAAATTATTGCATAAAATGCTTCTTGTGTTTTGTCCAAGTGGATTTCACTTGCGCAGGCTCGCACAAACTGTTGGCCGATCGGTCCTCCTCCTCCTCCTCCTCCTCCTCCTCCTCCACATCACCATCTTCTTCCTCCTCCAGGTCATCATTATCAACATCATCTTCTTCCCCCTTGCCATCATCATCCTCAACATCATCATCATCCACCTCCCCATCTTTCTCCTCCTCCACATCATTATTCTCCACATTATCATCCTCATCATCATGAACTTCCTCCTTCTCAACATCATCATCCTCCACCTTTTCATCCTCCACCTCATTTTCCGCATTATCATCCTCATCCTCATCCTCCTCATCATCATCTTCCTGAACCTTATCCTGCGCCTCATCATCCTCAACATCATCATCCTGCACTTCACCATCCTCAGCATCATCATCCTCAACATCATCGGCCGCAACATTATCACCCTCATCATCACCATCATCATCATCACCATCATCATCATCGTCACCATCATCATCATCATCCTCCTCCTCATCATCCTCAACATTATCATACATCATGCTCACACACACACGCTGTTTCGGGGTCTCTTGCCAGTATATTTTTTGCATGTGCTGATGTTCAAATATTTTCTGTACGAATTCTGGAGTGTGTTTCCTTGTCACTTTGTGAACCTGGAAGGAATCTTGCCCACTGGCTGGGTTGATCCCACAAGCCTTCAAGCTGGCTCCCTTTGATCAAACTTCACACCAAGTGCACGTAATTACACGGTAGGGACCCCATACTGCGGGAAAGCAACGCTGTGGCAAGAAGGCTGCAAACTCACTGGAAACATGGCAGAATCAAAAGTGAGTCCCAACATTTTCAGCTTCAACGCTGCCATCAGTGCATGCAAGAAGGGCAGTCAATGGCAGCAGGCATTGAGCTTGTTCCACGCAATGCCCGAGGCAAGGATTAGTCCGGATGTCATTAGCTACAGTGCCACCATCAGTGCATGCGAGAAGGGCGGTCCATGGCAGCAGGCGCTTAGCTTGTTCCAGGCGATGCCCGAGGCAAGGAGTAGCGCGAACGTCATCAGCTACAGTGCAGCCATCAGTGCATGCAAGAAGGGCGGTCAATGGCAGCTGGCACTGAGATTGTTCCAGGCGATGCCCGAGGCAAGGATTAGTCCGGATGTTATTAGTTGTAATGCAGCCATCAGTGCCTCTGAGAAGGGTGGTCCATGGCAGCAGGCACTGAGCTTGTTTCACGCGATGCCCGAGGCAAGGATTAGTCCGGATGTCATCAGCTACAATGCAGCCATCAGTGCATGCAAGAAGGGTGGTCAATGGCAGCAGGCATTGAGCTTGTTCCAGGCAATGCCAGAGGCAAGGATTAGTGCAAATGTCATTAGCTATAATGCCGCCATCAGTGCGTGCGAGAAGGGCGGTCAATGGCAGCAGGCACTGCGCTTGCTCCAGGCGATGCCCGAGGCAAAGATTAGTGCGAATGTCATTAGCTACAGTGCAACCATCAGTGCATGCGAGAAGGGCGGTCCATGGCAGCAGGCGCTTAGCTTGTTCCAGGCGATGCCCGAAGCAAGGATTCGCCCAGATATCATTAGCTACAGTGCAACCATCAGTGCATGCGAGAAGGGTGGTCAATGGGAGGAGGCACTGAGCTTGTTCCAGGCGATGCTCAGGGCAAGGAGCAGTGCGAATGTCATTAGCTACAGTGCAACCATCAGTGCATGTGAGAAGGGCGGTCAATGGCAGCTGGCACTGCGCTTGTTCCATGCGATGCCCGAGGCAAGGATTAGTCCGGATGTCATCAGCTACAATGCAGCCATCAGTGCGTGTGAGAAGGGTGGTCAATGGGAGCAGGCACTGAGCTTGTTCCATGCGATGTTTGAGGCAAGGATTAGTCCGGATGTCATTAGCTACAGTGCAACCATCAGTGCATGCGAGAAGGGCAGTCAATGGCAGCAGGCACTGAGCTTGTTTGAGGCGATGCCCGAGGCACGGATCCGTGGGAATGCCATTAGCTACAGTGCAACCATCAGTGCATGCGAGAAGGGCGGTTCATGGCAGCAGGCACTGAGCTTGTTCCAGGCTATGCTGGAGGCAAGGATTAGTCCGGATGTCATCAGCTACAGTGCAACCATCAGTGCATGCGAGAAGTGCGGTCAATGGCAGCAGGCACTGAGCTTGTTCCAGAGGATGCCCACGGCAAGGATTAGTGCGAATGTCATTAGCTATAATGCCGTCATCAGTGCGTGCGAGAAGGGCGGTCAATGGCAGCTGGCACTGAGCTTGTTCCAGGCGATGCCCGCTGCAAGGATTAGCCCGGATGTCGTAAGCTATAATGCCGTCAGCAGTGCGTGCGAGAAGGGCGGTCAATGTGAGCAAGCACTGAGATTGTTCCACGCGATGCCCACGGCAGGGATTAGTGCGAATGTCATCAGCAATAATGCCGTCATCAGTGCATGCGAGAAGGGCGGTCAATGGCAGCTGGCACAGAGCTTGTTCCAGGCGATGCCCGCCGAGGTAAGGATTAGACCTGATGTCATTAGCCATAATGCCGTCATCAGTGCATGTGAGAAGGGCAGTCAATGGCAGCAAGCACTGAGCTTGTTCCAGGCGATGCCCGAGGCACGGAATAGCCTAGATGTCATCAGCTACAATGGAGCCATCAGTGCATGTGAGAAGGGTGGACAATGGGAGCAGGCACTGAGCTTGTTCCAGGCGATGCCCGGGGCAAGGATTGGCCCGGATGTCATTAGCTACAGTGCAACCATCAGTGCATTTGAGAAGGGTGGGCAATGGGAGCAGGCACTGAGCTTCTTCCACGCCATGCCCGAGGCAAAGATCAGCCCGTATGTCACCATTAGCTTCAATGCAGCCATCAGCGCGTGTGAGAAAGGTGGCCAATGGGAACAGGCACTGGCCTTGTTCCAGGCGATGCCGAAGGCAAAGGTCAGCCCGGATGTCATTAGCTACAATGCCGCCATCAGTGCATGTGAGAAGGGTGGTCAATGGGAACAGGGGCTGGCCTTGTTCCAGGCGATGCCCAAGGCAAAGATCAGCCCGGATGTCATTAGCTACAGTGCCGCCATCAGTGCATGTGAGAAGGGGGAACGATTTCGTCAGATGTCATTGGCTACAATGCTGCCATTAGTGCATATGAGAAGGGTGGTCAATGAGAAGAGGCACTGACCCTCTTTGAGGTAGTGATTGGTTTCCAACTGGATCCAGACATCGCTTCTTACAATGCCTTGTTGCATATTGAAATCTCCAGCCAGAGTCTGGGTGGAGACATGTTCCAAAATAGCTAGATTGCATCCAATCTTGACATCAGCAACAGCGTTTCAAGATATGAAGGTTGACCAAGTTGACCTTTCTGATATCAAAGAGCTCAGCTTGAAAATGCAGAGATGGCTTTCAAGCAGCTGGGTTGGAGCTTTTGTCCAGTATGGGCTTTGACCGCATGAGTCATCCCAATCCACCAATACATGCTGTTTATATGGCTATTTTTGTTTATTTATCTATTTATTTATTTATATTTTGATTTATTTATTTATATGATTTTATTTATTTTAAAAATTATTTATTTATATTTGTATTTATATATTTATTTTTTAAAAATAGTCTATTTTTTATTTGTCATTTTATTTTTTATTTATATATGTTTTATTTATATATTTATTTATTTGTTTATTCATTTATATATATATATAATTTATTTATTTATTTATTTATTTTTTGATTAATTTATTTATCTTTTATTTATGTATTTATCTTTTTTTATATATTTTAATAGATTTATTAATTATTTAAATTTTGATTTATTTATCTATGTATTTATTTTATATGTTTTTTCAATAAATTTATTATATATATATATATGTATATATATATTTTTTTAAAAAAAATATTTGTTCATAGATTTATTCATATTATTTATTTATTTTTGATTTATTCATTTCATAGAAATCCAGAGTGACTGCTTTCAGACTGACCCCCTTCGGGGGCAAAATCAACTCTTATCCACTCTTATCCACTCTTATCCACTCTTATCCCACTCTTATCGACTCTTATCCCACTCTTATCCACTCTTATCCAACTCTTATCCACTCTTATCCAACTCTTATCCAACTCTTATTCACTCTTATTCACTCTTAATTTTAAGAGTAATGTTCTTCACTCTTATTCA
>Ga0126342_10014322_pt1 | contig 14008 bp, 12 predicted proteins | sample Cyp1metagenome_FD_92528 | JGI IMG/M metagenome (GOLD analysis project Ga0126342, IMG submission 92528) | Coral microbial communities from Lord Howe Island, Old Settlement Bay, Australia - Cyphastrea 1 metagenome | ecosystem: Host-associated > Invertebrates > Cnidaria > Coral ...
AGAAAAAATGTCAGAAGATATGCCAGATAAAATGCCAGATAGAATGCCAGAAGATATGCCAGATAGAATGCCAGAAGATTTGCCAGATAGAATGCCAGAAGATATGCCAGAAGATATGCCAGAACATATGCCGGAAGATATGCCACATAGAATGCCAGATAGAATGCCAGAAGATATGTCAGATAGAATGCCAGAAGATTTGCCAGTAAGAAAATGTATAAATGTCATGGTGGGGATCATTCGAAGTGAAGTAATTGGAGTTATATTTGATGATCTATGATTAGTATTTGCTCATTTTCAATGTTCGATATTTTTCGGTTAGGAATCCCACTGACGATTCCTGGCGGCGCTCCAGCTGTGACACTTCCCCCTGAGTTTGTCCATGGGGGATACCCCCAATTTTAGAGTGCAAGTGCAATAGGAAGAAATGATGATCAACCAACGGTTTTTGGGGCGTTTAAGAACATTTGGGACCCCAAAACAACATGAAACAATCATGTTCCAACAGCATTCGAAGGAAGAATCCCGCATCCCTTGGAGTTTTTTGGGACTTTTCCCGATTTCCATTCCGGGCAAAACGCGTTGTCGCCTCTCTTCGGTGACTCACTTTTTATCTGCTGCTTTGAGGCCATGGAAATCCTGGAGTATGATCCCAAAGTCTTTGCGGATCCGACTGAAGCTTGGACTTGTTGGTTGATCCTGGTGGGATGGATTTAAGTGAAATTTTCAGTCCCTATTTTTTATCTATGATTCATCATGATTCATCCATATTTTGTAAATAAATATGGGATATATATATATATATATTATATTATATATACACATATTATGGGACTATGTTAATGAAATATCTATAGATATCCCATATCTTAAGTGATGTGTAGCATTTTGGGATATTTTTTTGGGATATTTTGGGGAGATGGGATGACCATGACATATTGATGACCTGTGCTTTCCAGGACCCACTGGACTCAAGGCCACAAGATGAATGCTGCATCTGCCTGGAGTCCTACAGCGGAGAACCTTCCAAGATGATCCGAAAAACGCCCTGCGGACGCTTGGCTCGGTGATCAACGGGGGAGACCCGGCCTGGTAGCCACATAGCCACATAGCTATTGAACATCACCATTTTTAATGGGAAAAGTCACCATTTTTAATGGGAAAATCACCATTTTTAATGGGAAAAGTCACAATTTTTAATGGGAAAATCACCATTTTTAATGGGAAAAGTCACAATTTTTAATGGGAAAATCACCATTTTTAATGGGAAAAGTCACCATTTTTAATGGGAAAATCCACTATTTCTATGACCATTTTCAATAGCAAAGTGTTAGTTTTTTGTATGTGTACCAGAGGGTACCATGGGGTTTCCCCATGATGAAACATCACTCGGCGATGACAAGCATCATGACAATGAATAATATACCATGAATATGTGTGAATATGATGGGGAGCTAGCCTGGTGATGGGGCGAAAACATGCGAAAACTATCTATCTTCGACATGCATGCACCTTGGAGCCTTGCCATGTGGCTAGCGGCACACGAGAATGTCAAAGCGATGTTGCTCACGATAGAGACCAGCAAACCAGCATCTCCCTTTTAGCACTGATTCATGATTCTGTTTGTTCACTGATTTGGATAGCCACGACATTGTTCTCACAGCCAAAAAATCAGGGACGATGATCCCAAGTGACTGACACCGCCCAGCTCTCCAGCTCTCAGGACATTTGATGCACCATGAGTGCCTTAAGATCCTCGCACCAGGGGGGTGTTGGGTTTTTAACCCAGACCATCCCAACATGATCAGATCGTTGGCGATTTTTGGAGGGGAACAACCGCCACATTTGGAGGGCAATTTGGAGGTGAAAATGACGATCATCCATTGAAATTGGGAGTCCCCTGAAATTTCAGACACACTCAATGCCTCAATGAGCTGTGAAAGGGAATGATCAAAGTTTCACAGATGGAATCCTGTGCCCTGGGAGCAAGCTATAGCTGGGTCATGGCACATTTTTTTAGCCAGTGGATTGGGTTTTTAGGATGACCTAGAAGAGAAAGTCAATAGATCTATTGATAGGTTCTACGGTCTTGTAGAGAAACTATCAAAAGCAGATTTAGTATCAAACAATATGAAGAAACTAGCATTTGAATCCATTTGATGTACTTTCTGATTCTCAACTAAAAATCCATGGAAGACCAACGTGCTTGTCCACGTTGGTCTTCCAATGTCGCTCTTATCACCGGTGGATCCCAGAATATCCGTGATGTGTTTGGTTTGGGTGAATATGAAATTAACTGCTTCAAGAGGCATGCCAAAAATGTGTTGTTGTTGTTGTTGTTGTTGGATAGTAAGTATTAAGGATAGTTTTTGGGAAAAACGCCACTGATTTTTTCCATGTCATGACAAGTTCCACTTAAGCTCTTGTCAAATTCTGCAGTGCCTTGATTCATTTACATACACTAGCACATATATATATATATATACCCTCTGATGAACTAACATAGCTATTGAAAATGGCCCATTTTTAATGGGAAAACTCACTATTTCGACTGGGCCATTTTCAATAGCTATGTTAGTTCACCAGAGGGTATATATATAATATATATATATATATTATGTGTATAACATTTGAAAACCCTCTTCCCATCCCTTGGATCTTGGATCTATCTATAAACATTGTCTGTCTATGAACATCTATCCATCGATAACCATCTATCTAAATCCTATTCTAATCTAATCTAATTCTAAATCTAATCTACCTATGCATATATAATATATTTAATAATATCTTTGACAATCTATAATTAGTCTGTAATATATATATATATATATATGTAATAGTATATTTGTCTATCTTGTCTATCTTTGATAATCTACCAACCAGATATAATATGATCTTTGATGTAATATATATATATGTATCAACATATATCATGATCATCTTAGTATTGCAATGATCAACTATATATTATAAGTCGATATTATATATATAATATAATAGAACTAACATATATAATAGATAGATAATAATCAAAGATATATATTATATATATATCACATAATAATTATGATCATGATCTATTATATTATAATCTTCCAACCAGATAATAATCTCATCTAAGTCGATCCCATCGAGGACCTGGCTGGAAGCCTCCAGGACCTGTCCTTTCTGTCGTCGGAACCTGGCGGAGCGCCACGAGCGAAACGGCGGCCACAGCCACGGCGATGCCCATGCGGCGTAGCTTAAAAGGACCGGCCTTGGACGGGAATCCCCTTGGAATCCCCTTGGGGTGGCGAAATCCTTGGGGTTTTGGGGCGAATTTGGCGGAATTTTGGCTGAATTTTGGTCCATGTTCGATGGAAACTCGCTATTTTTCATGAATAAATTCCTACCATTTTTACTGGGTTTTAAGATGTTGAATTGCTGAATTTGCTGTTTCTCAAGCTTCTGGTGAGTTTTCAGAGATGATATGAAAACAAAAAAATAGGCACGTGCTGAGGTGTTTTTGGGACACGCAGGGAGCCTCTAAATCTGTCGACATGCTCCATGCAGATGTACGGTAGGAGGTGATGAACCCTCCTGGGAATTGATTCAACCAGCCTCCGGAGCCTGTCATGGGGGGGATGTACCACCGGCCACACTAAGAGAATCTAGAGACGTTCCCCTGTATGGGGGGGACATGCTATCAGAGGCTATTTGGGTCAGAGGCTATTTGGCTATCCACCAAGTCGAGTCCTCCAAATGTAGAAATCGTCGAGTTTTTTGGGTCCCACGGCTACTGTGACCCACGCAGAAGCGCACGAATCATCTTGGCTCGGGAGGTTCCAACAGGTTCCAACAGTAGGAGTCAACGAACAAACATTGTGAATCAACCAGCAATTTCTGAGAATTAGCAACTGCATGCAGTTTCATGCAATTACCAATCTTGGGAGATATCCAACCAAATGAGGAGTTAATTGGAGTTACTCAACACTTCCCACCGCAACTGAAACACTTCCGAAATCGGCTTGATTTCGATAGCAGCCCTATCCCATCCCATCATCCAAAAGTCCCAGTCGTGGTTCCATCCCCTCCAAGAAACCATGGGTAAATCTGGTGCTTCATATTGGGAAGGGATTATTTAACCATGATCAACCGTGATCTTAAACAATTCCTATACCATTATATCATATTGTATCACCATGAAGATCCCATGAATATCCTATTCAATTGGTGAAGAGCTAAGTCAAGTTACGACAGCTCAACGATGTCACGATGTCGCTGGGATTGGGGGGAATCATCCACAGACGAAAAAAAACCTCGGTCAATGATGACCAGTTTTTCAGCGAAAAAGATATGTCTCCCTGAAAAACTGATGGTTTATTTGAGTTTATCATGGTTATCATCATTTTCACCACCCCGGTTTATTTGAGTTTGCGATGAGTTTTCTATATGATGTTCCTGTCATTCAACCAGGGTGTACCTGAAATGGCCATTGATTGCTGCATCCAAACGCGCCATGCTGCCACAAAATGATCAGCGGATAGGTGCGACAATGAAACTGGGGATGGACGTCCATAATTGCAATATGAATCGATATGAATCGTATCCCCATATCAGTGGATAATATCCACTGATTATTAATAGGGGATATGAACATATAGTATCCCCATATCATAATCTCTGAAAATCATAATAGGGGCAATTATGAATCATCAGTGGATATGGGGATACTATATTTTCAGAGATTTTTCCCCCTTGAGGACCACTTTTTTCTGGAAGTCTGTTTCGTACATTTTGAGGATCAATCTTTTTGGAACTGAGGTGCTGGGTTCAGAATGGAAGTCAGAAAGCAGTTAGATACAACAGGGGTTGGTAAATGTTCTGTTTGGGGGATTTGTTTCACATCACTTTCGAGTATTTGTTGGTGATTATATCCCCAATAGTTGGGTGATGTTCAAAATTAGGACATTTACCAACCCCTGTACAAGATCGCCTCATATTGAACCATAGTTGTAAATGGAATTTGGAATTTGGTTATTGTTATCATTGAGTTGGGCCAAGTGTCAGTTCCAACTGGGTGCTATATCCAAACTTTTTAAAAAGCAGTCAGGCAGGCGGCCTGGTCGTATGTGCATCGCACAGGATCTGGCTCGAGTAAATTTGGAGCGTGGTCCACCTTTCATGTAGCCTCTGGTAATTTAACATAGCTATAGAAAATCACCATTTTTAATGGGAAAATCAACTATAAATGGCAATTTTCAATAGCTTTTTGTATGTTTACCAGAGGGTAGCTCATATATTTCTGCCTTTTGGGACCAAAACATCCAATCTGCAGTGTAAACACCTTCGATCTCGACCACAAAAAGGCATCAGACAAACGCCTGTAGTGAGAGGAAGTCAGCACGCAGGATCTCAAATAATTCAATGCTGACGACGATACAGTGACGACACAACTGCCAAGAGCTATTGATGAACCATGTCTTGTGCACCCAACACGTGAAAGAATTTGAGAACAGATCAGGACATCAAACATTAAACTAATTCGAAACGTCAGCAACCACAACTGGAATTCCAGGATACATATTATAGATTATTTATGTTATAGATTATTTATGTATGTACAGGCTATATTTCATACATGAACAATACGCATCTGATCATCGACAACTGATGTGGCTACCAGCACTCCGTTGAATCAGCATGAAGGCTGGGTCCACCAGTATGTCCTATGGAAAGTCACCACTTTTAAGTAAACCAAATAGGTAAAGAATCTATAAATTGGCTAGATATTAGTAGGCAAATAATCTATTCGTAGTGATAATTTACCTGATTTACCTAGTTTGTAATCATCTATAAATCAGGAAAGTCCGTCCATAGCTATGTTAGTTTACCACAGGGTATATTGAGATTCCGAATTCCCCTCTAGCTCATTTCAACAGCAAACGAGTTTTCTTCAACATTTAGAATCGGAGTGGAAAAAACATGATTTTGTGAGACAGTGGGATGCAATGGGATATTTTATCAAGAATCAGAATATGGTTTTGGTGGGTTTATCCAATTTATTGGACATCCTGGAAGCCCAAAGATTGGCATTTTTTCCATTGGAATTGGGGTGCGCTGTGCCCAATTTTCAGGGCATTTGAGTGATTGCATGGTGGTAAAGTTCTTGAGGATGTGACAGATGCCATGGCTACATGGCTACCAAGATCCGCTATGTTGGTGGATGTTGGGCAGCCTTTGGATCTCCAGGGTATCACTGGGTTGCTTTCACATGTTGTTGATGCAAAAGACGAAAAAAACTAAGAGATTTCATGTTTCTCTGGTAGGCCAAACACAGATGAAGAGTTGTGATTCCCAATTCCTTCCAGAGATACTTTTGTTGTTGCTTTGCTACTTTTGTTGTTGCTTTGCTACTAATTTGCCGGCTCTACCATCAAACACAGATGTATCTGATAAATTCTCCCTTCAACCAGTTCTATGATATTCTATGACTCTCTAGATCAGCTTCGCTTCCTTTTCCCATTTCTGGTAACTTTTACGGAGTTCCTCGCAGAATTTTAGCGATGAAAAACCCTTGGTGCCCTGTGGAAACCACATCTGGAGGCCTGTTGTTTGCTGGAATTTTCCCTTGTTGCCATGATCCATGAACCCTTATCGATTTTGATTTAATTATAGGAACTCCCAAAAAGATAGAAAAGGAGCCTCCAATTCATCCAATCGAACAACAAATCTGAGTAGAACCTCTGATAGAACTATTAATAAAAGCTATATATTTCTCATAGTAGTATTTTCTTAGTAACCTAACAATACTACTGGGTGGTGGTTTCAAACATTTTTTATTTTCCATAATATAAATATATGGGATAATCCTTCCCATTGACTAACTCATAGTTTTCAAGATGGTTTTTTAACCACCAACCAGACCATATACTAACCATTTCATAATGAGTTTTCCCATAAAAATCGCATGGTGGATCTTTCCAGTTCGTTTTCTGTAAACGTTTACCAGGTCGGGTAAATCCTATTAAATCCCATTAGATCCCATTAAACCACCATAAAATCCCATCACTGTAAGTCCCATGAAACCTCCATTTTCCTATGGGTTTTCCTACCGACCACATACCGACCACGCGAAGCGTCGGCAGGTTCCTGGAAGTTGGACGCCGGTGCAGTACCTCTGGAAGTCCCGGGTTCCGTTGATTGCCGTCGCCCGGCGGCATGGGATGGTGAGCAACGCGGAAACATGACATAGATCTAAAATAGACATGAATAGATATGAATAGAATATATACATATATAAATATAGATATGGGCCTTAATTCAGGTTAGTGAATTATTATATATACCCATATGCTCCATACATGGAATATTTACCAACATTTGCCCTAAAAATGTAGGTAAATATACCATACATGGAGCATATGGGATATGTAATTGATTAATTTAATGTCATTTATATTAATTGTATATTATAATGTTTAGAATTATACAATATATATATATATATATATATATTATAGACATATGTGCATGTCACTGAAGAGTGTATTCGTATTTTGGATGGTATCCCAGCTGGAAGAGGGTCGAATCTCTACCGACTCTAGGAGTTCGTCGACAGATAAGATGATGATCCCAAGCACCGAGGACTTTATGAGTTTTGAGGTTGCAAATAGATCAAATACAGTACTGTGGATGGTTGCAAAATCCGAATCACCAGTTGATAGATGGTAAACATCCTGTTATTTTGTTTGGGTTTCAACCCTCCTTTTGGCGGGGAGGATTTCTTCCATCCACAGTAGTGTACAAGAAACAGGCCCATTTCAACATCTTTCCCATTTCTGGATTTCCTGAAATTATCATATCTCCCAGACTAGCTGGTGAAAATTCAATGCTTGAATGTGCCACATATCAGATTTTTGCTCAGAAGGACACATCTACCGTTTGGTAAACTAAAAGTTTGCTATTGAAAATGGCTATTTATAGTCGATTTACCCATTAAAAATGGTGATAGTTTTCTGTATGTTTACCAGAGGGTGCACCGGAGGAGATATCTCATGGGTATCTCTATGTCTTCCACTAGGAAACCAGACTCAGGGCCGTGTGTGCCATGCTCAAAACGATGATCATGCCGCCCCCATCTTAGGAAGAAGTAGACGAAATGAACCGGGAATCCCAATCGCATTGGTGGCATGACCACAGCCCAAAGATGATCTCATTCAGTTGGTTATAATATCTCATATTATGTCATTAATGATATATCCAAGCTACATATGCTACATGCCAATGCCAATCAAAAAGCGAAACATCCCAGGTTGGTGAAAAAATCCCATACAGAAACCATGTCACAAAATGACGCCATGTCTCGCCATGTCTCCACCTCTCGAGGTTCCAGTCCTCATCGGTTTGCAGAACTGGCACGCTGAACATCCCAGCGACACTGATGCGCTGGGCACGTTGGGCGCCGAGGACACGTCTGGAAAACATATGAAGATATAGAAAAAAAGAGATCATGAACGTTGAACATGAACATGAAGCTATAGTTTTTTTTTTTGTTTATGTTTTTTGAATGTAATTATATACAATATTATATACATGTTGTTCCACTTCTATTCATGAAGATTTTTGGAGATGTGTTCCATGAAACAAATTTTATGCTGCCTTGTCTAACTCAGGCAGAACATTCTCGTCGAGGTGCTGTTGCTGTTAGGCTTGGCACTTGGAACAGGCTGGGACCCCTGGGGAAGATGAAAGAACTACACCGTTGAAATAAACTTTGTAGATGTTGTGACAAAAGGGTGGGGGCAATTTCCAACATCATGTCAGGTCATTGTTTACATGTTAGGTCTCCATGTTTTTTCACGCTTTGAAGTTGTTTCCAGTTTCAGGATGCTTCAAAACACTGCCAAAAGATCCGAAGACAACAAGTTTATAGATGTGTTTTTCTCCGTTGTTTTTCTGTCGTTCTGGCTATCTCCTTGCGTGGCCTGTTGTGCAACTTGGTTAGGCTACCTGCGTCTACCATTTTCCATCACGTGGTGGCTGGTTCTGCTGGCGGCCTATGCCATTCAAACCAGGCGGGCCAAAGGAGCTGGTGACATCTGGTGCCATGTGTACGGCGTGATGGTCGGCCCTGACAATGATCCTCCTCATTGATGGTTATTAATATACTAACGATGGTTATTGATGGTTATTAATGGTTAATATAATCTATAATCAACTATTCAATGAATAGGTAAATCAACTATAAACATAACTGATTGGTGGTTTGGAACATGAATTGTATTTTTCCAGATATTGGGAATAATACTCCGATTTGACACATATTTTTCAGAGGGGTAGGTCAACCACCAACCAGCTAACAATGAGACCAGTATTGCGTAGCGATAATTACCATCATCATGATGCTCCTACCATCCTTGGTTTTCTATCCCCATGAATCCAGACACAGCCAACTATCATGAACTTCAAGTTCATCGTCTATCCCACTAATTCCAAGTATTTCCAATTACATCCATATTTCCCAATTGTATTCCCATTCTATTCTTGTTGAGTTCCCTTTTTTCACCGCAAATTCCAATGAAATTTCCATGAAACCCTCATGAAAAATTCAACAAAAACGCTCCATGGAGGTTCCTCTTGGGCGTGGCCACCGTTCTATCGCTCTCGGTGCTTTTGACTTGGTATGGTCTGCGGTTTCAACACGCTGCGGCCATTTCGGCCTTGTGGGCAGGAGAAAACACAACGACAACTCGCCGGCACGGCCGGGGGGTAGGGGCCCAACTGCCAAAACGTTTCTAGAAAACGAGAAAGACAAGGGTGTTCTGGTTTCTGAGGAGTAAAGATTCTTGGAATAGAGTTCACACTGTTCACATGTTTTATGTTGTTTCATGTCGCAGAAATGAGTGCTGCGCTTCGGTAATGGCCAAGAAGTACCAGTTGGACATCTTGAAACTCTCCAATCACTGCGGCTCGCTGCAGTTTGCTGCGAATCTCTCAGTAATTGTCGGTCAAAGTTGGCTTCCGAGTCCGGGTAATGCAAACATTGACCACTATTAATCGGCCCAAACAATCAAGAAGCCGATTTTTTTTAAACATGTTGGAAGTAATTTTAGCAAAGCAATCGTAAACCATCCCCAATTTTCATCAATTTTCGCAATTTTACCATGAATGGATGGTATAAACCATGAACATATGGATGGTTTATGATTGCTTTACCAACATGACTATCCTCAGTCTATTCACCGACCTTTCCAAATTTTCCAATGCCAGGATCGACTGGTCGTGTTGCGCAGGAGCCCCGATGACCAGCCGCTGGTGCCGGGTAGCGTGGCAACTCTGGGATCTGTGCGTCCATCTGTGGCCGGCAGTGATGATGATCTACAGCCATGGGCCCAGCCTAGGCGCTGCTGCTGGGGGGTTTTTGGTCGGTCAGCCATAAGGTCTTTCCACGTCTTTCCAGCGTGGCTCAAAGATATCTTTACAAAAAACCGATGGAACTTGGTGGTCCAAACGGTCAAACCATGTCAAACCCTCAAGAAAATATCAGCCAGAACTAGGTCCTAGGTGACCTAGGTGGTAGCTCTCTGTTTTTGTGAGTCAGTTCTGGCAAAATGGTTTGATGGCAAAGCCTGAGTTTGACCTGGCTAAGTCCACCCAGCCGTTTTGGCGAACAGGGGATTCTCATCATCAACCAGGATCTGTCGATGGAATCAAGAACAGCCAATGGTTAACCCCTATATTTAACCTCTATATTTAACCCATATATTAATCCCTATCCTCATCCATTTTTGTTTGCTACTGCTATTTGCTATTTCATGGAATCCCACCCCTATCCATCAGCAGGTTGGTGAGTCAGTTCTGTTAATTAACAACTTACAGCTTGCTCGAATCAAATATTTCAACCGTTTATACTTACAACTTACAACTCATTGGGATATTCCCTCACATGGCCCTAAAAACTACCCTCTGGTGATTTAAGCTATGGAAGCCATGGCCCATTTATAGATGATAAGAATGATGATTATACCTATCAAAAATTGTGATTTGATACCCTCTGGTAATTTAACAGTTTGCTATTGAAAATGGCCCATAGAAATAGTTGATTTACCTATTAAAGATGGTGATTTTCCAGTTCGCAAACTGTAAATCACCAGCGGCTTATGGTAGGTACCTCCGGCCTTAGGCTGTGCTCCCTGCAGCGTGACCGGCACAGGTTGGACCGCTCCGGCCACAGCCGGCGTGGTGACACCCCTCAGTGCACTGGTGGCGCTGCCGATGTCCATGACGTGGCTCTGTGGGTGCGCAGTGGACAACGGAGGGGGAGAACATGGGCGGTACCTGGATGGTACCCTAAAATAGCTGGTGAATGTATTTTTTTCCCCCCAAAATGTAGTAATGATAGGTTTCCTAAGTCCAGTATTCTGAACTTTCCTAAGTCATGGGGGTACTTAGTATTGAAAGCCATGGTGACTTGGGGATCCTTCATTTTCATAAAACCCCATAGAGACGTGGATTTTTTTTTCAGGTTTGATGGAAAAAATCCACTGGAAATAAAAATCATCTATAAATGGAACATCCAGACTTTCAATGGCCATATCATGGTTATATGACCAACCATATGGTGATTTGTGTAATTGACATATGACACAGCAATAGTCTTAACCCCTGATTTTGCTGACCCCCTTGGTGTATAAATTGGCGGGTACCAGTTTTAATCCTAATTTATCACTAGTTTGGAGGTAACGCTCCTGATATATCCTTTTGTATGGTCAGGGGTTATTAATCCGGTGTTGACACTACAGGTGGAAGCAGGAAAACTGACAGCTTCAGTACTAAACTTATACTAAAATAATCTACACTGTACCAAGCAACATACCAAATTTATGTTGTTTAGTGCTGAACTTCTCAAAACCAATCCGTTTTTGTGAGGCTGAAAACCCAGAGTTCGACCTGTGCCACTTGATAGGGAGCATCGCACCTGTAAATTTTCGCTGCAAAAAACGCAAAACCCTAAAATCCTATGCTGTGTTAAGGTTGTTGCTGATTATCTGATTCCTGTTGCTATATGCGTGTACATACATGTACATTTCATACATGTGTATATCATATATATATAGACTGCCACTATTTTTGCCATAATAATTATACTATATTAATCTATAATTATAATATACATATACTGTATATGCTGTATGTATATATATATATATATGTATGTATGTATGTACGCACACATAGGGTACTAGATCCTGGCAACGGCACCTTTCTTTGTCAGGCTCAGCCTCGGTCTGACCGAGGATGCGATCCGACAGGGTGCGCTGCCGATGATGACCCCTTTTTTTTTATTCATGGCCAGGAAAAAGGAAAAGATATAAAAATAAATAACTGGTAAACTATAGAAAATCACAATTTTGAATAATTAGGTAAATCAACTAGGATCAACTAATTTTAAATAATCATGATACCTAATGATCATTAATCATAGCCAACATTAATGATACCTAATTATACATTCCACCTACATGTGATGTTCAGAAGGACGTTTGAAAGCTGGTTGGTGGTTTGGAACCATGGAATTTTATGACTTTCCATAATATATGGGAAGAATAATCCCAACTGACTTTCATATTTTTCAGGGATTGAAACCACCAACCAGTTTAAATAATCAAACATAAAACAACAACAATCATATTTAAATGACCACTTTTTTTAAATGAACATTAAATGACCACTTTCTTAATTGCCAGGAAAAGATATATACATATATTTTACCGTGTTTTTTTATTCAATTCGATAAAGGTTGTTTGTAGGCTATGGCTATTGATGAGAATTGCTGCTGTATTTTTTCCAATTGATTATCATTTTCTCCATGGATTGCAATATATTGTAATTTTGTGGCCTGTTGATCATCTTTGCCATGAAGAATCGCAGCTTTGGGCGTAGGCACCATTGACCCATTTTGAGATGAACAACTTTGGCAGTCTTCCCATGAGAACACACACACACGTATATATATATATTGCGATTTAAACAGACAAACATGTAAGTCTAAGCAGCAAAAGTCCATGGAAAAAACTCGGACAAGGGCACCCCTTGGATGTCCGAATCCTCGTTTCCATGTCATTGATAGCGACCTCAAACTGAGCCTAGATTAGATGATGCTTATAATCTAAGGAAAAACAGAAAAACTTCAAATGGCCTTTGTTCAATCACACTCCGTGTTTCCTTTTCTGCAGGCCAGTTGCCCATTTCACCAAGCCACGCAAAGTCACTGTATCACAGGGGATACTCCATAGGATATCTCCAACGAATTTCGGGCTGAATGAATTTCAGATTGAATTTCGATGAATTTCCCAGATACGAAATGCGTTTCTATCCATTGCCATGTTACATCACCAGAAGGTTTTTCCCGGTTTTAGTTGTTTAAACCCCACGTAAATCATGTTCAATGTTGAAACATGTTCGGTGCAACCCTGACGTTGCTCCGCACCGGAATTGCGGAAGGGTTGCGTATTTTTGAAATGCCATGTCGGTGGACTTTCAAGATGTAGATGTATATGTGATCCATGATGATCATCATCATCATCATCATCATCATCCCTTATGAAGACAAGTTGATGCTATAATCAGATTCAACATATTTGCCACAGAGGGTGGATGATTTTTTGATCCCTTATGAAGATATGTTTCAGAAGGGGTGGTGGATTTGTTGATCCCTTATGAAGATAAGTTCATGTGATTACGCCCATTTATATAACATATTTGTCGGAGGGGTGGTGGATTTTTGGCTCCTTATCAGTTTATGTTATTCCTTATTCAACTTAGTTGTCAGAGGGGCTGGCGGATGTTGATCTTTCATGAAGATAAGTGGGAGTGATTACCCCATTCAACGTATTTGCCGGAGGGGGTGGTGGATGTTTGATCCCTTTATGAAGATAAGTTGATGTAATTACACCATTTAACATATTTGCCAGAGGGGGTGGTGGATGTTTGATCCCTTTATGAAGATAAGTTGATGTAATTA
>Ga0126342_10014323_pt1 | contig 14005 bp, 12 predicted proteins | sample Cyp1metagenome_FD_92528 | JGI IMG/M metagenome (GOLD analysis project Ga0126342, IMG submission 92528) | Coral microbial communities from Lord Howe Island, Old Settlement Bay, Australia - Cyphastrea 1 metagenome | ecosystem: Host-associated > Invertebrates > Cnidaria > Coral ...
GCAACATGGCATGACCACCTGCACAAAGATGACACGCCATTGAACAAATGGCTCAAGATGCAAGCTCTTGAAAAGATAGAGCGCGTCAGCAGCTGCAAAGTTGCACCTGTGTGAAAACCACGGCTATAAATGGAAACTAACAGTAACCAAGAAGAACCCGTTTAGTAGATGACCATTTTTTGTGGACTATCAAAGATTGACCATGCCATGACTCGATGATTCTTCTCCCTGCACTGTCAGGTCCAAGAATTACAAGATGCGCTGGCGGAGCTGCGTGTGAACTGCGCAGACGAGATGGAGGCGTTTAGAAATCGTCGTCGATTTCGTCCCCATGCAACCATCATTGACATTACCATGGTTTCAAAGATTTTTAAAAAAGAAGTCACATAAAAATCCCGAGTCACCAATTTCCATTTACTGAAAGTGTTTGTCATGTTTTTGAACAAAGTTAATATTTAACTATGTTAATCCTAACTGTTAAATCACCATACATTTCAACCCATTTAACTGTTAAACCCAAGTTTGAATACCAATCATCAGTTACCATTTATATAAGTGTTTGTCATCACCATTTATATAACTACTGGTTGGTGGTTTGGAAAACTGGTTGGTGGTTTGGAACGTGAATTTTATTTTTCCATTCAGTTGGGAATGTCATAATCCCAACTGACGAACTCATATTTTTCAAGATGGTTAAAACCACCAACCAATAACAGTTAGTTGATATAAAATGGCCCATTTATAGATGATTTTCCCATCTAGAAATCTCCATTTAGTTTAGGGATTTTCCATAAATAACCAGATGGTAACTATATTTACACCAGTTAGTCAACTCAGTTAAATCCGAGTGAATCACCGTCACAGTTTGTTGAGGCTGCGCGCTTGAAAGAGCACCAGGCTTTGGCTGCGACTTCAGAGATGAAGGAGCTACAAAGACCGATATCAGAGGTGTTTATGGGCTTAAAATGGAGGTGTACGGTGTAACCATGAAGAAATAAGGATTTAGTTGATATGAATTGGGGTATTGATTTTACATGGAGTTAATGCGATTTAATAGAAGAACAATGGGATAATCATGGGGTAATAATGGGATATTGGCTAATTAATGGTGATTGATGTGGATGATGTGTTGGTTGTGAGTATTATGGTGGACATGGATGATTCTCAGCCCTAAACCTATGATCTGGATGACTTTGGTCATGACCTTAAAATGCTCCAAAGATTCGAATTTCATAGGATTTAACCATCAGATCCATCAGCTTTAGTGGGATTTAGTAGGAATTTACCCTTTGGTAAACTAACATAGCTATTGACAATTGCCATAGAAATAGTTGATTTACCCATTAGAAATGGTGATTTCCCATAGTTGTGTTAGTTTACCAGAGGGTATAGGAATCTAGAGGCTTCTTTTTTACATGTCGTTGGTGGTAGGAGCGACAAACCGGGGACTTTTTTTGATGGTAACCAGTAACCCACTCCTCGTCGGGTGACCACCTAGATTTGGCTGAATCCCCATGTGCCGGGAAGAGGATCGAACTCAAAATGCTGGATTTTCAGTGTATTTCCAGCACGCCGAGAAAACCGGAGCCGGAGGGTAAGCAATGAAGTCATGGGATCGTCCACAAAAACTGGAGGATTTTACAACGAAAATATGTCGGGAGCAACTGAGCCGTTCAACAGATTCGCGAGGTTGAAAGATTGACGAGTTAGGCACTGTGAACTCAGAATATGAGCAATGATATTGGGGATTGGATGATTGGTCCATTGCAGGTGGAAGGACGGCCCATTTCTTCAAAGAACTGTTTGTGTTGTTTCATCCGAAGTGTTTATTGTTCCACCTGTCATCCCAGACTTGGAGAAAATTGGAGCTTCGACTGGATTTTCCTTTGATTTGGGAGTAAAACGGTCGTTTCCTATGTTTCCTTTTCCTTTAACCAATGCATTACCCTCCAGTAAATGAACATAGACCTTGCCAGACAGGGGTTGGAAGATTAGTGAAACTACGAAAAAAGGGTAACATTTTCCGGGTCGAACTGTTAATTTACCAGAAGGTAACATTATAACAATTATTCTGGTCGGTGGTTTGGAACATTTTTGATTTTCCATAATATATGGGATAATCCTTCCCATTGACTAATATTATTCAAGATGGTTAAAACCACCAACCAGTAACAGTTAGTTGATAGGAAGTTGATACACTCAGGAATACATAGTAACAACCACTTGGTATAGATAATTCTGGCCCCATTTTTCGAGGAGCAACTGACTTTGGCGCCAGCGCGAGAAGAGGCCAGAAATGCGCAACACGTGAAACCCGTGATAACTGGAGAAATATATATGGGTAAATTATAACGACCTCACTGTCCTCCCTCAATGGAATCATGGTTAATAAGGGGAATCATCCAAACATGGCCCAACTATTCAGGTATATGTGTGAATAATAATTAATCATAATCATGATATAGATATAATATCAACCACAACCTTGGATGGCTAGTTTCATGATGTTTTTGTTGACATTAATAATCGTAATATAGACATAATATTTTTGAGTAGATGACAATGATAGTAATAACCTTAGATAATAGCAACAGTAACAAAGATAGTAATAATAATGATTATCATCATTACCATCATCCCCATGGGTAAACTGTTTAAGTGGCATGTTCTCTGGTTTCGTTCACATAGCTTTCTAAAATCACAAGCTCTAATTGGTAAGGGCATCCCAGTGGATTTTTGATAGGCATACCCCATGTTCAATGGAAATGTCAGGATCCTCAAAAAATGAGGTACCAGACACCATGCATACCACAAAAACCTACAAAACCGGCATTTTTCGAGGTCATATTTGTGGGCATGTTCCAGCACATAGGCCGGTCACATAGCCTTGTAAAACAGCGCCTGGTTGGTGAATGATGAGTGACTGGGGATGCGAAAATCAATCGATTGGGGATGATCATGATCCATTTTGCATGACAAATTCCATGAAATCCCATGGAAATCCTTATCGAATCCATTTGTATCACATGGAATTCAATGCCAGAGGGTACGATTTTGGAGGGATGATCCTCCAAATTATAGTTTATAAACCCCTATGAACCATAATTATGTTATTCCCTGTGGATCATATCAACTATATGCTGGTTGGTGGTTTCAAACATGAATTTTATTATCCATGTCATATATGGGATGTCATCCTTCCCATTGACTAATAACAGTATTTTTCAAGATGGTTATTTCACCACCAACCAGATTTATTAACAGTTAGTTATAGATGATTTTGCCATTAATAGATGATTTTCCCATCAAAACCTCCATTCATAAGGGATTTTCCATTTCGCTATGATAAATAACTATATCTCCCAGTATAATGTTCGTAAAGCAATAGCCAACCACCTTCAATATCACCATGGTGGTCCAATCAATCCATGTGGTGCTTTGGCATTGCTTTACAGCCATCAATGTAGGTGATTTACCATCTGGTTATTTAACATAGCCATGGTATAGATGGTCCATAGAAATAGATGGTTTACCGAACTTAAACATGGGTGGATTTTCCATGGCTATGTTAAATAACCAGATGGTAAATCAACAAACATAACTGGGGCTCCAGCCATATGAAGTTACTGTATATCTCCCATGAACTAATATTAATAGTTATGTATCCTCTGGTAAACTAACATAGCTATTGAAAATTGCCATTTATAGTTGAATCAAAGTTATGTTAGTCTACCGGAGGGTATCCAATCTGACCAAGTTCTGGTCATAGCTGAGGCGTTACAGGCGCAGTTGCACCAGGCAGAAGAGCGCCTGCAGAGCGAAAGCGAGGAAGTGCAGAAGCTGCGTCGTGACGTGTGCCGCGGTGGCCGCGGTGCGTTGTTCAGCGTTGCGACGCTGGGGGGTGGTGGAAATTCCCATGGTGAAATAGTGAGGAATGGGGGATGAACAGGGATGAACATGGTGGATTTCATATCGAAATACGGGGAAAGCATATGGGAAATTAATGGGATTACCTTCGGGAAAACGTGGAAAAAGATGTGGAAAACCCAGGGTTTACCTGGGAAAAGGATCTTCAAATGATAAGTTTTCGACATCTTTTTGTATGATTTTCCAAAGGTAACCACAAGAAAAATGGAAAAGCCATGATTGATTTGTTCATCGCAACAACATGCAACAACTATTTTTGCCGGATGTTACGTTTCATTCTTTTCTGGGGGATGTTATCTTTTGAAAGTTCGCATATGTTTGCCATATTCAAATATATTCAATATTATTTGGTGTTGGGGTTTAATGTCAACCCTGATAAGCCCCAAACGGCTGTTTAATTGGGATGGTACCATCAAAAAGTATCAGATGAAATGACTCTTGGAGGAGTACCTTCCTAATTTTCATAAACCATGGTTTATTCATGGCTTGACATTGTATAAATGTATCATTCTATCCCATCACATCCCATGAATATCCAGATTGATGTTAACCATTATTATAAAATCTATATTTAAAAATAGTGTTTAACCATGATTATATCACCATGTTTAAACCACTAATAATAATCCATGTCATTTCAGATAGGTAATAATAATTTGTTTACTGATTTAATGCCTATTGATTTCACCCACTTATCTTCCCCATGTTCATCTATATTTAACCATTATACCACCATGTTTAAACCACTAATCCAGTGTTGACATTCCCCTTATATTGGGGATATATTTCTTGGGGGATGCAATATAGGGAAAGGGCTTGACCGGGACCCGGTCGGGGACCGATGTTGCGTAAGTTCGAACCCTCTGTGAATTCGATCTAGTAAAAATAGCGCTGTTGATGGTAGATATACTCAATGGCCATTTCAGGATCCGATAAATTGGAGGTACCTACCATATATAAGGCCTATTTTTCAGGCCTATGTAAGGGAATATCACCAGAAAGATCACATTACATAATATAACCATAATGACATTACATAAAAATTGTATAGCCATACAATATAACATCACATAACCTGGTTGGTGGTTTCAAAGTGACGAACTCATATTTTTCAGAGGAGGAGGTATACCACCAACTAGTGGTTATATTTGATATATGTATGGCAGATATAGCCATATTATATATATATATATAGCCTATATATAGAGCCATATTAAATAAGCGTAATATAGCCATATTAAATTTCGAAACGCCCCTACTTTGGGACCTCCCAGTGGCTTCAGGCGAGAGCAGGATGAAGCTTTGGCATCTTTCTGGGGCTTGCAATCTTCCTATACCAAGGAGGTGGCAGAAGCCACAAGGTGCGCCAAGAAATGGAAAAAACGAGGCTAGATGTGCTACGGTAAACTAACAGTTTGCTATTTTCAAACTCACCAGTTCAATAGGTAAATCAAATATAAATGGGGAATTTTCCATAGCTATGTTAGTTTACCAGGCCAGAGGCTATCAATGGTAAAGTTAGTACATTTCCCAGCTCAAAGTTGGAGTTTCTTTGGCAGGTATCCAAGATTCACCATGATTTCACGAATCAGATGTTTAGGTTACCCTCCAATAAACTAACATAGCGATGGACAATCACATGTTTTCATTGGTAAATCACCTATACATGGACCATGTTCCATAGCTATGAGAGTCTACCAGAGGGTAGTTCTAGTTGGTTTTGGGAAATTTTATAACAGTGGCAGTTTTTTATATTTTCGGCTGAGTTGGTTGTATGTTATGCTGCTTGGCACAAGGATTGGACGAGCGTTGGGGTTCCAAATCCTCTCAGGTATCGTGAGGCGACGTGCAACTTGCAGGAGGCCCAAGTTGATTGGTTTGAACCCCCTGAAAAGTATTTGTTAGTCGGAATCATTAATGTGGTTAAAACAATACACAACCCATTTGGGAATGGTTCATACCACCTACTTATGGTGAAATTGGGGATGGTTTATGGCTTTGTTTTACCAACATTATTGCAACATTATTGGTTGAAAAACTACGCAAAATCAAGCATGTTGCAAGCCACCAGCCAGTTGTAACTCCACTGATTTTGGTAGGTCTTTTTTGGTCAATTTTTGAGGTTTCTGGCTATGAAAAATCGAAAAGAATTGCTGCAGGGTAACTTTCAATGTATTTTTCGAAAGTACCCTCTGGTAAACGTTTACATAGCTATGGAACATCACCATTTGGAGTAGGTAAATCAACTGTGAATGAACCATTTTCAATAGCTATATTAGTTTACAAGAAGGTAAACTTGGCAGGAAGCAATGTTTTAACCACAAAACAAAGGCGGTGTTCCTGCATATCTTCCCTCAACACATGCAAGGATCAACCAGTCCAACCAAAAGATACTAACCAGGGCGCTGGGATTAATCCACTAGTTACCCTCTGGTAAACAAACATAGCTATTGAACATGGCCCATTTATAGTGGATTTACCCATTGAAAATGGTGATTTTCCATAGTTATGTTAGTTTACCAGAGGGTAATTGTCGCAAAAAACGTGTTTTTTAATGGATGAAATAAGCCAGTTACGTCCGTCGAAGTAGATCAATACTGGTTGGTGGTTTCATTGTTTTTTATTTTCCATAATATATGGGATGTCATCCTTCCCATTGACGAACTCATATTTTTCCAGATGGTTATTGCACCACCAACCAGTTGGGAATTTCATCATCCCAACTCACTTTCACTCATATTTTTCAGAGGGGTAGGTTGAAACCACCAACCAGTCCCCTTTCCGGGGAATCCCTACCAGGAGGTCGAAAGCCTTTCCAGATCTCAGCTGGCAGAGATGAGGGAGAGCCGCCTAGACCTGACCCGGTGAACCGAGGGCACAATTCTGGGTTATAGTGACCTCACGTCGTGACCGAACCCTGGGATCATGCTTAGTGAGAGGAAAATGAATTATTGTAATTAATTTGCACCAGAATATATGTGTATATACATATACGCAGTACACACACATATATATATAGTTATCTATTTGTTTATTTATATCAAAACCATTGGCCATCCATGTTTTTCGTCTTGGTCCCCAAGCTTGACTTGGCTATCTTGGCCATCCATGGTGGAAGCTGAGTTTGCAGAGCTATCACCGATTTGATGGGAAGCCGTAGAGAATGTTGACCCCAGATTAATAGTCTCCATTGGTTCATTGGGTCAGCTCAAAAAAACTGATAGATTGCCATTAAAAGTGCTAACTCCTGGCTTATTATACCATGAAGTAGAATTAATAGCCATTCATACACCGATTTAATAGCCATTCATAGTGATAATAGCTCATCCCAGGTTCACATTGATCAATAACGAAAACCATAGATTTTCCTATGAAATATGGGGCTTAAACCAGTAAAATGTCCCGTGAGAACCAATCCATTGAATTGATCGTCCTATTTTTCCCTGGTTGGTGGTTTGGAACATGAATGGATTATTTTTTCCATATATTGGCCGGTTGGTGGTTTCAAACATTTTTTGGAATTTTCCATCATATATGGGATGTCATCCTTCCCATTGACGAACTCATATTTTTCCAGATGGTTATTGCACCACCAACCAGTTGGGAATTTCATCATCCCAACTCACTTTCACTCATAGTTTTTAAAGGGGTAGGTAGGTTGAAACCACCAACCAGTCCCTTTCCCGGCTTAGGCAGTGAAAAGGATGAGGCGGACCTTCGCCAACAGGTTGCTACTTTGAAAGGTCAACTGTTGCCACTGGAAGAGAAGTTGTGGCTGCGGGAAAGCCAAGAGCCTTAGATGAAAACAGGGTGATTTGGTGGACCTGAAACTGGTACCTCACCTCCCAAATGCTTTTGTTGGATAGGGAAGATGACGGAAAATGATGATTTAAACATATTTGAATATGTTTGATTCTATGTGTTGTCTATTTTCAGATGAACCCGTTTTTTGTTTGCGTCGAACAATCCAATGGAAGCTACTGGGAATAACAATCCACCTTGGGGAACCTGGGTATATATTGAGTAAATAGTCTTAGTTTGGGGAATCTTTTGGACATCTAGTGGGAATCTAATGGGAAGGGCTTGGTACATGTTCCTTTTTGATAATGTGTGAATAACAGAATAGCACTTGGAAAAGGTACCTGTTGGAGATCCTATTCCCTTTTTGCGTTGGGTGATATGTACTATCCTTCGATTAACCAACATAGGTATGGAAATCAGCATGTTTAATAGCTATATCCTCTTTTTCAATGGGCCATGGCTTCCAGTTCGCAAAGTGTTTGTTGAATGCTACTGGATGGCGTTCAAATGAGTCCCAAGGACCTGCGCGCGTTCCAAGCAGTCTCTTCCAGTCTAAAGCAGCTGCCTCAAAGCTTAGAGGAAGAGATTGGAGCACCGGAAGACGCCAGCACTGCTGCCAGTGGTACCTCGGTGATGTTACTTAATTCCCCTCCAGATCCCTCCAGTAAACATACAAAAAGCTATGGAAAATGTGACATTTATAATTTACCTATTAAAGTCGTGTTTTTCCATATTTTTTTTATGTTGACCAGAGGGTAAACCATTGCTGTTCTATGAATCCCATCCCAAGTGATGGCAAATAAACCCAAGTTATGGGACCTTAGTTGGAAAATATGGGATAGTATGGAGTAAGAGGTATCCCCCGTTCATATTAAACACACCCTTCATCCCTTTGGTCCCAAATATTCGAGTTCATCTTCAAAATCAAGGGGTGGTCTGAGGGCTCAACGGGGGGAGTGGTGATTTTTCTCAGGCAGAAATGGTCCATCTGCTTTTCACCCACATCAAAGCCACAAAGCCCCAAAAAAAGTCGATTGCGTCGGATGATGTCGGATGAGTTATGTTCCCCCTTGATTTTCCACCCTAGAAATGTGCGATTTGACCATCATTAGTTTGACTCATCTTTTTTGAACCGAAACCCAAGACCTAGGCAGCTTGGTTCGCTCCGAGTGGTGCACCAACACCATCCAGAAGCTGGCTGCCTTTGCCAGCTCAGTTCTCCAAGAGAATGCTCAGCTGAGGCCGGGGCCCTGGGAGTGACAAGTTAGTAGGTTAGAAGCCATTATCTAGTCAGCCCCAGGGGTATAGAGTACTAACCTATAGGTACTATAGTACCTAACATATAGTTATAGTTGACTGATAGATACCATTATCAAGTTGACATGCTCTCTATAGAGTACTAGTTGGTAAACCATGGTAAACTATATAGGTGGTGGCAAAAGAAACCACTTAGACACTAGTCCATCAAAGTATGGGCGCGACGGAAACCCATTCAGAAAAGATTTCATAAAAATGGTGGATATTGTCCACATTTTTAACGGTTTGCGGAGGTGTATGTTTCCATATATTGGGAATTTCAAAATCCCAACTGACTTTCATATTTTTCAGAGGGGTAGGTTGAAACCACCAACCAGCTATAAATCCCCATTCATAATCCCTATAAAATCACTATAAATCACTAATATTTTTCTGCGGTGTTGAAACCACCAACCAGTGTATACCTGCGATAGGTATTGGGATATCGGAATATCATGGTGGATTATGATTTCTTGCCAGTGGCGAATGATGCCGGGGTTTTTCGATTGATCGGCTTTAGATGGCCGAGGGGAAAACCGGCTTAGGAAACCATGGTGGTTTTACCTATCATCTTTGGCTTCTTGCAGATTTCTCCATCAAAAATTCTAGACCTATAGACCTAAATCATACTCTTTCAGTGTCATTTCAAAACATATCCCAGCAGCATATCGTCGCCTGTTGTTCTGCGCCCTTACATTTTTGATATCCAAAAGAGGGACCGGGTCTTTCTGGCGACCATCCCCAGAAGAAACAAACACGAGATTTTCCAAGAAAAAAAACATAAATAAAGCGCTGAATGGGAGATTCAATTAGTTGCTTATTTATGGGAGTTTCATCTATAAATGGAGGATTCAAGGGGAAATAATGGGAGATTCATCGAAAACATGGAGATTTTTCATGGGAAATTCAGAAAAAGGATTGCTGAAAAATTGGGATGATATGGGACAATGTGGCTAACCCAATGATACATCATCCTGAATATATAGAGGTTTACTATTGGGTATGCCCTTATTTGGGATTATGCATCCCTGGTTTGTTAATGGGATGGTTTATGATTGGGTTTACCACGTTAATGAAAGGGTATTCTATCACGTTCAATTGGAACTATCCCAACTTCGACCCTAGTTCAATATTTGGAACAAAAGTTAGGCTTGGTGGGCCCCTCATGTGTTGCCAACAATTCTTCAAAATGTAATGGTAATTTAAGGTTACGTGTAATTGTCCAAGATCGGAGTATATAATCCATATAATCCTTTGTTGAACTACCCAGTGGTCGGGAGGGAGCTAAGCAGCTAGTGGTATCCATATTCCCTAGCATTTGGGGGGCCAGTTGGAGCTACAAATTGAATTTCCCAGCCATAAGATCGTTATCCTTTAACCTTAAAATCCATCAAGTTAAAATCCAGCAAGTATACATCGTGCTGAACCCTTTATAATTTTATAATCCTCATTCATAGAATCCCTTGTTGAACAATATCATTCAACCTTTTTCAACCTTAGTATTTCCACATTTTCCCACATTGTTCTGCATGTTTTTGGTTATTTTCCCGGATTTTCCTACATTTTTTCGCCATTTTCCCGGCTCTTTTTTGTTCCGGGCGTTACGGCCCTACAGCTGAGGTGGACGGTGGAACTGGCGTCTGCGGCCAAGGCAAGTCCCAGCCAGGCGTCTCCGGCGTCGGCGTCGGCCTCTGCGGCGGCGGATGAAGCCGGAGGGCATCGGGTGGTGGCTGGAAGAAATGGGCATCTGGGCCTGGTGAAATCTGGGCAGCTTCAGTGGGGAGTTTGTCGTTTTTTTTGGTAGGGAATATATGTATAATTATATATATATCTATATATCATAATTTATATATATATATATATTATAGAGATAGATATATCATGGTGATATTTTAAAAGGAAATAAAATTCCCCATTTTTTCATTTTAGTGAGGATATATTAATTGGTGAATTATAATGGGGAGTTTTATGTGGAAATATAATCTGTCCAGTGGTTAGGAGCTAAGGGGCTAGCGGTATTCATATTCCCTATTCAATGGGGAGCCAGTTGGAGCTACAAATTGAGCTTCCCAACCATCTAATACTAATGGTGATAGAGTTGTATCTACAAGGTGCTGCCCCTCCAGTGATGTTTGTTGGTAAACCATAGTAAGTATGTCAATATATCATATATCTACCATAAACCAGAGTGAAATGAGAGTTATGTTCACCAACTTGTCGCGATTCCGAACTGGGGCACCACCTTGTATAAACCAAAAATGGGACGCTGGGCGGACGGCCTGGAACTGGGCCAACAATGGGGAGTTGGTGCGATAGTCATCATGATTCAATAGGGATATATATATATATAGCATTATATATATTGGTTGGTGGTTTCAAACATTGTTTATTTTCCATAATATATGGGATGTCATCCTTCCCATTGACCAATATTTTTCGGAGGGGTTCAAACCACCAACCAATATATATATATATACATATATTTGAGGCCCCATATATGACTCAATGTTATTGTTATTCATGATTAATATGACTACTTTATGGTTATTCAATAACAGTAAAAATCATATTCATGTTTGTAATATATCTAAATACCCTTTGGTAAATGAACATAGACTCATTTGTAGTGGAAAGTAATCTTCCAACCCCTATCTGCCATGTCTACATATGTCTACATTAATTTACTGGAGGGTAATGTTTAGTTGGAACATAATGGTGATACACTTGGGGATAAAATCAATAGATGCCAAATGAGAATCTCATCCATGTATTTTTGTTAGAAAATGGTGGAATAAGGGGATAATGATGGGATGTAATGGCTTACTGGTATAATCATGAATATGATATGAACCAGGGAGTTTTCCTGAGGCAACATCGAATGGTTCACACTGATTTAAAGATGAACATAGGGCTTGAAAGGTAATGAATGTGAAAATTAAACTAGATACGGAAAATGGATAAAGATCAATGATCTATGGGAATAATGCTTGTATAATGTGATACAGTGGTGATATGATACTAGTATGGGTTTCAAAGTATACAGTAATTATGGAAATTACAATGGTACATATGGGAAAAGGGGAAATTGTATGGAAATGTGATTTAAACATTCAATTTTATGTGTGTTGTTTAGGAGTTAAAAAAAGTGATTTTCCGTTATGGAAAATGGATGAACCACCAGTGATTTTCCATAGCTACTGTGGATGGTTGCGAAATCCTGCATCACCAATTTGGGATGATTGAAAGCCATCCAAAATCATGGAATAAACCATCAAGTGGTGATTCGGATTTCGCTGCCGGATCCACAGTATTCGTTCAATTTTCAACGGGTTAACCATGGGTAACCAGCCATTTCGAGCGGGGCACTAGGATTTAATGCGATTTAACGGCATTGAAATGTGATTGATTTTAGCACAGAGGGACGGAAGCAAAGAATATTTGTATTTTCTCCACTGGGAAAGGCAAACATTTTGTGAGGAGAGTGGGATTTCATGTGGGATGTGGTAGAATCAGCCCTGGAGAGGCCACCGAATCCTTCAATTGCCAAGGTGCATATTTTTCAGCCCTGAAATCATGTCTTCGCACAAATATGGATTTCAAACCTGTAGATCTTCAATTTTTTCTCGAAATCTTGGATGTTCCATTTTTTTGGAGAGAACAGGTGTTTTCCCCATCATTTTTCTCCTAACCTCCACCCCTCCCGGCCCCCAGGAAGTCCTCCGAGCCCTCCGCCGCCGCGAACGACGAAGAGCTGCGGGAGCTGCGGGAAGCCCAGGCGAAGGCAGAGGCCAAGGTGAAAACCTTGGAGAAACGGTTGGCCAAATATGCCACTCGCCGTGACATGAACCGACCGATCAACAAAAATCCTGGGGAAAGTTACCATGACACTCCCTGACGACTCCGAAAAAGGGCAGAATGTTTTGAGTGTTTGTCTCACATTGTGAGTGTAAGAGCCACCAGAATATTCTAAGTGTTTGTTTGTTTGGAGCCTCTGAAGCAAATCCAAGCTCGAGCTGCCTGATCAAGATGTGATTTGATTTTGGATGGGCTGTTGGTTTCGAGATCGAACACTCGCATCTTGCTGGGGGCCAATGTCACAGCACATTTCTCGAACACCATGGTGCACACCCCAGTAAACTAACGTAGCTATTGGAAAATCCCTGGTTGGTGCTTTGGAACATGTTTTTTTCCCGGGAAAAATAATCCCAACTGACTTTCGTATACCACCAACCAGATCCGCCATTTTGGGTTTGATCATTTCCCAGCGAAGCCATGGATTTCCATAGCCAAGGAGAAAAGCCCCGTGCCCGCCCACAGCAGCGTGGCCAATGGCGTGAACGGCGCCGGTCCACAGAGTAGCCGGCTGCGCTCAAAGCTCCCTGAAAAGAAAAGCGGTGCAGTGCCCTCACGGGAGGCCTCTTCACCACTGAAAAGGCCAGCAGGAGGGGTTCGGCATAAAAACCGGCGCTAAGTGATATAATTTTTAAGTATAATAACCTCAACTCACGTCGTGACCGAACCCTGGAATGATGTTTAGGATTCGAGGAATCTTCCGAAAATGGCCGAACTGTTCGGGGTAGTGAAATTATTTACCCAGGTATATAACTACAATATTGGGGGGAAAGATTAGTGGAAAACATCATCGAACTACCATCCTGGTCAGCATCTTTTTGGGTGTTATATGAACACGGGATTGTTCATGATTCATGGGATATAATGGGTTGGTACTTCTGTTCACCATCCACAAACGGGATTTAGTCGAAGGAAGTTTAGAAGTCAAACTTCCGACAATATGGACAGATGAAAAGCAGAGCAGGGAAGAGGCAGAGAGAAGAGAAAGATTAGAAGAAAGAAGAGGAAGAAGAAAGAAGATGCAGATGCGCGAAAAGGTAGGAAAGTCGCGAAACACTGTGTTTTTCCAATGATTTGGGGCTCCGGAGGGTCGAAAAGTAGGCTCGCTAAAGCGGCGGGTGCGGAGCCA
>Ga0126342_10014324_pt1 | contig 14005 bp, 10 predicted proteins | sample Cyp1metagenome_FD_92528 | JGI IMG/M metagenome (GOLD analysis project Ga0126342, IMG submission 92528) | Coral microbial communities from Lord Howe Island, Old Settlement Bay, Australia - Cyphastrea 1 metagenome | ecosystem: Host-associated > Invertebrates > Cnidaria > Coral ...
ATGCAAGGCTACCTCGTCGAGGTCGGCTAATTCTGATGAGCAAATTAAGGGCTGACCTCGCTAATTCCTGCAACCTGCCTCGTTGCCTCGGCTGTCCTCGCTATAATTTGTGCAGATACATGTGTACTTTCGCGAACTCAGAAAACCTTTCGCGGGCAGCCTTTGTAATGGACAATCTCTACATGGACCTTTAGATCGGCAATCATTTATATACAATATTACATTGCATTAAAATTAACATTTACATTAACATTACATGTGTATACATATGTGCATGATTTTGGTATGACCCAGACATGGATATAGAAGGATCAACATCTGCAGCATGTGCAAGGCTCGAGCAAGCAAGCGGTTTCAGATGTCAGATTGTGATACAATACTGGTTGGTGGTTGACCAACCCCTCTGAAAAATGATGGAGTTCGTCAGTTGGGATGATTTTCCATTCCCAACTTTTCATGGAAAGTCATAAAATTATTCAAAATTCCATGATTCCAGTCACCACCAACCAGAAGCATGACTAAATAGACCATGCGTAGGTAAGAAAGCCGAACCTCTATGACTGATCAACCGGCTGAGGCGGATGCTTCCCATCCTCCCATGACCTGAGATAGTGAAGATAGAAATTCATCAAAGAAATGGAAAACTCCTCAACATCTCCTCAACATTCATCAATGGTTAGATTGGTTGATAATGGTTTAAAATGGTTTAGAATGGTTTAGAATATGGTTTAGAATGGTTTAGAATGGTTTAGAATGGTTAATGATGATAATTAATCATATGATTAATTATGATTACATTCATCGACCTGATGATCAAGATCAAACATCATCAAAGCGAAAAACTCCTTCTCAGAATCCATCAGGATATCCCTTCAGCCGCCGACGCTTTGGAGATCTCCGGTAAGAAATTCGCTGTCCGTAGCTCAGCTAACTCCTGAGGTAACGCAGGCGGCTGAAGAATGGCATCATATGGCATCATGGCGATCTTCATGGTCACCCATTTCTCAATGTGTCAATTCTTACCCTCTGGTAATTTATAACAGTTCGCTATTGAAAATGACCATAGAAATAGTTGATTGACCCATTAAAAATGACGATTTTCCATAGCTATGTTAGTTTACTAGAGGGTAAGTTCATCCTGAATTGCGCTTGGGAAACAGTTTGGTGATTTTGAAAGGACGCCGCCATCCCAACCGATCGGTCTGGAAATTTAGATCGACAGTCAGGGCAAGATCTAGAAAAAGATCTTGACCAAACGTTTAGGCGATCCACTTGCCCTTCCCACCATTTCCCACCTCTCCTTTTCTTCCTCTTCCTCTTCACTATCCGTGTCATCCTCCTCTTCAATACCTTGAGAAGCCCCAATCAACTTGATCAACGGATTGCTGCTGATCCCAGCTTACCACCTAGGTGGATCTAGGCATTGCTACGGGAACCATTTGTTTGCCACCTTTTGAAACACCAAGGGACTCGGTCTTCCAATGGCTCGGCTTCGGGTGGAAGTTCAGGGGTCCAACAGTGCTATCCTTTATTCCGAATCCCGGACATCCCAGGTCCCCCCCAGGTACGCCGCCTCCCCCCAACCACGGGCCCAGTGGGCCGATGACAACTCTTTCGCGCAAGAGACTCGCAGCGCCCGCAGGGCAGCCATTTGTCTTTACAAACGTGGCGGAGATGGTGGAGACGGTTCCAGACTGGCAGCTGAGCAGAAAAAACTGGGAAAACGAAGGGCTTGTGGAAAATCCACAACTTCTGCACCTTCGGCTTAGTAGAGAGCCACTTTTGTTTAATCTCTTTTTTTCTTATGTCTTTTAGTGTTTTGAAAAGGGCGTCAGTTGGTGGAGCCATCTTCAGCAACCACAGCGAGGCCACATGCTTCGTGACGCGTGACTGTGCTATGTATGCATTTCAGGCCACTGTCACATGGCGGCAAGTAGGCCATCTAGTTTCTAGATCGGGCAACAGGCCTTGCCACAATAGATCTAATTGGCGCCGTGTGGCACTTGATTTCCAGTGCCAGACAATGACACTTAAAAAGTGTTGGTTTCTCAAAAAGTGTTTCCCCCGGATCCCGCAGCCGTTCGTGCTTTCTCCGAAAAATTCTGGGTGAAACGAGGGAACCAATTTAGAGAGAACCAGGTAACCAAGATCATCTTGTGGAGACTTGACAATGCTCCGCTACACAATGATGTTTGGTGATACCCTCTGGTAAACTAACATAGCGAACTGGAAAGATCCACCAGTTTTTCATGGGTAAATCAACTATTTCGACTGGGCCATTTTCAATAGCTTAAATGCCAGTGTTATCACAACAAAAATGCCCCAGCTTTGGGAAAACGGTCCCCATCATGGCAGCAGCTGGTCCACCACTTTGGCCAACCCTCTAGCGTCTTGGCACAGACGCAGGGAGCGGTCAAAAAGCTCTTGCTCCGCCTGGAGGTTTCAATTGAGGGATGTGAATCATTACAATCCCACCCCCTGATATCAAAGATTCATGAATCTTCCCCAAATGGAACCCCAAAATGAATAGTTCCAATAGTAAACTTAGTAAACCAGGTTTCCTGCTGGGGTATCTGGTTTTGTTATTTTGTTATTTTATGATCAATAGGTAAGTGGGATGGGATTGGTTTACAGGTTGGCCAAACACCGCCCCGGTAGTTCTTTGAAGACCCAAAGACCCAAATCTGAAATGTGCATTGATTTACATAAATGTATAATGTATATATATATACATTACATAATTCACATAATTCACCAACCTGAATGGTTCGCCCACTTTGGGATAGAAAAAAAACAATCCCAACCATCCAACGACCTCGCGATCTGAGGTACAAAGTTGTGGCTATAATAACATGCTATAGCTATTAACATGTTGCCCCTCAATGACAAAAAAGTTGTCCAGGAGAATGTCCTGCTGAATTGTAAGTACCCAATGGGATTCCGACTGGGGAAATCAAATGAAAAGTCACCAACGCAGCAGATGCAGCCGTGGAGAAATCGAAATTTTCTTTCAACACCCCCAAAACAATTAGTTGAAATCCACACCTACATTAGTTGATACAGTTCATGTGTCAAAATTGACTCAAATGCTTTGGGGCTTCACCGGTGAACGAGCTCCAAAAAAAGGAGGTCTCATGGGCCATGACCTACGAACGGCCCACTGGTTGGGTTCCCCGAGTACGCCCACCAGGCTGATTCCCATCGTCGCTGCTGAGTTGCTGATGTCACATTTTCCGAAAAGCTTGGGCGCACGGTATCTCCTCCATGATATGCCAACAGAAGACGCAGCCAGGGATCATCTGGAAGATCTTCTAGGCACTTCTTCATGATGCCATGGCAAACATCTGGATGCCTGCCAGTTTTGTTGGTTCCACTGGTCCATTACGCAGGTAGATTGGTTGAAAAACACCATTCCAATTCAACACGGTGATACAAAACCGACAAGGACAATCAACAGGGCCCTAATCCCACCACTTTGCGAATCAGCGTTGTCATCGGCCCCTATTTGGTGGGAAGTATAGTTGCAAATCAGCTGACTACACATATGTAAAATCTATGTGCGTAACGTGCAACAGGGGAGAGAGAGAGAGAGGTCTGTGTAGATACAAGTATTGTGGTTAAACGCATGTATGTAGTATGACGATTATACAGTATACAATAGTATATACATATATAATCATATATATATATGTATATATGTGAGTCTGAAAAAAACCTTCCATATCTGTAGTTCCCGATATTTTATTTGGGGGGGCCATGCTGGGAGGATACCGCACCTCCGGGTGACGACCAGAACCAACTGGAGATCCTGGAGATGGTTCGCCAGGACCAGCGCCGCCTCTTCCACCGCATCACTCAAGAGGAACAAGGCCGCGGCCAGATGGTAGCGATGAAGCTGTAGAAGTCGGAAGGCATTCCTGGTGGTTTGTGCTGGGTGAATTCACATATGTATATATAGTAAATATAGTGTATATATATACATATATATATAGTGTGTATATATATACTATATATTGTATATATATAGTGTGTATATATAGTGTATATATATAGTGTATATATAGTGTATATATATATAGTGTATATATATAGTGTATATATATAGTGTATATATATAGTGTATATATATAGTGTATATATATAGTGTATATATATAGTGTATATATAGTGTATGTATATATAGTGCATATATATACATATATATACATATATATATATACATATATATACATATACATATATATATATATACATATATATATAGCGTGTGTGTATACATATATATATATAGCGTGTGTGTATATATATATATAGTGTGTATATATAATATATATATATATAGTGTATATATATAGTATATGTGTATATATCACTAACCTGAAATATTGGGGATGACTTGTAAAATATTGAGGACAATTGGGACTTAGTGATATTTACTAACCAATTGCACTTTCTTATTGGTAAAGTTTTGGGGATAGTTAGGACTTCTTGATGCATGAATCTTGCGATTGGGAACCTTTCGAAGCGGTTTGCTTTGGTTGCATTCCTGTGAAAGAGCCGCTTTGAGGTTTTGGGGTTTTACATGCTTGGTGGATTGAATTGATGTGATGCTGAAAACTGTTGATGTGCAAAATGGAAAGAAACATCAAGAAACTATCACCAGGGGTTACCATGCACTTGGATCCCATCAAGAGATATTAAAATATATTAACTGGTTGGTGGTTTCAACCCCTCTGAAAAATATGAGTTCGTCAGTTGGGATGATGATTCCCAATATGATGGGAAAGTCATAAAATTCCATGGTTCCAAAACCACCAACCAGTATATGTTTGAACCCATAATACTGGATTAACCTATTAAAATTCCATATATTAACATATCTTCCCATTCCTGGCCAAAATCGTGATTCCCATACTACCATAAAATTGCATAATTCATGATCATTGAAATCATGAAAAGCGTACCAACCGCGTACCTTTAAATGGGACCCTATCATTGATCACCAGGGATCCGGCTAACTTCGGCCTTTTTCATCGGATCGGCGTTGGTGAGGTATTGGGATCTTTGAGATGTCCCTTGTTCTCGTAAAAATGCTGTTTAATGGTCATCATACCCATAGGATCCATGGTGCTGGTATATATGCTAACATTTGGGGTATATTGATGGGATCCATGTTACCATATATACCATACATGGATCCTATGGGATATGGTATAACATGGTCCTGAAAATAAGTCTGTCCAATACGTGTTGCTTCCGGTTCCAACGTTCCAACCCCAAAACACGCCCCAAGTCAGCACGCCCCACGTCAGGACGCCAAGAGTCTTTCGGAGGAACTCGGGTTCTCCCACTTTCTCATGTTGTAGGAGGACCGCAAGACCACCCTGCTGCGATTCCCGTAGAAGTCCTGCAACAGATAACCATAACTGTGCAGGGACCGCAGGGACTGATACAATGTGTGTATGGATATATGTCATATGTGTCATATGACATATATATATATAGTATATTTCATTTATGTCATATATACATATCTATATATATATATGTGTCATATATATGTCATATATGTGTCATATATGTGTATATACTGCGGGATATTTTTGCGTGACTGTGTGCACGTTTTTTAAAGAGCGTTGCCCAGGTGCATAATGGTAAATTCAAAAGCCTTGGCCTGGAATAGCTGTACATAAATGATCAACAATGTAGACTCTTGCATACTTTACTATCTAGTGTTGTTAATTATATACGGGTATCTTTTAATATGTGTATATATATATATAAATAGGGATACATATAAAGATAAATACATATGTATATATATATATGGCCTATAGGATTATACAAGCCCATGTGGATGATCAATACATCGATGAATACGTTTCCAGGCATCTCGTTGCCCTTTTTTCGGCCCCGCCTGTTTTCAGCAACGCTCGAAGCTTTGGGATGGTAGAGCCCAAGACAACCGACCAGAAGACGGCCTCTTTGAACGATTTGCACCAAACTCTAAATGGCAATATGAATCTTCCATGGGAAATTGTCAGGTGGGTTTACCAAAAGGTACAAATGGATGTGCATCCATATATATATAGTTATTATATTGTATGATGTTATATAATCCATCTTTTGGCACGAAGTAGCCTTGGTTTTCACATGAAAACAGGTGGTGAATAGCTGGATCTTCACTCCCAATGTGGGCTCGTGTTGAACCCGCCGTGTTCGCCCAGCCCAGGCCTCATCAATGTTCTGGCGCCGCACATTGCTTCGGGCTTCGTTGGCATCCATGATTTCTAATGCCTGGTCTGGATGGCTTGGAGATTGCCCATGTGCCTCCGGCACTTCTCTGAATTATTTGAAGGAACGAGCGAACTAAGGATCTACAGTACCTGTTCGACCGCTTATACAATATATATTATATTATATATATAATGTGTATATAGAGAGAGAGAGAGAGGAAAAGCCAACCCAAGCACCTGCATATGTTGATATACACACGCCTATTTTTCTTAGCAGAGCATTGTTAGATACATAAAGAACAGAATAATACAGAACAGTTGCAACTACCAAGCATAATAATTATCTACTTCAAGTCCCTTGTCCTACCCTTTGATTGTTGTTCCTATCAATGTTTTTTTGTCCAGCAATCATTTTAGTTCGATGAATTTCCCATTGCTAGTAGCTCCATTTCCAATTGGATTTTCCTATATGTTCCCTTCCGCTGTCCTATGATTTCTAGGGATTATCCATGATTTTCCTATACTTTTCATATCTTTTAATGAATTTTTAGGTACAAAGCCGTGGGATTTCTCAGCGACCCCATAGAAATCACGGAACCAGCGCGGCCCAAGTGGCGCCACCCAGTTGTGTCTGGCTCCGAAGCTTTGCCAAGGAAGATTGCGCCAGTTTCCTGGGGCCCATGCGCTCCGAAAAGCTGGAGATGGGGCCAAAAACCATTGGGAAAATCGATGGAAAAATCGGAAAATCAATGGAAATTCTATGGAAAATTGGAAACTTGATTGAAAATTCAATGGAAAATCTATGGAAGAATTGGAAAATCTATGGAAAATTTGGAAAATCGATGGACAATAAACAGGACAATCGCTTTAAAATCGTTTTTAAAAGTGAACAATCGACGGACAATAAATGGGAAAATGGGAAACCGATGGAAAACCATGGAAAAATGTGTGGAAGTCTAGAAGAACGATTCTATATGTCTCTGCGGATCCATCAACACATCGTTTCAGGAACCTAAATGACCTACCATACATAAGCTCTATGTAAGGGCTATGCGCTCGGGGATCTACGGCCAATTCCTATGGCTTTATATATACCTGCAGTTCCGGTACCTGAAATGGCCATTGAAAAAGATGATGGGACAGAAACATTCAGAAACATCCCAAATGATGATGGAAATCGATGGGAAATCGATGGAAAATCTATGGGAAATTCCAGGAAAAAAACCGTCCGGGATGACCATCGAATCATCGTAGGGTTTCTAGCAGCCTGGGATTGGTCCTCTCGATCTTCTTGGGACACCTCTGTTTAAAAATCGGCCAATAAAAAATTATGGTAAGTCTAAAAGGAAACTATGTACATCATATCCCATGACGGATCCATGGTGCTGCTATATGTGGTGCTCCATGGATCCCATCAATACACCCCAAATGTTAGCATATATATACCAGCACCATGGATCCTATGGGTATGATCCCTTTTAGAAATCTAGAACTGGCGGTGGCCCTGAAAATTCTGGAGAAACTGTGCTTGCACCACGAATCCAGTTCTGTCTGGTTTTGAATGGAGAATCTGTCACTTTCAGCGACATCTTGCAGGCTTCGGGTCACTATCCAACTGAAAAATCGGGATCTCAAAAACGCTAAAGTAGATCATAGTAGATCAAGCCAGAGGAACATGAGAAACCTGGGAATCCCAAATGTCCCTAGACATAGACGACCCTTAAAAGACTTCGGGATCCATAGCCTGGGTGGCTCGGGATGGCCCGAGATGGCCCGGATGGTGACCCCATGACGCCGTTTGTCAACAATGAACCACTTCGTTTTTAGACCTGGGTAAATACTTAGTAAATACTGCATTACTAAAAAAGTGATATATATATATACACATTATACATCAATATACATATACCGCCCCTTTTTGGGGCTACCCTATTTTTGAAGCCATGTCGGACTGTCGAGGATCGTGACCAGAAGATTCAGCAACTCGAGGCCTTGCGGATCTCGCGCACTGATCCACCAGCCGACGCCATTTCTTCTCAGCTCGGACCACTCTGCCGTGAGCTTGAGACAACAGGCGTCCAAGACCAGGCGCCGTTTCTCGGAACACAGGCCCCAACAGACCTCGGGCAGAGCTTGGTGATTTTCGGCTTGGGATCATCCTATTGAGCGTCTGTAATTGTTTTTAAAAAAAAAGTGACACCGAAAATGGTCCATTTATAGTCTACTAGAGGGTATCATAGGGTATCCTACTATATCAATATCATTCAATATCTATCAATGATCATCCCTTGGGGGAAATTGCGATGAAAAATCTCTGTGCTGTATAAATCATGTTCACCTAAAATCTTGAAGTATTGACAAATCTCAAATTTCACCTGAAACATTGGCCTGAAAAACCCTTTTGAAAAAACCATGAAAACCGCCGCAAAGAAGACCCGTCACTTCCATTCAGCCTACAACCAAGGATGTGCCAAGCTTTCCCCTCGCATCCCAAGAAATCGTCAAGCAATCCTTTTGACCAGGACATAGTCTGAAATCGGATGGTTGCTTCTGTCCAGATTCCCTCGGCCCCCCCATCTTAGCCAGGCACATCTGCCGTGGAAAGACTTTGGAAGGGAGCCGGAAGCGAGCCATCTGGGACATGTCGTGCCAGGTCACAGCCAATGTCAACCTGGATTCGACGGTCAACTAGCGGTTCATTCTATAGTGTGGGTCAAGCAATACTAAACCATCCCCAATTTAATCATTAATGGGTGGTATAAACCAACAAGATATGGGTGGTTTATTACTTGATTTGCTTAGTTTTTCAAAAAACTGTTCAAAACTCATAAACCCATCCTGAGTCAACGTGGCCTTGCTTATGCTACTTTCAACCAGGTTCCCAACATCTTCCAGCCTGCTTGCCAAGTAGGATGGTTTCCTAGTTCCCGACCATGAACACCCGGACGACGAGGATGTCGTTGTTAGCTTCGATGTTATCACTAAACCGAGGAAATGTAGGAATAATGTAGTAAAATATAGATAAATATAGGAATCATGATCCCATGGTTGGTCTGCCCATCCCATGGTTGGTCTGCCCAGCTTTCTTGATAAAAGTCACTTAAGGAACTGAAAGACATGGCTCCGGTGGTAAACTGTGAAGCCGCTCCGCTCTGCAACATGTGGATTCCAACTTGTGGGCATGTAGAGCTTGCTTGCTCCATCATGATCGCCCAAGAAAATGGGGGAGATGGAAACATCAATGCGACAGCATGCTACAATGGACCCTCGATCTCCCATCCAAAACATCACCCAGGCAGCCCAGGCCCAGGTACAGTTGACAAGGCCACCACCAAACGAGTCGTTGCCAGATCTCCTTCTAGGACCGGAATCAAAGGGGAAAGCCTATCTGACACAGCGCTGCAGGCAGCGATGTGCTCTTGCAAGTGAACCAGCTCACCCAGATCCACGTTCTCAGCATTTCCCGTGGATGCCAATGGGCTGGTGTCCTCTGCGAAAGGAAACTCTCAAAGGACTGGGAAAAAAGGATGAATCATGAATCCACATGAATCCAGGCGTCACGTCCTGTCAGACCTTACTTTCAATGTTCAATCATGATAGTCCCACCAGCTCCCGTAGTGAAAGGCTGAAAACCACGCTTTAATAAAAAGGTGGCGTCCTGTGCATCTGGATCCTCATATTTCGCCAGCAGTCTTTCCAGTTGCTCACTGAGGTTCTCCCCCTCTTCCTCTTCCTGCACCATCGACAGAACTGACGTTGAGCACAGCATCTCAAAGCTACCTTCAGACGACGTATCATCAGTATCTGACTGTATCATTTACGTCATGGAAACTCGTAGAACAATTGGCAAAAAAACAAGAAAAGTCCCACGTGTGTCGAAGGGGACTAGGCTGTCTTGAGCCCTTCCTGACCTCCCATTCAGTGACATGAAACATCACACTTTCAAGCAATACAGTGAGATATACTTTCTGAGCATACAGCATAAATCTAAACGGCGTGAAAGGAAGAACTTATTCACTTCATTATCCCCAAACCTTGTCTGCTTTTCGTGTCGAACTGAAATCCTCGGGGGGGGGGCAATCAGGCCTTTGGCGGCGCAAAGGTGTCAGCAGTTTCCTGCGAGAATTGGGGCAGTTTTGCATGAGGTGAAATTCATGGCTAGGCTTGGACACCCAGCAAAAAGATCCCAAAATGGTTTTAGGTGGTTTTAAAGAGATATATATATACGTATATATATATATAAGGATAAACAAGGTACAATCACTCTTCTGCGTCCAAATTGCAGACAACTAACAAATGAACCTGCCATTCATCAGCACAGTTTTCTGGGACAAGTTTGGGGGGAACTCATCCCCGTTGACTCCAGGACTACTCCCAAACTGCAAGAAAATTGGGAAGATCTGCATTTCACAACAAACTTCCGAGGTAGATCTTGGTCAAATCCACAACAGGGGGGTCATCCTGGCTGCCAATGCCCAGAGTCCATCAGAGTCCAAGATGCCCAAGACCATACCACACAAGAAAAAACTGCTCTTGGGAGGGAAGGCCACTCCAAAAAATCACCATCTTCTGCAATAATTCTTCCATATATTGGCTTTGTCTGGCAATAGGCTACCCACCCCAGAATTCATGGAGTATCATCATGTTCATTCATTTTTCCCTCTATCCATGGCTATTTGTGGGTACTGTATCCATGGCTATCCCCTAAAAAACCAGGCCCTGACTCCCGCGCCGCGTCCGCGCATCCGTCCTCACAGAAACGAGCGCTGGCCTTCAGCGACTCCAGCAGAGAGTCCGCCAACCCCAGGCATCGCTCGTCCGGCAATTGCCCAAAAGATGCCTTGAGGCCGGGTCCTGGGTCCATCCTGGGTCCAGGCTCCACCCTGGGTCCTGATATGTCCTCATAATCTTGGCCCTGAAACATCTCAACGACGAATCCGAAGTTCTTTCAAAAGCCTTTTGCTGGGCTTTTTCAAGCCACAAAACATGTTGAAGGAATCAGGATCACCCCCCAAAACATCTCAAAAAGCCACGAGTTTTCCCAGTCATTACCAGGCCTGAACATCATCCGGCAAGCACCTCAGGAGCTGAATCGATTTTAAATCCATTGTGACTTAAACATAGTATTTTATCATTAGAAATGAGTTGTCATTAGAATTCTACTGATTATATAATTGTGATTTAAAACCTCTGAAATGATTTTTTTTTAATAAAAAACATAACTATTTCATCGTATTTTTCGCATCCCTAGGGATCCTGAAAGGTGATAAATCACCAATGGATGTGGTCCCAGCCTCTCATCCAGCCAGCTGAGAAGAATCTCCTAACGATGGGTCGAGAGCGGTGCGCGGTCGCTGGGTGCTCCGGTGATTTTTTTGAAGCCACTGGTTGTTGCTTAAGCAAATGACGGATCATGTGTTGCAGATGTGATAGGGATGATGATATATGATGTCACTAATTATGTAGTATTCTTTTCTTCTTTGAAACATGCAGTAGACCTTAAAAGACAAATCTTGTTGTTGATATATTCCAAAAAAAGAATCTCACTTCCAAACCCTTTTGAAAGTGCGGAACACTCCTTGAAAGAAGGAGTGTTCCTACCATGCAAATGTTGCAGGATCGCTTCAAAGGCTGTACTTTTCTGTAAGGCAATGTATATAATGAAAAGTGATTTTGAACCTTTGGCAAACCTGCCAAACAGAGTGAGTCGCAACGAAAATTCTTGCCCCCAAATAAACATGTAAGACATGTCTCAAGACTACAATCTAGTGCAGGGTCAGGGCCAGGAATTTGAGTGGAAGGAAAAACAATGGAGTAGTGACGCAAAAAAGTGGGGGCTCTTTTGGGACTAAGCCACCAGAGAATGGGGTATTACCTCCCGAATGGCAATTTGTATGGAAAACATGATGGTAACCCATCGGAATTTCCGGGTATCCCATTTTCAGGCAATGGGATCAGTGGGGTCCCGCCATGATCACTTTGGCTGTGGCTATGTACACCTATATGTCTGTGATATATGCAAATGTATATGTTTATCTGAATGTACCTCTACATGTGTATATATATATATGATTTATGTTTATGTTTATCTCTAGATATGTATATCTACATGTGTGTGTACATGTATAGTGCACTGTAGGAGCATACATTACAGTATGCATGCATAAATACATGTTTCATCATATGTGTGTACACATATTATACACATAAAATCACATTGTGATATGTCTAGAGTCTATGCTATGCTATGGTAATCCGACAGATATTTGGTTGAGTATGCTTTGCTCAGTTCTGCACGGGTTTTTCCGAGGCTCGGGAATTGGGGACTTGTTCTCAACTGGAGGCAGTTCTTCCGCTGCTACCTCTTCGGTCTGTGGCGTCTCTTCATCTTGGGTCTCCTCCTGTCAAAACGCCACGGGCTGGGTTCAACAATAGAACAATGCTTGTGAATCACATCGGAACAAGGATTCCCATAGTTCTCCCGGAAAAAAAATGAAGCAAGGAACACAAATCTTTGGACACTCGAACTAAAAAAAAAACGAAAAACTTAACGACATGGAATCGCCAAATTGCCATCTCCAATTTCGAAAAAAAAAAAGTGTCAGTTAACCCAGGTCTTGTGAGTTCCCAATTTTTCTCTGTAAAACTGTAGGTTTTGCTCATCCCGTCCCCATCATATTCCTATCTCCCCACCACTGGCTATCGGTTTTGCTGAAGTCACTCCCCCAAGAGGACTCCTCCCAGTATAGTTGCCACATGTCCCTCCCAGGTCAAAGTTCGAACCCAGCCGATTCAAGATGAGCCAGCCAGCTCACACCCCGCCAGCTCATCTGATTTTTTGCTATGCAAAAAATGAAAGAAAAAACATTCTTTGATAGGTAAATTATGGTTTGCCTGATCTACAAATGAGCCGTGTTCCAGTTCGATATCTTATAGATGGTTATGGGTCAAAACCCTGGTACCCTCTGGTACCCTAAAATAGCTGGTTGATAGATGGTGATTCCCTCTATGGTCACAATATATATTATATATATAGGTTTTGACCCATCCCCAGATTACCAGAGGCTAATTCAAATGATCACCGGACCATCATGGCTACCCTTAGAACACCACACGACCCTCGAAAAAAACTTCAGTGATCAAATGGAGATCAAGTTCTTGCGATGGTACCATGTTTTACCACAGTACAAATAGAATGCAGACCCAAATCCTACTCCAACCATCCCGATTTTGGAAACACCTCCCCCCAAACAAAAATAGAGTGGTCAAAATCCAGCCGTTTGAATTTGACACCTGCAAAAAACGCTAGCCCGCTTTTACCACTCGACTCATCATTTTCCCCAATCAGATTGCCGTAAGTTGGGGGTAGATCTCCATTTTCAGACCTATTTCACGCTTTCCCCACTTTCCTCGTTGCCATCTTCATGCCGTGCTAGCAGGAGATCAGCCGTGGCAAAATAGGCCAGGCAGTCCTTCTCGAGTGCTTCTCCTGAAAGCCAACGGCGGAAGATTCAAACAATTACGAACAGTGCTGATGTTGATTAGTGAATATATGTACATATATCGGGTCATTCATGGATTTATGGATAAATCATGATAAATGTACATATGTATATATGTATGTATATATGTATGTATGTATGTACGTATGTATGTATGTATGTATGTACGTATGTACGTATGTACGTATGTACGTATGTACGTATGTACGTATGTACGTATGTACGTATGTACGTATGTACGTATGTACGTATGTACGTATGTACGTA
>Ga0126342_10014325_pt1 | contig 14004 bp, 12 predicted proteins | sample Cyp1metagenome_FD_92528 | JGI IMG/M metagenome (GOLD analysis project Ga0126342, IMG submission 92528) | Coral microbial communities from Lord Howe Island, Old Settlement Bay, Australia - Cyphastrea 1 metagenome | ecosystem: Host-associated > Invertebrates > Cnidaria > Coral ...
ATGGCTCAAGCGCCCGCAAGAGGAAAACGGCCGCGCGCTGACTGCAATGCCTGAGTGAGGTTCGGTAATAACCAGCACATAAGGTACCACCATTCGACTACATCCGGAACAAGGATTCATTTGTTCACATATATTATATTTACTTATTTAATTTTTGATGCATAGATACTTAGATACATAGATACATAAACGCGCAGAGACATACAGACTTGCAGGCATACAGACGCGCAGACATACAGACATACAATGGCACACATACAGACATGCATACATACAAAAAAAACATAAAATAATACGGACACCCAGACGCACAGACAGAAATACACAGACATACAGGCTTTCCTGCGCTCATGCGTGCGTGCATGCATGTTTACACACACGCACAGACAGACAGCACAGACAGACAGCACATTTGCATGTGCACTTGTCGGTGCTCATTACATTCAACTATTTCACATTGAATTGCATTACATTGCGTTGTATTGAATTGGATTACATTGCGTTACATTGCATACATTCAGAGTGCATGCATCATGTTGTAATGTAATGGATATATAGCCATCCTGAAGTAGACAGAACATGGTGCATTTGCAATCCTGTTTGCCAAACAGAAAATATTTGGAACATTGACAAGGACACATTTTTTAAAAACACAACATTTTTTGAAAAACCAGAATGCAGATAGACTCTCAGATAGACAATCAACAAATATTGTGGATAGAATATTTTCAAAAAATAGGAGGAGATCATACTTTTCCATACTTTTCCCAGACTTCTGACGCTGGCCAGGGTGGGGTTCAGGAATGAAATTCTATATTCTATGTATCAACGCACGCAAGGTGTGACCCCGTCCTTGAAGAGATTTGAAGAGCTGCTGAAAAGAGAATATCACTGGTAGGAAAACCCTTTTGTGAGGGAAAAAACCTTTTGTTTATACAAAAAGTAGTAACAAATCGATCAGCTTGGGGAACCTGCCCATTTTGAGTTCTTGATACGAAGCTTTTTGAGAGCCACACAAAAATGTCCAGCTTGCGTTTTCATTTTCTTAGTTTGGTTTCCTCTTTCCCTTGCTGAAAAACTTCTGGAAATATTCTATGCATATGCCCCTGCAACGTAACAGTTTCAACATGTCCTGGCACTTCTTATTCTAGACATGTCTTTGTGTCACTGTGCGTATTTGTATATGTATATATATATATATTCAAATTATACATTTCATATTTCTATATGAGTAACCGACAAAATTATTGTAATACTACTTTGGTCTTGCTTCGCTTTGGCCTCTCTGAGGTTGCACAAAAGCTTCACAACCGATAGGGGACGACCCTATACCGATACCCCATTTGTGATGCCTACGGGAATACTGAAATCTTCACAACCGATAGGGGACGACCCTAACTTGTGCATGGCATTCAATTTAACATATAAACTTGTCCGCTACTCATATGTGTACATATGTTTTCTCTTGTGGACGTATGCTTTCTGTTGTGGCTATATCTAATATACACATGTTTCACTTTATTGAAATTACATCGTTACCTGATGGTGATTAGCTGGACCAGTTTTGAGCTTAAATATTCCAACTACCTTTCATAAGCGCATTCCAACTACATGCTTTCGGCATATTCCACGGAGGTCTAATGGGGTCCAAATATTCCAACATTTTCCATATTTCATCGGACCAAATTCCATCATAACTCCCCGCGCACCTCACTTTTATCTTCCACCTTACGATCACAATATATTAGATCGCATGTCAAACAATGCCAGTTTCTGTCTCGGTTCAACAGGTCATCTTATTACTTAAGCGCTACGTATTTTGAGAAAAATCATGTTTAGTTGCACGGCCCAGGTCGCTTGCGCAAGAGACGTCCCTTGGAACGGAGTTGACATGATAGTCCCGGGAACATTTTGCAGTTCCCATCATGAGTTGGAATAATAGATCTTGCAAGTAGTCATTGCATGTCATTGCTATAGTGATAAATAATTTGCGTGTTCTCCACGATTTTTGAACGGCATAATCCGTTGAGCAACACCGCTTGGATTGGGCAGAAGTAAAAGAAATGTTCATCAACCACTTTGCATGGCTCTGGGATGCTCTGGGTGAAGAATCCTAAGAAAACACTAGAACACAACATGTTAACAAAGTATAATTAGCATGCACATGGGAATCATAATACGATATTGAAAGCAACATCTTTGAACAACATGTTGGTTCACCTACATCCATGTTTCCGTGTAGCTGTCACATGGTTCCATCTGCACAATGACACCATGTAGACAATTCATAGCCGCGTTGTGGTGGTGTTGTCCTGCTTTGTGACCAGAGCAAATCAGAGGGCTCGAAGCTTCGAATTCGATCAGCATTTTCCTGCATGTAGAAATTCGATGAAATTCATATACATGCACCTACAGGTCATCTGAATACCACTGGACAGCCCAAGGCATGAAAGGCCAAGTGTCCGTCGTTCGGTCTTCATGAGTACTGAAGATGTGTGGGGCCCCGGCATTGGGTTTGCTGGCAAGCTTTTTCCCCAAACAGTGTGTCCACACTGAGGGGTTCTTACAGTAGGGGTTAAGGCCGGTGCTTGATCAGGGTGCTCAATCTGGGCTCCGCTTTTTTCCGCAATGGGAACAAATCCTCGGACTTTCAATTAAGCTGTGTGGATGGCTGGTCCGTTTCAATATGCGCTCACCTGAGGCCAATACACAAAGTTACGAACCTTTAGCTGGAAAAACCTGAAAATTATCATCCGAGGTCGGGGTAAATCGTTTTGAAATGTTTTGAACATGGACCATGTGACCCCTGTTGCCTTCTTGGCCGCTCAAGTTTGCGTGGCCAAACCTTGGCCAACTGTGCATCTGAGGTTGCGACAAGTTTGAAACCCATCATCGATGGAGCCTTGGCCTGGTCAGAATTCAGCTGAACCCGGTTTCTTGCAATGTGGTATACATTCCAGACTAGTTAAAGGACATATCCACTTGGGGATATGTAGTCTTGCATTTGTGCCGGGTCCCTGCACTTTTTTTCTTTCATTTTTTCACATTACGATGTGTAGCTGTTGGGAGCGTGACTTGCTGTTTCTCTTGCGAAACACAAATCCTTGAGTGGAGTTGGTAGCCTCAATGGGCGGGATGCCACATGTGAAGGTGCTAGCCGCACCATTTCTTATCAATTTTTGCAATAATACCGAATACAGATAATGCGATGCGGTGTGGGACACACAATGCGGCCATCCACAATTAGCAAGCACTTAGGGATTTTTTTTTTAAATAAATCATCCCAAGTAGATCCAAGTAGGGGTATACCATGGCATACCCAATAAGCCATACATATTGGGGATTGCTTATATGATTGTGGGTCCCCTACTAACTTGAATGGGATTGGCTTCATCTATGTCTCTATTGTTTCCAAGTGCTATGAACTTTGCATGCCAGTCCTCATCTGGATTTGCTTAGGGGATACCCCAAAATGGCAATTTCATAGGGCTGGCAGGCGCGGATTTCGATATTTTTGATGTAAAATTTACGGTTATTCAACCCCCTAAAGCTACTCCATGGTGCCCTCTATAGGAGATACTTGCCATTCATATTTGAGTGCAGTCTCCATGACTTCGCATGGCCTAAACGGCCAAAAAACCCAGGAGCTGACGAAAACATCTACGGCTCCAGCAGTACTTGCGCCCGAATCGCTTTGCATCCGCAACTGGGCTTCCCCATGAAGTGGACGATCCGCCGTTCACCAACTGGAAGGAGTAGATTTGAAGATTAAACTCCAATATGTATCAGCCATTAAATTTCAATATAATTGTATTGCGATATATCAGCTTTAGCAATGCTCCACTCTGGGACACACAGTTTTTCTAAGGCATTTCCAAACAATGAACATGGTCATGATCATTGTCTACGCTATTTGGATGGGAATCGACGCCGACTGGAACTCCGCTTTGTTGATTACGGAGCCGTGAAACATGGCTGGCTGGGACATACCCGAACGAAGCCCGAACGAAATGACGTTTTCATATATATATAATTTATATATATATGTATCATGATGTATACATATATATATGTGTGTGTGTGTTTTAATTGGAGAATCTTGGAACACATTGGAGGGTTTTCCATTGCCATGTTTGAGCACCAGAGGGTATAAAGCGACTATAGATGGGAAGACCCAGCAGAGAGGCAAACAAATTTTGAACTCTGAAGCCTTTGCTTCCAGCATTTACACTGCAGAACAGCGCATGTGAGTAGGATCTATTTTCCAAAATTGGGTGACATTATCCGGGAAAACCTTGGGTAGTCCAACACTTTATTCTTTTGCAAAGGGATATTCTATAGATAAATTGTAGCTACAGAGCATTCTGGGCAGCTAAGATTGGGCCAGGTATCCTTTCAATCTCCTGTCGCCAGGATGCTAACTTTGTCTTCCAAATGGCTGACCACTTCTTTTGTGCTCGGCTCAGTTTGCAGGGTGAGAACAGGAGAGTCTACCAGGTTAGATAATATGGCTATAATAATAGACCCTATTGATTTAGGGTTAAACCCTCAATATACCCATAAGTTCCCCCAAACTGTTTGGTAATTTCTTTGGCATCCGTTGACCAAATTTGGTGGTGTTTTCAAGGCTTAAGGTCATTAAGGCCAATGTTTTAAGCCCTTGGCGTCGCCCACTTCATGTCATATTATTATTCATCAGGTTTTTTCACTCATGCTAATGATATACTTATGTTTTGAAACCCTCAACTACAAATATGTATTGGAAGATGACGTTCTGATTTAACGAATAATGGTTCAATCCTTTAGATTTACGGAATCTATTGGGAGCAACATTTTTTTGGGGGTGGCCCTCTAGATCCCTTCAGCGAATCCAAGGTTTTTATTTCGCCGCTGAGTTGGTCCTGCGATACTTCGCCTATCGGAGGTCGATCTGCCGAAAGGTTGGATTGGTGTTGGACGGTTTAGGTCACTTCAACAACTCTATATGTATATGTATATATAGGTTTGGTTAGGGGGGTATAGCTATAGGCCAAGAGAATTATTAAGGATCTTATAACTGGGGGGCATTACCCTGAATGAAATATGTTTGAACATGGGGAACCATCCAAAATTTTCAATTTTGAAGCTCAAAAAGAATCAGTAGGGTTTGAGGGTCCCAATCTTCGGACGAGTCCCTCTGACACCCCAAAGCAGAATCATCCTGTGGACCTTGGGTGCTTCAGGACAAATTGAACCTCATTCACAGAAATAGTGGTAGGTGATGTCTAGCAAGAGACACCATATCATGTGGAAATTATTCTACTTTGCTCGAAATGAGTCCCTCCACGACCGATTTTGGGAAACACCCACCATTGAGAAAAGATTATGAACGTCGGGGCGCTCAAAACTGAAGCCGAATGGCCTTTACCCTCTGGTAAACTAACATAGCTTTTGAACATTGCCATTTATATGTGATTTACCGCTTAATGGTGATTTTCCATAGCGATGTTAAATTGGGGACTGCTAAACCCGGTGTTGGAGTCCTGCCAGGTGACAAAATCCAAGCAGGAAAACATGGACAATTACCATCAAGTACAACGGTTTACTGGACACGTTCCATTGAAAGAAAATCGTGGGAACATGCGTGACAGTTTATTATGGGTTTGACAGGAGATAGTGTGCAAGATTGAGTTACCAGGTACCCTACCCAATAATGATCTATAATTAGTCAACCCCAAAAAGATGCCGAAAAGGTTCAATTTATCCCTATTTCAGCTTTTTGCGAAAACTTTATTTTGGTGGGTTATATAGATTAATAAATCCACGTGCAATATTCGATGGCTATAGTTATAATCCCATAGCCTCCCATGTTATCCGGATATGTTTCATCACTATTATGTTATATTCAATCAGGTCCTGTAATTGAAACAAAAAAACAAAGCTGATATAACACATTGCTTAATAACATTGAATAGCAACACTACATTGCTGAACTATATTGTCGATATAATGTAGCAAACCGAATAATAAACATGAATAAACCATCCCAAAATCACCGTAAATGGTGGCCAGAGTTTCCCACATCAATCCCATGTTGTAATTACCATTGTTGATATAATCACATCATATGACTGTATATGTCATAGTGTGTCATATTCCATATTATCATCCCATATTATTCCATATGATCCCACATTATTCCATATGCCTCACTAATATTTGATAGATTCAGCAAGATCCCATCAATCAGCCAGACATGAACTTATACCGGCAATATACAAAGCTCCCCAGGTGCCGAGATCGTGCACATGATCCTTGGTGCTATGGCAACGAATGGAGCTGACATCCCTTAGTTTCGGAACGGAGCTAGGATAACATGCACCATCCATGGAAGCAAAATATAGTAGGCAGAATGGGAATGAATGGAAACAAGTGGGATGTAAATGGAAATTAATGGGAATTAATGGGGTATTTGCATATTATTTGTTTTCATACATACTATATATTCTATATCTTATACGGGGGCTACCTTGGATAATTCAGAGGTGGAAGGCCCCAAATCCCAAACACGTGTGCCCGACCATCCCATGTTAACAAATACGACAACCAGACCCTTTGGGTATGACTGGCAGAATGCTTGAGTTCCAAACTCATTAGACCCAAATGTTACTTTTTTTTTCTGGAGGTTCCACCATGTTTTGAGCAATCAATGATTGACCTTGCAAAACCCAATCATAAACCTACCATACATATATATATGCATATACATAATATATACCTACAAATTTGGGGATTGTTTTTATCATATGTACATATATACGTATACAGATTTTGTGTACATATATATATATGTGTGTGTGTTTATGCATATCCTCCATTTTCTGGTCATATTTGGGGTTGGTTTGTGAGTGTGCCGCATCAAAGCGTGTATTTTAATTTTATGCTTCAAGGGATTGGTTTAAGTAAAACCCACGGGAAACCATGGTTTTTAGAATCACAGATAGGGTTTTCCTTTAAAATTCCCCTCAAACCAATTTGATGAATGCTGATGGATAGACCCCTGTTCAGCCCAGGTTTGTCTTCGATGCTATTCTGGTGCCCCTCACCATCTTCGATACCTGGGTTGCTCGGCATTTTGCGGTTGAGAAGTTGAAGACCTGGTGAGATAGTCAGATCGCATAGCTGTCCAATCCACTAACATGGCATAGTGCTTGATGTTGTGTCCAAACGTATGAGTTTATCAAGGGTATCAAAGGCCTGTATCCAATCATCTAATACCATCTGATATTATTTGTACAATTTCGTATGTTGTCATGAAGTCATCTCATAAACACAGCGATGCCCCACCGGGGCGAGCCCGATGCCCCTGGGGCCTGGAGGTAATGACCATTGTGGCCTTGGCTACGCCTGTAGATCAACGTGAAGCAGCCTTTGTACGTGTGAGGGCCCAGGGGCCTGGACCTGAGGGATCCCAGGATGACTGGCTAAGCTGGCCCTGTCAAAGTGTCAAATTGATGAATGGATAGATCGGATAGATATAGGGGTTTAACCATGAAACATAAGGGAATAACCAACAATTAATTGGACTATGATAGGAATATGGTGGGATTTTCATTTGATTTTATATGTTTGTGATATTTCATTGGGAAACCAACAATTTTTATCATGATTTGTATACGGTACGATCAAATCTCAGCTGTTTGAGATGCACTTACATTGTTCCCCACCTGCCAGGTGAGGGTCTCTGGATTTTATCAGAGTTACTTCCTCCTCCTTCCTTCCTTCCTTCCTTCCTTCCTTCCTTCCTTCCTTCCTTCCTTCCTTCCTTCCTTCCTTCCACCAGTCCTTCCGGACTTCAACCGCGAGCTCCAGATCTCAGTGGGCACTGCCGGGCCTCAACTGCGAGCTCCTGATCTCAGTGGGCACTGCCGGACCTTAACTACGAGTTCCGGATCTCAGTGGGCACTGCCGGACTTCAACCGCGAGCTCCAGATCCCAGTGGCCACCTAAAACGAGTGGATACATTGAAACGTAATGGGATTTACAATCTTTATAAAGATGCAGGATATGCGAACAACCAACTGGCAATGCACAATGTAAAAGTGATAAGAAAAACATGGGATAGAGTGTGGTATTCTATTTTTGGACGAGCCCAAGCCGGTGGGGAATTGTTGCAAAATGCTCCCTCGACCAGGAAAGAGCGGCTATGGAGTCATTATGGTTTCTTGCTTTCAAACATGAACTATTTTCCATTTGCCACCCTACCTGTTATGATTATCCTACCATAAAGTCTGGGAATTGAAACCAGCAAACAGCTGGAGTAAATGGAAGCACTTTCGCCAGCCTCCAGGACGAACTGAGATCCTTAGGTCCTTCAGGTTCGGGTCGCCAGGTGCTGGGAAGTTTCTGACATAATTGGCCGGTGGTTTTGCGAGAACTGCCATTTTGCTAATCAAGTTCTTTGAAGCATGAACAAAAATAAAGGATATGCATTGTTCTATATATCGTTGTCTATGTCAGACAAAGATTTTTTCATGTTTGATGTTGTGAGATTTATCCCTGGCATATCCATATAAATCCTTGCTATGAAATCCGTCGCTGTTGTTGTAGTCGCAGTCTACGAAGTTCTGATGTAGTCTCTTCCCGTTTTGGCATTGATCACTGCCCGGTCAAAGTTTCAGCGGTCAAGTCCCCACAATTGACCCCACAGCCCCACAGCGGTTTGAACGGCCATATCCAACACGGGGCATCTAGGATCTTGCGCCTGACTCGCATCTGCCGAATGGCAAAGCTAGTTAGGTTCGCCGGGGGCCAGACAAGGATGATGGGGGCCCTGGGGCTCCATGAGTTTTGAAGATGAAACCGTGGTGGTTCGTTCCAGTTAGTGGGTTTTGCTGGACCAAACCTACGTGCCCTATTGGCTGAACTTGGGTTATAAGATGTTATAAGGCACTGACTATAAACTGGGATGAATTACCAAGTGGTTGAGCGGAAAAATGTGTGAAAACGGCTGTTGTATATTTGTTGCCCCAGGTCCACAGCGTAGCAAGGGTTGATTTGTTGTACCTGCCCAAGTCCATGTCGACGATGGGGGGTTACTGCACTCACCTCAACATATTAGGGTGTTTCTGAAAAATGGGGTAAGTAAATCCAATTTTTTCGCTGTTCATACATAGGGAGAGTGATGATTCACCGGTAGATTTTTCCTACGGTTTCCCCATGTTTCCCCCCGTTTTTTTTCCAGACCTCTTGCATCCAGCAGGTTTTTCCCAGAGCTGCAGATACTCATTAAAGCCATGTTGACTGCCTTCCGCTCTGTGCCTTGGCATTGGTGTCCAGATGGCTTGGGGGGTTGTCTTCAGAAATGGTGCTCGTCGTATACCCTCAAGATTTCTAGTATTAACATGTTTCAATGGGAAAGCGATGTTCAACAGATTCTGGGCAACCTATTTTCCATGGCAAACCTGTTGTAACCAGGGATCGGGCCATTGGCTGAACTAGATTGGTGGATGAACCAATGAACCATGATGAGGCACCTGCTGCTTGGTGGTCCATCCTTAAAAAAAAGTTGTTTTTTTTACCACCCCAAGTATCCCTCAATTATAGCATTTTACAGCTTCACTAACCCCGCTTGGGAGTTTGTGAAAACCCCGCGCCTATTAGTCTTCCATGATCCCCCATGAGCCATTTTTAGCTTTCACTCGAAAAAACGATAAGAGGAACAAAAACGATAACGTTGGTTATGTTAATGATCTGTGTCCAGACTCTTGAAATCCAAAGTTCTTGATTTGTCCATCATTCTGCGGCTGTTTAGTGCTTTTGGTCTCTTCCTTTCAGTGTTTGCATAGTGGCGCAGATTCTGCACAAGGAAGGTGCCTGGTTGGTGGTCGCTACACCACCTTTTTGATGATTGCCAGAAAAAAGGAACACACACACAGGATTCACGGACGATAACAAAACGATAACGAAAACGATAACTTTTGGCATCAAAAATGGTCCGTGTGAGACACTGCCTTTTTTTTCCTTTTCCTCTCCCTTTCCTTTCCTTTTTCCTGTCTCTTCCTTTACTCTTCCTTTTCCTTCTCCTTTCCTTTTTCCTGTCCTTTTTCCTTTCCTTTTTCGTTTCCTTTTCCATTCCTTTTCCTTTCGTTTCCTTTCCTTTTCCTTTCTTTTTCCTTTCCTTTTCCTTTCTTTTCCTTTCCTTTTCCTTTCTTTTCCTTTCCTTTTCCTTTCTTTTCCTCTCCCTTTCCTATTCTTTCCTTTCCCTTCCTTTACTATTTTTTATCCTTTTCCCTTTCCTGGCTCATGTGAATTCTTTGATCAAGGTGTGAAGCCAGCGCTTGGAAACACGATAAGAGGAAAAACAAATAACGTCTGGAAACACCATTTGAAAGGGCTCGGGGTTTTTACAAACCCCCACTTACCTTACTTATAACATCTTAGAGTTTGGGTCAAAAAAATATGTTACCCTCGGGTAAATGAACATGGACCCTGAAAATAACTGATTTTTAGTGGAAACTCTTCCAACCCCTATCTGGCAGGGTCTATGTCCATTTGGAGGATATAAGCCACTCACTCATTGGGATAGATCACAGCTGGAGGTCTTCTTTGCGTTGATCTTGCAACTCGGCCATCGGCGCCACGGTCCGGTGCTCGCATGCCCAATGAATGGCTGGGAGTTCGGTCCAAAACCAATGGAACCGAACCTTTGTCAGTTTTTTTGGGGGGCCCAACCTTTTGAGATCTTTTTTGGCACACTTTTTCCAGGACGACTTCAATAAATCTTGAAAAAAGGACAAAATCCCTCTCAGGCTGAGCTGTCATCCCACCAAGCGACGAGGTCTTCAGACTAGGTCAGGTTTCACTCTACAGCATTTGCAGCAGTTTTATTTTGTTTTATTAAATTCTCTTTATATGTTTTCATGTTCAATTTCTGGTCATATATGGTGTATATTTATGTTGACTCCAATTTGAACATGTTAAATTTCCCATCATTTCCCCATCCAATTTTTCCATGTCGAACCCATCAGAATCCTAGGCTTCTGGCCTCGCACTACATGATCGCCATTGCATACCATGTGACCTTAGAAGAGACGGAGGTCGGCAAAGCCGCTTTTGGCTCAGTTCTGGTGCCCCGGCAGGTGGGCTTTCGGAGGGGATTTCACCAACTTAAACCAAGTATGACTCTTCCATAGAAATAAGGGGAATGAAAACATTCATGGTTTGACATGTTCACCAACAAAGTGTTGATGTGATACAACATTGTTTGACGAAATCTATATTGGTTGGTTGAATGATGAATGATTACTACCTTTTTTTAGGGGATGTAGTAACCCCAAAAAGATCGAACAGTTACATGGATCATATTTCATATTTCATATATTGGCACTTTGGAATCAATTTCTTATAATTTCTTTCTCATGTTGGCTTGCCAGAGACTGGTTCTCTCCGGAGCACTCCGAGGCCTCCATGCAGACTCTCTTTGTTCACTGCACCATGCTGGATGAGATCATCACCTTGATTGTGCCCTGGACGGCTGGCTCCGAGATGGTCAAGACTGAAGTTCAGTTGTCCCAGGAATGTCTGGGCTATTCAAAATGACCCATTATACGGTTGATTTGCCTTTAAAAGTGGTGATATTCCATAGTCATGTTGAGACTCAACAACTCCTCCATCTAATTTTGGAGGTCAAGGATTTTTGGTGAGCGTGTGTGTGGGCTGTGGGTGTGGAATTAACATTGGGAACATCACCAAGATAAGACTTTGGTCGGAAATATGACTAATACTTTCCCCCCAATTCCTCGGCTATTGATAAGTATATTATATAGCCCGTTACAACGACAAGGTGCTAGACGATCCTTCAAGTGGGACTCATCGAAGTTGGCGAATGCGTTGCGATGTTTCCCTTACTTCAGCGGCGCTACTGGTGAACCCGGGGTCTCATGGACCTTGATCTCCGCTTCAAAAAAGTCCCAACACTTTTTTCTGGGGATGTGGGTGTGTTTGAAAACGGGGGATGCGGATACCCCAATTTATGGCAATCTGACAATCTGATTGGGGAACATATATCCAGAGAAACCCATGGGACCTGAAGATGTTAATGGTGCCAAGGACCAGTTTATCACAGAGAGCCTCTATGCTCATTTGCTGTGCCTCTCAGTTGCAGCCAAGAGTGATGGTTTCCACGGGCAAGTGTCAACACCTTAAAAACTGAAATTGGGTTCATGAATAACCATGAATAATCTAGATCAAGACATATCAAAACCATTCTGTGAATTTCGGTAACATGCTTGCCAGGCCGCTAGGGCGCTAGGGTCTCGACCCAATTTCCAGCATCAAAATGGCTGGGCAAGTTCACCTGCTTCCCATCCAGCCGCGCAGCTGGTCTCACCAGGTGCCATCAGGCTAGAATGGATTAGAATTGATCTCTAAACCCCCTCTGGACTCTTGCTGCCGTTTGCGCTTTCATGGGTTGTGAGGATTTTCAAGCCTTTATCTTATTTGATTTGCCCCACACCTGATGCCATGCTACAGATTGATCGTCGATGCTGGTCTTGTGAAATGCGTCCTTTGTTTTTGCCTGAAACTTGGCATGAACATGCACACACCTACTACATACTGTTATTATCTGAGAGAAATTCATTTCTGCCAATCTAAGTGTTCAGGGTTTTGACCAATGAACTATGCTTATGCATTTGGTGTCACAAAATCACCCAGCTCAACCCAAACAAGGCAGCTTTGAAGGAGGGGACGCAACATATGATGACAATAAATGCTGGGACAGTTTATGCCTCTTAAGTCCAAACATGGAGTACACCCCACAATGGGCATTAAATTACTTTTCAAAAATGTCGAGAATTGAGGCTTTAAGCAGGAATCAAAGTGCTTAGATGGGCGGAGTTAGTTAACTGGGTAGTAAATGGATAATTGGGATCTACTGGTTCATAAGCCAGCTACTAACCAGTTATATAGCTCATCCCATGGCCCATCTAAGTGGATCTATATCTGGATTCTGGATATTTCCAGCTGCCCTCCGCTGAAGGTATGTACTTTGTGATGTTCATCAATGCCTCTTGGCCAGATCTGGGCCTTGGTTATGAACCGAAAGCACCACACTGTTGTAGTTATTAACGTGCTGAGGAGCAGTGATGAGAGAGATATAGACGTTTTATCACATATATATATACATACATCAGTATATATGCATTACTACTACTGTAAAACCATAAAAACCCATGATCTTCCATGATGTTCTAATGTGCATGATTTTCATGGTTGTACGTTTATTGTTCATGAAGGGGTCAGTGGATCAGTTTAGTAACTGATAATTCTGGGATGAAGGTCATCACACCGATTGTTCGCACCCCATGATACGCATTAAACCAATGATAGCCCATGATATTCCAATGTTTTGATGGTTGATATGTCCCATTATTCTCATGATATCTTAGATATAGACCCATATAAACCCATGTAAACTCATGATATTCCCAGCACTTTTGACCCATGTTAACACCCTATGTTTGATGTTCAAGGCCATCACACTGATGAACATATTGATCGGCATCGTCGTTGAAGTGATCAGCAACGTGGCCATCGCAGAGAGGCGGCAGATATTGCATAAGGCTCACACCCAGACAATCCCACATTTATATATATATATGATGATGATTGATGATATTGCATGTAATTGCATTAGCACACATATGCACACAAGATATACACCGCCCATATGTACATACTATAGTATACATTTTTTCGCACGTGCAAACACGTATGCGCATATACATACACACACACATATATATATATATATACAGTATATATATATATATATATATGTGTGTGTGTGTATGTGTGTACACATACACACACTTGTAATAGATAAAACCTCATGGTTTTACATGTTTTTAACAGCTAATCACGAAAGCTAGCGTCAGCTAGCTGGAGTCTTCTTGCTTTAGCAAGTATTGGGGGGGCTGCTCAAGGACATCACGTGATTTTTCACGCGAAAGGCCCCCCCCC
>Ga0126342_10014326_pt1 | contig 14004 bp, 15 predicted proteins | sample Cyp1metagenome_FD_92528 | JGI IMG/M metagenome (GOLD analysis project Ga0126342, IMG submission 92528) | Coral microbial communities from Lord Howe Island, Old Settlement Bay, Australia - Cyphastrea 1 metagenome | ecosystem: Host-associated > Invertebrates > Cnidaria > Coral ...
CAAGCACCTTTCAGTCCATCAGTGGCTTCGCTCTGCCATCCCTGATTCACAGCAACCAACCTCTCCTATAGGTTTCCTATTTTTGAAACTTCCGCCACCGCCTTGTGCGGTACTACTGGTATTGCTAGTAGTATTGCTAGTAGCATTGCTACTAGTATTGCTACTGGTATTGCTACTCGTCTTGCTACTTGTATTGCTACTAGTATTACTAGTAGTATGGCTACTAGGATTGGTACTAGTGTTGCTAGTGGTATTGCTAGTAGTATTGCTAGTAGCATTGCTGGTAGTATTTCTACTAGTATTGTTTCTAGTATTGCTAGTAGTATTGCTAGTAGTATTGCTAGTAGTATTGCCACTAGTATTGCTACTAGTATTGCTACTAGTATTGCTTTTAGTATTGCTACGAGTATTGCTACCAGTTTTGCTACTGCTAGTCCTCCTCCTCCTCCTGCTACTACTACTACTACTAGTAGTACTAGTAGTAGTAGTAGTAGTAGTAGTAGTAGCAGCAGCAGTAGTAGTAGTAGTAGTACGAGGGGGGGGTGACCTTGATTCAGACGAAGCAAAAACGCACAGCAAGAGAACAAAGGAACAAGTACAAACCAAGAACAGAAACAAGAACAACACCTTCCAATCAGACACGCCGGCAGGCCGGCGGATTTCAAGTAAAATTAGCGGCAGGCCGGCGTGTTTCAAGTAAAATTAGCATACTAGTCAGAACAAGATCACGATCACCAACATCCAACGAAACAACATGTCGGTCATTGACTTGGAAGAGATTTAAACATACGTTATACAATTTATACATATGATTTAGGTAATACTTGAACTATTCAATTCGGAGTATTTTTTTTGGGGCAATGTATCCTATACAAGATTTTTTTTGGTATGATATCCACCCATCTATTTTGCTATGTATACACCTATCTATACACGCGCCTTATTTAAGATATACTGTATATATATAATATCTATCTATATGCACATATTTCATGATCGATCAATCTGCCTTGGGTTTTGGGTGCCGAAACCCGAACCCCTGAGGCCAGCTCCAAAGATCCTTGTGAGGGTGTCTATGGCGCCGAAGGCTTGCAGTGTGTCTGGGAGGAATCCGTGACTTGGCAAATGTGGGATTGAACGAAATTTTGGTGGAACACATTTATTTAACAGTCATTGGTGGTACGCGATATAAATGGGAAGTGAATCAAAAAAACATGTGCACTGACAGTGTCAAATTGTAGTTGTATAAGTAGACAGTGGCGCGTGGTTACTCCAGAACTGTGATCTACCCCAAATGGGGCACGCAACTTATGGAAAACTGAACGATCTGAATAACTCATTTCACACCTCGGTTCATGATGGATTGTCATCATAATGGCAGGTGAAATGAGTCATTTGACTTTCAAAACGATATTGTGATCCATCCTTCAAAACAGAAGTACTGGGTACATCAATTTATGAAAACATGTGATGGTATGTCTAGATAATTCCTGATAATTCTATAATATACATATATGTACATTTAATTTTTTTCTATCCAAGACATCAGGTTGATTGAGCGTTGAACTCCCATTCGAGGCAAAATCCATCCCCCCATGAATTTCGCACTGCAAAGAATGTATACATGAATGTCATGGGAGTGGAGATCCATTTTGTATGATGAAAAAACACAGACATCATTTCCATTTAGACACGGTTCAAAATTGTTGACCACCCAAATTGGGACGTTTTTGGATCACAACCATACGCAACTTTTGAGCCATTTGAAACCAACCCCATGATGATCCCAATTTTCATTCAATTGTTGCTACAAAAAAAAATTTAAATCTACCTTTGTTACAAATTATCTGTTGAAAGGCTCCATATTCAATTCCTGTGGGTTAATCTCTCACCATATCCAATCAGAATTATCCGAATTATCCTTTTGGGCGAATCACTAAAACACCACAATATCACCTTAGACATATAGTGCTTGATCAACAGGACCCTGCAAACACCACTTTGTTTCCGGTTGGTGAATATTGTACTTCAGCTGCCCTTTCTTTCTTGTGAATCCGAGAAGTCCAATGGTATCTATTTTGGCAGGATCATCCCAGGATTGCCACCGTGTTCATTCCTTCTTGCTGGTCAAAACACCGTGCTCTATGTTTTGGTTTTGGCTGCAACATCTCCCACCAGTGATATGATATATTGATATATATTGATTACACCATGTTGGATTTGATGATGTTCAATGAAATTGTACAACTCCCATCGTACCCAACTATGCCAGGACATGAAGCCATTATGATGATGTAAACAACCCAGCATATCTTGAGAATGAGGCCATCATACCCCAAAAAATCAAGATCTTGGATGGGATAAAGATGTCGAACCCAATAGAAACAATCCCTAGTATCAACACCATAGCCTAAATGGGGTTGTTATTGGGCTCACCATATTAATACATACCCCATGACACACACACATACATACATACATACATACATACATACATACATACATACATACATATAGACACAAATGTATACATACACATATACGTGTACATATGCATATACATATACATATATACATACAAATACATATGCATATACATATATATATATACATACACATGCACACATACATACCATAAGGTTGCAGTACATGACATAACATTTCTTTACATTACATTGCAATGCATGACATGACCAGACATGACATAACATGACATTACATTACAATACATTACATAGATATATCCATGCACCTGGAACCCAAATAGAAGTCATTTGGGGTTCCAACTACAGATATTGTTGGTCATTCGTTCCATTCTATCACCATTCAAAACACATGCCAAGGAAAATATCATCCCAAGGTTTCTCACCATCCTCTCACCATATCCCAAGGTTTCTCAGTGGCACCATTTTTGGTCAGATCCCTGGATTCCGAGGTGAAGACCTGCATGGAGAAGAGCTGCCAGGGCTGCGGGGGCGAGCAGTGCCAGCTGTGCCGTCAGGACGCCAAGCGCGTGGCCACCTGCTGCGATGATCACTGGCATTCCGTGGAACCTCCGCAGAGCTGCAAGGACTGGAAGGGCCATGGGGAAAAAAACACCCTTGGAGTCCGAAGACCTCAAGAAATCGGATGGGTTTCAGGTTGAACATGTTTTTTTTTTCAGGTTGCTGTTGGTGCTTTCTTTTGTGGTTTCTTGAGCGAGTTTTGTTTTTTTTCTGTTTGGCAACTTGTATGCTGGTTGAGGGATGGTGGTTCCTCTGCATTTTGGCCGACTTGGGCTGCCTGAAACTTTTTGACTGGCTGTTCTAAGGCGATTGTTAATCAAATCATCTTCACATTTGGTTGAATCCCAATTTTGGTTGCCTCAATCCACCACCACTGTTAGTTCCTCCAAACAGACAGTTGGATATCCCCAATCCCAAATCCTCAATGTGAGTTGGGTTAACAGTGGTATTTTACTAGTTGCAGTATATCAGTATATACCCATGTTGGTTGGTTAGCTCACCACTTTTGTTGGTAGAACCACCATGTTGGCTTGCTATGTCCATATTTTGGTTTAACAAATCCATATTTCGATAGAGGCTCGTATATCCTCCTCGTGAGTATACCTCTCAGTTTAAAGGTCAGATATACTAACCCTGTGGACGTACTGTAGCCAGTTTTGGTATGTTCTGTTTTGGTTACAACCGAATTTCGGTTGATCAAAGCAACTGTTTTGCAGTTAAAGCCCCAAATTGGTGCTCGTGAAATCTCAAAGCCTCAGTTTGTTGGCAAAATCCTCAATTTTGGTCGCTTCAAGATACGTTTTCACCCAACTGACCATTTCCTAATTTTAGTAAAGCAATGTCATAAACCACACAGATGGATTCATGGTCTATACCATCCATTTATGGTAAGTCATTGGGGATGGTGGATCCTGTTGCTTTAGTATAGGTGATCCTCCGGTGATCCTCCGGTGGAAAGCCAGGGGTACCCTCTTGCAGGACGCCAAGGCCAAGGCCGTGTCTGACTGCGTGGAGGGCAAGTGCAAGGGCTGCGGCGGCGAGCAATGTCAGCTCTGCCGTGAAGATCCTAAGGTATGGGGATGTCCAAAGTTTCCTGGGTTTGAAGAATGGATAATCGCCACTATAATTTGTGTATTTTATGTAATTATGCCTCTCTCTCTCTCTATGTATATTATTACTATATAACTATTTACTATTTTATCATTACTGTTATTGTTCTTTAAGCTACTAAGTCTACTGCGGGCAATCAATGTGATCCAACATAGAGATACTTGGTTTCGTGGGAGTTAAGCATACTGGGGTTTAAGTACCAACTATACCAACATGCCAATACTGGGGTACAGCGGAACCGTTAGATAAGAACCGATTAATAATTTTCCAGCCTACCCTGGGGTTCTTAAGTGCTATAGGTGGAAAATATGGGAATTATGAACGAGGGTACCCTGGAGTTCTTAATGGGTTATTCTTAAGGGGTTCATATGGTGAGGGTTTTGCCAATTCATTTTGGCGTGGTGTTGGGTTGCAAAGGAGGCGGGGGGAAGAAAAAGCCTTTTAGGTCCAGGCATTCCAAACAGAGCTACAGGCCAGATATTCCACCAATGCCAGGGCTTGAAAAAGTTTATTTTGTGGTATTAGGTTTCAAAGGAGGCGGGGGGAAGAAAAAACTTGTAGGCCCCGAAAGTTTTTCAGGTGCAGGCATTCCAGACAGAGCTATAGGCCAGATATTCCACCATGCCAGGGCTTGAAAGTTTATTTTGGCGTGGTATTAGGATGCGAAGGGAGCAGGGGGAAGAAAAAACTTTTTAGGCCCCGGCAAGTTTTTTGGGGTTTAGGCGCCCGAAACAAGGCAGCACAGGCAAGACAAGCCAACACAAGGCAAGGACAGCCTCCGAGGTCAGATGACTTGCAGTGAGTCTGGCTGCTGTCGACATCAGCCTTGGTGACCATGTAAGGGTTTGAATTTTCCTGGGGCCGCACCATGTTTGTCCTCGGCATGGAAGTTCCGCGGTACATAATCTTTCTTTTGGGAAATAGCTGCTAATAGTCAATGTTTGATATATTGATACCTTTCAAAGGGGAATATGAACCAGCGGCTAGAATTCCAGGGTACCCTAGGGTTCTATTTCAATTAGCTGACAGAAAGGGTTGAATCCAGCAATCCAGCCCCTGAAGTTCTTATTGCAGTAGGTTCTTAAACAGTGGTTGCACTGTAGAACTACATGGCCAACTACACCACCGTTTTTTGGCCCTTTGACAGGTCCTGGACCAATGCTGCACCGGAGCCATGCGCACGCCGCAGTGCGAGAAGACCCGGGCACTTCCAGTCAGCGAAATTCTTCCATAAGTGAAATGAATTTTGATACAAAGCCACCACCCTTTTAAAATCAAACATGGCGCTGGAAAATCCTGGATCTGCATTTGCAGATTGTTGAGCATTTTCTGCAAGAATCTCGGATGTCCCAGCCAGCCAGGGTTGTTGAAGGGCAAGTTGGTTCTTTTGAGCACCTTCCCATAGCGTTGTTGCCTGACAAGGCTCAGGCAACTGGGAAGCTTAGACAATTTTGGGTTGGAGATGGAGTAACCAATCATCTTCAACAAATTTGCTGCACATGTTACTTCGGCTTGCACTTTGCTCCCGATTAGCTTAGAAGATTCTCGTTTGAGGTTCTGAGTTCAGCTTAATCTTTGTGAGAAAGGTCACCTTTGGGGGTTCCCTGAGGACTAGGCCAAGGGGTACCCACCAGGGAATTTGATTTGTCCATTGGTCCAGAATAGCAAATGGAGGTTTATTCTGATGGGAGTTGATTGGATTTGTTAAATCCATTTTTTTTTGCAAGTTCTACCACGTTATTATATTCTTGAGGGATATTCCACCATGCTAGTTGGTTCATTTTTTTTGGTGGTCATATCTACCCCAGAATCCAGTGTTTCAGAAATTTCTACGCCTAATTCAAATGGCTAAAACCTAGTAGTGAAATGTAGTGAATCTAATGAATAAACCCCAATATCATATTGTTGGTCATAGATCCCAGTATCCCCACAAAAGATCATCATGAACTTCCCACAACATGATCCGTTTAATATACACAGCCAAGGCCATCGCCAAAGCAACGGCCACACTTCTGAGCAAATTCCCGGGGTCAGCGCTGGTGGCTGGGCAGTTTCAGCTGATGCCAGCCCGGGGGCACTGGGTTTTCATATGAGAGTTAATGGGATATGAAGGAGAATTAACAATCAACAATGGGGATTAATGGGGATTAATGGGGATTCAATGGTATAATCCGGGTATTATGATGACTTAACCAAGAAAATGGTGGTATAATGGGGATACAGTGGGAAACCATGCTTCCAAACAGCAGGGGTTCCGGTAGATTTTCTCCTCAACCAATTCTGGGACAAGTGTGATGATACGGATGTGTTGCAGTCCAATTGTGGCCCGAGGGCCTTAAATCATGCTAATTTTTTAAAGATCCCCACTGCCAGTCCCAACTTTGGTTGGGAAACCCGTGCTTGTGCTGGTGATATCCCACATCATGCAGGTATGCTTGAAAACTGTCCCACATGTGCTATTTCTTATCAGTCGATCCATACAGACAAGAGGTGAAAAGCGGGTTATAAGTCCTATTAGCCTATTTTGTTGTTGTATAAACACCCATTTTGCATTGCGTCTATTCTATACGATCTTTTGATCATAGCTATGTCGCCACCCTTTCTTTTTCAGTTCTATCTCCCGCATAGTTTGTGCAGCTCGTACTCGTACCCGTCTCGACACGGGTGGTCTACTAAGCTACCCTCTGTTACCAGTGGTTGATGCAGCCAACGGAACTGGGATACAACAAATGATAAAGTTAAGAATGGATGCTGACGCCATTCGTGACACCTTGAAGCACGAAAACACGCCCAAACAAAGGTGGCATTCGAATGGGATGTGCGAATTGGATTTGCATGCCTCGATGTCGCACAGGTAAAGAACCTCAACAGAATCCAGGGAGTGGTGCTTGGCACCGTTGCATCTTGGCCAGGATGTTTCATCCAATATCTGTCGATGATGAGCATCAGCTAAAAGCGTTTATCGAGGTCATGGGAGGGAAATCCCAGCCATTTGGCCATTCCTTTCACTGCACCAATGGTATCTGTCGTCCCAAATATAAGGAGTTGAGCTTTTCCAGCCTGACGCAGGGGTGCGGTTGGATCATTTGGGTATGGTCAAAGGTATTGACTCCCCATATCGGATCTATCAAAAATGAGAAGCCATTTGTGTGTCCCCAAGGGGACCCACATTGCGACCACATTCCAAAATTGCATTCAGAAACACAAAAAATGATCAGTCCAGTCCATGTTTTTTTCCCCCAAACAGTGTGGCCACACTGAGGGGTTCTTACGGTAAGAGTTAAGGCCCGGTGTTCAATCGAGGTGGTATCGGAAGCGTCCGGCATTTTCCCTGTAAATTTCTGCACAAAATGCCTCTTGTGACATGTCCATGTGCATGTCGACTGCGCAGGCTCGCACAAAATGCTTGCCGCGGGATACGCGTGCGGCATTTTCCCAGTAAATTTCCGCACAAAATGCCTCTGGTGACATGTCCATGTGCATTTCGACTGTGCAGGCTCGCACAAGGTGTGCTTCCCGGTCTTGGGATCGGTCTTCCTCCTCAACATCCTCCTCCTCAACCTCATCATCTTCCTCCTCCTCCTCCTCCTCAACATTCACATCATCATCTTCTCCTCATCCTCATCCTCATCCTCATCCTCATCCTCATCCTCATCCTCATCCTCATCCTCATCCTCATCCTCATCCTCATCCTCATCCTCATCATCATCATCATCATCATCATCGATCATCACCATCCTCATCATCACCACCACCACCACCATCATCATCATCATCGTCATCGTCATCGATCATCACCATCCTCATCATCATCATCATCATGATCATCACCATCCTCATCATCATAATCACCGCCATCAACATCATCGTCATCAACACCTTCATCAAGAGTAACATCATCATCAACATGACAATACATTCTCCTTTTGCCCCCCCACACAGTTTGGGGTCTCTGGCCGGGATAGTTATTTTAGGGCCTAACATCTAGGATCGCCACAGCCATTTTGGTGCTTTTTGGGCGCTGCAAAAGACCGAGTTTGGACAGCTGCTGGACACCATTTTTCACCGTTCCACGGCATGCTCCTACTTCAACGAGGTTTTGTATCCTGGCTCCACTCTTGGAGCAGGGCGTGGCAATTTGGTCGGTTTCAGTGTCCCAAACCACTTAGTCACTAGAGTCACTAAGACCTTTGGTGGTTCCAAATATTGTTTTTTTTGCTGGTTAACTATGGTATCTATGGTATCTATGGTTCCAAATATTGTTGGTTCCTCTTCAAAGATGGGATGGCGATTGCTGCGTCAATTATCAATGTGACACCTGAACTTCGCCAGATCCTGGTCAATCCAATCATATTGCTTCATAAGCAAATGCGTGTGTTTTGAAACAACTCATGGAGGTATTTCCTACGGTTTGTTTTTATATAGTTAACAGATGACATCATCCAAAGTTTGGGGTCAGTTTGGGGGGTGAACAAAAGGCCGCGCCTTAAAAAATCACCCAATGCCTAAAATGCCAAACGTCTTTGGTCCATTGATGAGCCAGCCTCCAAGGGGGCAGGATATCTACGATATAAGTAGCCATTCACATTCACGGGGATATCCATTGAACATCATCTCCGGTATCTGAGTCATACGTAAGGATAGCCATCACCGACACATCCAAGGTTGGGCTGTTGCTTTGCCAGCTACATTTTTGCGACGGTCTTCATCCACTTCTATGTCACAGATTTCGCCATCATGGGCATCCAGATGGCCAACTTTGGTGGCACGGTGCCATGGCCGAAAGTTGATGGATCCATGGTTGCCATCATCCAATGTCCACTGGTTGACCCTCTCAGATTTACGCAAATAGAGTTGAGGCCAAACATACTCCTAAGGACTCGTTTTTTTTTTGCATTTTAGTCTTGCGGATTGAACAAATGGAATGCTGAGAAATGTATTCATGGAAAACCTTTTGAGGCTCAACCTTGAGATTTCAGAGGATTTCAACAGATTTCAACCGATCAAAAAACAAAATCAAGAAAACATAACTATGCAATCAAAATCGAACAAAATCCTCAAACAGATTGACTGACTCTATTGTGGCCAGGAACATGGGAAAAAACAATCAAACACAAATGATTTTTGGGTGCAGAAGGTCACCAAAATTCGGGGTGAAGGGGATAGGAACTTCCCAGTGGCAGAATGGTCTACAGTGAAACCTCATCCAATCAACCAACAGGGATGATAACATGTGATACTAGCGGCTTTATCCAACCTCACATGAAAATAACCGGTTCTAAACCAACTAAAGGTTCAACAGTAAAGTGCTTGATGTTGAGCTATCCTCTGGCAAGCAAGCATGGCATGTTGGAAGAGCTACCAGATATGTAGATGAGATACCCGATGAACATGGGGATTTCCCACCAGCTATGTTTGTCTACCGGAGTACAACTATCAAACTTGGAATATGGGATAGTTTATGCACATATAATATATATACATATAATATTATAATATGTATGTATATACACATCATATGGGACAACCCTGAAGAAATATCAGAAAATTGGATAAATCATGATAAATCATGATAAATCATGATAAATCATGATAAATCATGATAAATCATGATAAATCATGATAAATCATGATAAATCATGATATTTTTTTTCCAAATAGGGTCGTTAACTTAATGATCCCCAACCCCAAATAGCAATTTCCCATGGGAAATATATCAAGCGGGATATGTCCTTGTCACTGGCCAGGAAATGATGACAGGTGGCTGTGGCGAGAAGGAAGATACTGGCAAGGCGCCAAGAATGGCGAGCCAATTTTGGAGGTTGAATACATATCCCAACTATGGTGATATTGCGGGGTTAAGTCAAAGTAGACAAAACACATACACATAATATATATAAATTATATATGTATGTATATATATATATATATGTAAGTGGGCATGTATCCCATAGTGACACGACACACTAAATCGGCTAGATCAAAACAATCCTACTGTCTTCAGCCGTGGGTCTTGTTCGACTTTTCCGGATTTTTCAGAGGCATTCTTTCAAAAATTGCCAAAGGCGGAATAAGCTGGCATGTTCTTCTAGCCCTTTATGGTTTGCGTATGCAGGTGTGACCCATCTACTGATTGCATCACAAAATCGTCCCGTTTCATAGGCTTACTCTGCTGGTGACCACTGGCAATTGGATGTGTTTTCTGAAAATTGGCACATGACCCAGAAATCATGGTTGGAGGCCTTTAACTGCCGCATATTGCCATTATCGGAGGCCTTTGTAACTACCACTACTTGAGGCCCACTGGGTTGGTAACTTCATCCATCCCTGATCCCAGTGGCATCTCCAATACCGGGATCACCACAGTCGGACGCTACTCATCTGCAAACGACAATAGTCCATGAACGAATCATCGAAATCCAGGATGCATTGCGACTTATTTTTTCTGATGGTCTGTCAAACTGGGAGATATACCCCGAAATGGACACAACAACATGGACAAGTGTGAGCCCACATACCATGATTTACCCTGAAATATTTTTGAGGCCTACAGCAAGATCACCACCAATCTATTGGCCATCATCTTCATAGTCCTGGTGGATCTGGTCTTTGCCTCCGAGCGCGCCTCCGAGACTTGGCTTTGAGGGTAGCTGCTGTCAGAAATGAGTTGTGGTGCGAAATGAACAGGGAATCCCATGGATTTAGGATAGAAATATGCTAAAAAAGTATCCTTGTAAATTTAAGGGAGCATCTATGGACAACAAATTTCCAAGTTATACCATGATTATCCTTGATTACTTTCCAGACGTGTTGCATGGATGTCCTGCTCGATCCGCAAAGGTGACCCGGATGGGTTGAATCATTAGGAAAAGCTCCGCGGAATATTTTGGAATATTTACAGTACCTACATTTGGAAGTCTTTTTTGTCTCATGCTGGCAAAATCTGTGACAAGATTTTCCATACATGGAGCATATGGGTAACTTTTTGGAGTCTTTTTTTTTTTTTGGACATGGCCAAATATCCAAGAGTAGAATCATCTTCCACAGATCAGTTATTTTTCAGGATATTCGTGTTGGATTTCTGGCAATTGTGATTCTTGCGATGTTCCCCTCCTGCCAACAGCGAAGCGTTCCCTGCAGATGGGCTGCCCAATTCCCCCAATAGAGTCACTCAACAACGTCAAACGTCTTAATTTAAAGGCTTACGCCTGACAGCCGGGCGCCCGCCAAGCAACGACTTTTGGCCCATGTCGTGGGAAGATCCGGACGAGAATCTCCGCGCAAGGCCTAGGTTGAGCTGAGGCAGGCTCAATGCGCAGTGTTTGCCTCGCAGTCTGGGCCTATGTTGAGCTCAGGTTGTGCCCACGTTGGGGCCAAGTCAAGCCCATGTTGAGCCATGTTGGTCGCATCTTGGGCCCATCTTGGGCCAAGATGGCCCCATGTTGAGCCATCTTGGGCCGATCTTGGGCCGATCTTGGGCCCATGTTGGGCCCATGTTGGGCCTATGTTTGGAGGGTATGTTGGGCCTATGTTGGGGATATGTTGGGGCTGCTCAAAGTGGCGCTCAAGGGGTGCAACGGGACAATGGGTGCGGCTAGTTGGTACATGGGTGCAATTTACAGGGTACATGGGTGCAATCAGCTGGTACAGCGGTGCAACTAGCGGATACATTCCTACATACTGGCAAAGCCCTATGCATACTTTTGCAGACCGTTTTCCCTACCTATCACAGCTTTGCCGCAAGAACCATTGCCTCAAACCTAACAGCAGAAAATTTAACGGTACATTTTGGACTTCGCTTTTTCTAGGCGACAGAAACAATCAGCGTCAAACAAACAAAGATATTTTCAAAATGCATCCAGCCGGGCAAATTCTTGTTGGTTCTGGTTTGGGCCATGTTCAAACTGTTTTTCTTCATGATTCTACACTTGTTGTTTTATTCACTGCTCATTTGTTCATTTATTTGTATTTTCATTTTCATTTTAAATTGAACAACCGAATGTGTTTCGGACCACCATGTTTCCCTTTATACTTATTCTTTTTTGTTTGGTTTCAACGCGTGATTTGCAGGAAAAAACATCGAATACATTGAACTTCAAGGCTAATTGTGGTCCATGGTTGGAATGGCAGCCTTCTTGTGTGCCATGCATGGATATTCATGGTTTCCTTTGCTTGCCCAATCTTCTTTGAAATAGGACGTGCGCTCTGGGCCTTGATTTCAAACATAGGACTGAACAAATTGAGTCCCAATCCGATTGGGCAAGTTCCAGCTAGGCTTGGGCCAAACTCAAAAGAAACAAAAAACTACAGCAGCTACAGCCGTACAGCATACAGCTATGCAAAAATTCAAGCTCACCTCATGTACACAAGGGTGGACTTGCAAAACACCAAAATAACAAACAAAATGACAAACAGTTACAAACAAAACACAGAAAATGAACGAACAAACACAAAACAACAAAATCCAACATTCAAAAACACCTTAAACTATGAACGCATATTTTTGTCAATCTTTTTTTGATGCCCCACATTTGGTTGAATCTCCTGGTGTTTTTAAAATTATTTATTGTATTTTTTTCGGGTCAAATTCACTTTTGTCGATGATTTGCATGTCTTTTCCCTGTTCCGGGTTTGGGTTTAGCCGGCATGGCCATATATTTGTTTGCTAAAATTTGAGAACGTATCAGCCACAGACTTGGGCGAGTCATTTTTATCGTTTTGTTTCATTTTGATTGTGATGTGGTTTTCTCACCTTTTGTTATCATCTTTAGCACCATTTTAGAGCCATTTTCATTTGTTTCATGTCAAACTTGCGGATGGTCAGCCAGCGTCTTAGTGTGAACACTTCTGCAGGTTCTTGTAACCAAGGGCTCAGCGGTGCATAATCCAAAGACCAAGGAGAATAAAGAGAGAGAAAGTGGACACATGAATTCCACAGGAGAAATATGGAAACAAACTGAATCCCAAAGGGGGAAACACAAAAAAACCGGAATCCCACATTAAACAAGCAGGAAAAAAGGACAAGAGAGGAACACCATGACCCAAAATAAAGGACGGAAACAAAAAAGCAAAACATACCTTGGAAAAGTTTTTTTTCCAGGATTTCCATGGAAAACAAGTCGGGCACCATGAACTTAGGTATTTCCCGCCGGGGACCAAGACTTAGGACCTAGGACTCACGACCCAGGATGTGGACATCTAAGAATCCAATCCAAATTTGATTTAGAATGTTGAAAACCATTTTTCATGTTTGATGAGCTGTGACAGCGCACGAATTTCACTGGATTTTTTCATCCTCCGCACCCCTTTGCAAACACCTGCAATCAAAAGCAAGGAACGCCCCAAAGCCCCAACCAAGAGACAAGAAACGCCCAACAGGAAACAATGATGATTGTGATGATAATATATGGCATGAAAGATGACAAAAGATTGAAAATCAAATGTAAAATATTATGAAGGCAGGCCCAAGTGGGAATAACATGAGCACAAACAGATTGCAATTTCCAGAATTTGGCTGGGAAAAAGCATATGTTTGAAGTCCCGGGGGTCCAAGAATGAAACTCACAGCTACAATGCACCCGTGTGTAGTTTGATTGTCCTTCCAGAGGAAAAATGGTACTGCGGACTCTTGCGCTTGCTGGCAGCTGGCGCCCAGATTTCCAAACAAACATTTTTCAGAATTCAATATTTCTCAGCAACCACTTGTCAAAATAAAATGAACATAATGAACATATCATGATGAAAAATGCCAGAAACGTGTTCAGCGAGAAGACGTTACACACTGAAAACCACACAAAAATCGTTTGGCAACTTCCCCATACCCAGGCTGCAACAAACCTTGCAAAAGCAAAACCTGCAACACTAGTCAAACACTGTTGCGCCGATCTAG
>Ga0126342_10014327_pt1 | contig 14004 bp, 13 predicted proteins | sample Cyp1metagenome_FD_92528 | JGI IMG/M metagenome (GOLD analysis project Ga0126342, IMG submission 92528) | Coral microbial communities from Lord Howe Island, Old Settlement Bay, Australia - Cyphastrea 1 metagenome | ecosystem: Host-associated > Invertebrates > Cnidaria > Coral ...
GTAAAGCAAATCCTTTTCAAAGCAGCCTTCACTTTTGATTAGCAAAAGCTTAGATTCCAGAAATCTGATCCAATTACCAAACAGCTGATTTCCTTATAAAACCCTTATTAAAGAAAGCAAGAAAACAGGTCCACAAAGGGTACCCCCTTTGCAAGCCCCAGAATAGCAATAACAAACCTGCACCAGGCATGGCAATAGTGGAAACTTTTTCCGCAACTCCAATTTTGTTGTCCTTCTTCTCCTTTTCCTTCTTCTCCTTCTTCTCCTCCTCCTCCTCGACCTCCTCCTTCGCCTCCACCACCTCTGCCCCCACTTCCATGTCCACTTCCGCCTTACCAACTCTTCGCCAATCTCTCAGCAACCCAACCAAATCCATTCAGAATCTATCAGAAACCCAACAAAACCATGGAGAATCTATCAGATACATATCATGATCCCAGCTATAGATTCCCAAAAATTATTGTATGAAGGTTGAACCCCCCTAAAAGAAAAAATAAAAATAAAAAAAATAGGGGGGAGGGGGGTAATTACTATTAGGCAGCCAACATTAAGTGTAATAAAAAGTTGAATTAGTATGGGAACCAAGCACATTGCAACGCCTGGGCAAAGCCCAGAATATATATATATATATGTATAATGTGTATGTACGTATATTAAAACATATACATATACAATATATACATATATACTATAATATACGTATATATATATAGTATATAGTATATATATATATATCATTTTATGAACATGTGTGCATGTACTCAAACATGATCAAGCATTGCCATCGAATGGCGAGGAACATTTTGATACACCATCAAACTTAGGGCCATCCTATTTTCAGACCAATCCATGTGGCGACATGATTTTCAGTTGTTGGATGCAATCACGCTGGAACCCGTCCCAACTACCGCTAAATCAGCATATCTGATGGGCCCAGACGTGGTTCGTATGTGGCAACCCCTTTGTTCCCTTTTGAAGTTTGAAAATCTTGGAGTCTGAAACTTCTTCATCCTGCCCAATTTTCCGGGCGAACCGGTCCTCAAAGCGACGCCAAAGAATTGTCGTGGAAGCATCAGCCTGGCTGGAGTGAGGGCCTGCAGGTTGGGAAGGGGTGGACCAGCCAACCTGAAGGTGTTTAAACATGGGAGGCCCGAAACCATGAGTTCACAAAAATCTAACAATGAAGTTGAATAACTTGGATGATTAATTTTGGGGTCCGGTTCAAGAAACCACCGAATGGGCGTGCCTGGAGTCGTACCTCAAAATGGCAAACTAATTACGAAAAGAAGTTTTAAACCGTTTGCTGTAAGCCATAGGGTTTGGGGTCATCCTACTTCTAGACGAACCAAAGTGCATGAATCCAGGGAATCACCCATGAAGGCTTCCTGATCCACTGGATCGGTTGCTTAGGGATCTACAATACCTGCAGAGGTCAGCTCTGGCCTCCTGGGCCATGGTAGCCGCATGGGAACCGTTGGTTAGAACCTGGGCGAGCACGTTCGCCACATAGGAAAGGCACAGGAAAGCAACATCAAAATCAGATGTGGCAACACTTGCCGTGAAACAGTGGAATTTCCTCGGGATCAGGAACAGTCAGAATGAAGGTTCGTCATCAAGGCAGATTATGGTTCATCATCATACGGGCTGTGTGGGTTTATGTCTATGGATCGCAGCCTTGGTGTTCCAAGGTTCACATCAGAATAGTAGGTAGATGGGTGACAATCACAGCTTTTGACCTTTCCCCTCGGTGTTTCTTTTGAAAATGAAACAAGCGGCCTTGGGTCAATTGGTTTCTGTGGGCCCGGCAAAAATTTTGTTGGTTTGCACAGCCTGCACGCATGTTGAAATATTTGGGCGTGGGTCAGCATTCAAAACTCAGGGGTCAAATGCTGATTGCTGTTGGTATCAAATATCAAACCATCAGGGGTCCCAAGTGTTGTTGACCCATGACACGCTTCGATGCTGGTGATGTGCGATGGGAGATCCATTTGCTGAGGTTAATTGTTCCAGCATGGTGGCAAACTACATGTTATTTAGGACAACTCGTATTAACTTCAATGATCGCAGTTCAATCTCGAAATATTACTTCCACTTCGATTGTTCTCCTTTGCCCAGGGTTCAAATTCTGTGATTTCAGACGCCCCTTTCCTTGGGATCATCAAGGAAACCTTTCCCCAAAAACACGCGAAACATGGATCCCAGCTTCCCAATTTAGTGTGTGCCACCCTGTCCGGGTTTCCGCCTTGAGATCTTTGTGGCACTTCATCAACTTCTCCGTCGGAAACGCCTAGCTGATCCGTGGAATGACAGGATTGCATGAAGTGGCACATTGTGGTCAGGACACCACCAATGGTGCAAGGGCCCATGTGCGCCCAAAATATGTCTGGTCACGCCTCACCTTTGCCACGCTGAAATACCGAATGACCCTAGCCTGTCCACCGACGCTGTGCCTGGCGGACAAAGATAATGAACCTGGGAGCTTCAGGGCAAAGTTTCTGCATTTCGGTTTCTTCCGATGCCTTCGCCGCGCAAACGCGGATGTGCCATCACACCCAATGGCCCGCTGGCTGTCGGATTCGCTGGTTCCGGGCTCATTTTGTTGGGGCAGCTGCAAGTACCCAGAATCGGCTAACAAATGTTGCCCTGGTTCCCTGCGCCTCAAGCAGCTCGCCACCGCCTGGCGCTGGCCTGGGCTCCAAACATGCACAGGTGGTTGGGGCGAATTTGAAGCGCCGCTGATTTGCCCCAGCACCTTTCAGTTTGCGCGCCCTGCGAGCTTCCAAACACATGAACCAGTGTGGCGCATCTTGGCGCAACGGGGTTTCGCAAAAAGATCTAAGTCCTTCATGCCGCCCAAGCGCTGATGCGGGCGGGCTGGGCAAGCGATGATGGCTGAGTTGGCCGGCCAGTAAACGTCGGACATGTGCCCCTGCGATGTGTTCCCTCATCTCCTTTCTGCAACAGCCGCGTCTCAGCCTATGTCATGTGGAATGGCTTCCCCGGGTTGGTGCGAAATATAATTGTCACTCCAACCAGGAAACAAAGTGAAATAGGCTGCTTCAGAACAGCCAACATGGCCTCTTTTCCTGTTGCTACTTTTGTGGTGTCGGATTGTGATTTCAGGCGCTCAGTTTGCGATGTCTGATTGCTGTGTTTCGGATGCTGCATTAGTGATGTTTTATTGTGGCCATTTTTTTCCACAGAATTTGTATTTTTCTTCTCTGCGCGTGCATGTTTTTCCCCATCTGCCAGCTGCTCTCCAGATTTTAAGAAAACAGACACCCCTGGACCACACTATTACAGACACGTCAGCTTCAGTGCCAGCATCGAGCTCGCCAGCTCTGCGAGGGCAGACCCGAATAGGATGCTCGATAAAATGTCAATTGAATGTCTGATAAAATGTCAGATGTAGAATGTCAGAATATATGTCAGATAAGATGACAGACATAATTTCAGAATATATGCGAGAATAAATTTTGGTTGCTTGATCCTCTGTTGTTTGTTTGGTCATATTGCCGTGCATTTCATGGACATAGTTTCAAACGTTTAAGTGAAGAATGCCAGATAAATGTCAGAATATATGTCATATGGATATATATATATATCGTCAGATAGAATGCCAGATAGAATGTCAAAATATAAGTCAGATAGAATGTCAGATACCGGCTATACGTAAGGACATACTGTGAAATGCTGTCAAATAGATTCTAGTAGTATGCCAGAATGTATGTAATATAAGATGTCATATGTATATATATATATACATATATATATTTATAAATGTGTATATATAAATGTGTATATATATATATATGTATATATGTATATATGTATATATGTATATATGTACATATATATATATATATATATGTATATACATATATATATATACATATACATATATATATATATATATGTATATATATATATATACATGTATGTATATTATAGTATGTCAAGATACAGTGTAGACGTCAAGTGGAATGTCAGAAAATGTGCCAGATACCATTGCGGGGATCACACGAAGTAAATTTTTGGCGCTCATCGTGTGATCTCTGATTGTGGCATGCTTGATTCTGGTTGTATGTTGAGCTTTTCACAGAGACTGTGCTTTTCTTGTGCCCTCTTGGAGATTTTGTGGTGCTCATTTTGTGACCTCTGATTTGTATGCCTGTCCGTGATGTTGTGTTAGCTGTTTCCGGTGGCACTTGGAGAAAACATCGGGCCTTTCCAGGCCAAATCGTTTGCCCAAACCGGCCTCTATGGCCCTCAAATCTTGCCAAATTTCTGGTGCTCCTTTGAGCATACTATCTGATATCTGGAGCATCATTTTTGAGCTGTTACAGGGATTAAGGCTAGTCAAACTATGTCAAAATGAAATACTCAACGTGATTTGGCCCAGCTTACAAGATTTACAAGTAGACGAGCCAGATCGAGCCAGGAATGGAAGGTTGAAGGGTTATTCTCATCTCAAAAAAAATACCCGAAACTTCATCTCCCCAAAACTTGATCAAACACATATGCGCCGATGCACCTAAGACCTCTTACCTGCCAAAATCGTTGCACCTTTAACTTCTTATGCCTCAAAATCGATGCCCAGGCTGCATGTTTTGGCGAGAATTCATGGACAATGATGGACACTTTATCTTTTCCCACGTGGGAAAACATGGAAAACCCAAGCCAAATCGCATGGTATGCCACTGGGATATGGGCCATTGATTTGGTGGTCCAATTGAAGATTTGGACCTCTTGAACCCATACTGGCTAGGCATGGGGCCCGGGAGCAGCCAAATTAAGGAACACATAAACACACTATATGGCTGTCCAATCGCTAAAAATGGCATGGCAGTACAAGGAAGATAACATCAAAGTAATAAGATGTCATCAAATACTTGGTATTATGATACTAAAGTATATAATACCAAGCATCAAATCACATCAAATCTTTAGGGCATGGTCGGCTGGTGCAGCTGGTTGCAGGCCAGGCATCCTGACCCCAGCAGCAACTGAAAGGCATCGCCTCTGTGGCATCAGGTTGAGCCAAGAGGGGGTCCTGATATGTCTTGATATGTCTTGATACATGATATTCCTGATATTCCATCCTGATATACATATTATGAATATCCATCAGGATACTTGATATGTTTTGATACATATATCATTCATTACATTCCTGATATGATATGAATTTCCATCGTGACATTCCATGATTTGTTTTTAATGCTAGTCCACAATGATGGAAGAGAATTGTCAGCCTCTCACACCAATCAAACAACCCCCATGCTAAGGTGCAGGCTTGTAGGCCTCTCTGCATAGAAGAATACCAGCTGGCGTCCAGAATGTATGTTGGTTGCCATTGTAATGGAAAAGCCACACGTCTTGGTTTATGTTTCACATTTGGGCATGACTCAAAATCAAAGCCCAAGGATCTCAAAAAAATGACAACAGGAGTTTTGGTCATGTTTCATTAGTAAATCCCCCATTTTGGGTAACCGTTAGATGGTTTGTCAAAATGTCTTCTTCTGGTTTGGTTCATAAATCGTAATGTCATGCGTGCCGCTTCTTGTTTGGTCTTTAAACCTTTGACTTATCTAAATAGTCTGAAACCTTTCATTTTATCTTTAATGTTTGAAACCCTAGCTAAAACCTGCAGGAAATGCTAACGCACGTCTACATGGAGTGGATGCCACTGATAGTTTTTAGTCATGGAACTGGAAGATTTGTTCATCTGCTGCAGGGCTTGTTGTCTTTGTCAAACAGAAAGGATAAACTACAAGGTCTCTGGCAGCGACTGGGTCACGGGTCAGCCAAAGCCGCTTTTTGCAACTTTTGCTACCTCGTTGCTAGCGGGGATCTAGCGGATAAAATTACGCACAAATTGGCAAAATTGAAAGACGACCTTACAAATAAAGGAATATGGACTCGTAGCACAGAAATTCACAGAGACATCCTTAGGTCTTAGGTTTGAGGCGCTAAGTGTTACATTTGAACTTTTCTTCATGTTGAAATAACAAGCAGTCCGGAACACATTGTGCATATCTTTGAACATGGATGTGTAACAAAAACTAGCGCAAACGCAAACCTAGCGGGTTTGCTAGTGCTGCCTTGCAGAATTGGCGAATTTAGTTGCGTGCCGCCTCATAATGAAGAGGAAAACCCACTAGATCCACACTAAGTATCAACCATTGGTACAACACTTCTGTCAACATTTTTGCACCCAGGAGAATGACACATGATAATGCCCCAGTTTACTGATGAGGGTTACCCAAAACAGTGTTCAACATCAAAGTACCATTCGAATTGGTACCCCCCAATTTTACCCACTATTAATAAACATGACTCAACTGGCGGGTTCGGAGTTTCTCCTGGCTTCACAGTACTCCTTTCAATGCCATGGCATCACAGCAGTGGCCTGCAAGAGGCTTCTCTGAAACCTCGGCGGTTGCGATTCACCAGGAGGAATTCCTGGTTTCTCGGCAGAGGCACTGGAGACAATTTAGAGATGGGATTTTAGAGAATCTAGATATTTTACTTTCAGTATCTTTGAGTCACTTTTCACATGTCTGAGAGTTTTGAAGAAAAAACGGAGACCTTGAACAATTCTTGGAGAAAAATCATGCAGACGAGAAAAGGTGAGCCTTTTAACATTCTTTAAATTGAGACATCATCACCACGTCTTCGACACGCAAAAAAATTCGACGAGTCTGCGGCATCAGTGATCCAGGAACTTCCATCAACAAGGCCAAGACCTAACGCTGCAGGTGAAGCCAGGTGAAACTCTGGGCAATGAGTTGACACATCGCGGTCCTGCTTCAGATACCCTCTGGTAAACTAACATAGCTATTGAACATGGCCATTTATAGTGAGTTTTCCCATTAAAAATGGTGATTTTCCGTAGTTATGTTAGTTTACCAGAGGGTATCGCTGGTATCTGGGACCCAAACCCGATCCATCCAATTGGAGAAGGTGTCCAGCATCCCACCTGACCAACGAAAGGCCTCGTTGCGTTTTTTAAGTGGAGTCCTCAAGGTCCATCGGGTCCATAAAGAGAAAGATCCATGTCACATGTCCAAAGGCACAAGCATCAGCCAATTTTAAACTCACAAACTCTAGAGTCAGACAACTGATTTGCTTGAGCAAAAAAACATATGTATATATATATATATATATTGTATATTATATATATATTATATATATATTTATTATATATATATATTCACCTGGTGGATGCGTCTGGACCCCGATTCTCAAACAGGAAGTGAGATGATGCACATCAAACAACACAAAGATGTGTTTGGTCACATGTCAAACCAGATTCCACTGACCAAGCAAGAAAACAGTCCCAAAATCCATGAGGAACCGTAAGGTTGATTAGTTCTCTTTGATGCTAATGGAAACACTCGCCGGAAAATAAACACCCAGAGCATCCTTAGCTCTTGGCTGGGTGAAAACGTCCTTTGGCTGGAAAAGAAACACCTCCATCATGGCTTTGAAAAGCAGCTCTTTCACGCTTCCACCAGGTTGAGTCTGATGTTTTGGGAAAGTTTCAGACCCAAACTTCGGTGAAATCCCACGTGGCAAATGAGAAATTTTCGTCATAAATGGAGGTTTTAATGGGAAGCACATTTATTTCTCAAGACATATCTCTTTAGTGCCTCATACTTTCCACTGCTAGCACACGGTTGGGAAAATGAGAGCCAAGATGAGCCAAGCAAGTCTAACTTTTGTCAATTCTGGGAAACATATCCATGATGATGAGGATGACTAGGATGAGTGAGGATGAGAATGGGGATGAGGATGATGATGCTGATGACGATGGTGATGGTGATGGTGTATAATCGTGATGATATCTGAGTCAGAAATAGTCAGAATACCACTTCAGAAGCGGTCTGTGCGACTGGATCTTTTTTTGGTCGATGGGGTTTTTGAAGCTCATGGAACCTGTCCACCACCACACACGAGTTGCCGGAAAAAAATCCCCCAGGAAAGAACTATCATAGGGCCCCGATGACTTTCACACGTCTCACCAGTGACACTCCTCACTTGATTGCAGCCTTCCGAAAGTGACTCCACGTATCTCAACGAACAAACAGGGTCCGGCGACTTGTCCTGCGCGGGGCATTCCACGTAACAAACCGCGGACAGGACCAATCTGATGGCCATGGTCACTGGATTGGGATAAGTCTATAGACGGAACCATAGGAAACCATCGATTTAAAACCCGCAAAGGTGTCCCCAAGCCGAAGCGGCTGGAAAGTTGCATCTGACCATGGTGCCTTTTATAATTTGGGATCTCGAAGCACTCATGATCGTTCATGGCTGGTCTTGAAAAACATACTGCTGGTAACCAAACAGGTCCTCCCAATTGCTAAAGTATCGGAGCTGGCAACCAAACATTTATCAATGAGTGCAACATTTGGTTCCCATGCCTTGCCTGGCACAGGCTAGTGCAACTACTAGGGCACTCTCCTCACATCTCCTTATCTTTTTATGAACGTATCATCGGTCAAAATTGGAGGCCCGTAAAATTGGATAGTACGGCATGATATCCGTAGTACCAAAGGTTCACCAAAATCTGAAAACAGGGTAACCCCACTAAAAAAATGCCGTATCATATGTATCATTGTTTCCCATAGCTTCCCTACTAAAAGGGGGGGCTACACCCTATTTTCAGATACACCATGACACACCGCTTTCCTGAATGACCTGGTCGGTGAAGATGGCTCCCATGCGATCCTGTTTTTCAAGCACAACGGAAAGCCCGCCATGGGTTTTTTGGGCCCCTTTTATGGGTCAAAAGCCATAGAAAAAACCATGGAATCCCCCTAGGGTGCCCACCATGTTAGCTGGTAAAGATCCATCCCCACATGAAGATGGATCCACATTTCAGGCACATCAATCATGAGTTGTGATGCTACAACAACTCTACTAAAGTGTTGCCGAAGTGAAGCTTATCACTATTTATATCTATTCATATATTCAAAGATATTAAAGTATCTACCACATGCCCATTTTCTTTTGAACATTTTGAACAGTATCGGCCAAACGACGCGCCTGCAAGGACAGCAGTGCTGACGATGTGAAATTCTCTACCTGAGCTATGATGGCAATGGTGTGATGGAACTCCCCTAGTGTAGTCATAGACATGTTTGAAGAAATGTGACAATCAATGACAATCATGCTGGATCTATTGTTTCGGCATTGATCAGTATATATAAACGCAACGGGTATACATATTTCATCCGACATAATCTGCATATAGGTATATATATATAATCATATTATATATATAATCATATTATATATATAATCATATTATATATATAATCATATATATATAATCATATATATATAATCATACATATATACATACATAATCATATATAATTAAATATAATGTGTGTGTGTTCACAATAGTAGTTATCAATAATTGTCATCCACATATGGATAAATCCATTTTGATCTTCCATTTCTTGTTCTACCTTGATCTATGCAGAGCTTCGCAGCTGCGGCGGCCTGCTCAAGCTTCAGGTTGGATGAACTCTGAAAGCAGGCAGCGCCTTGGTGATCCAAAAGTCACATCGTCGAATGCCTTCAAAAAATGGTGGGAGCGAAGATCATGTCAGATCCATTGTTCAGCAATTGATGGTCGAATTCCCTCGGTTTTTTTTAGAAATGGATGGTTGGAGCACAGCTGGAATCTTTCCCGACTGATGGAACCCGCATGTCTTGAAAGGGGAGCAATTGGTCCACATGCCCAATAACCCCAAGAAAAAGTGGTAGCTGAAAGATGCTGAAGGAATCAAATAGCATCAATTTTCCAGAGTTCATTTCTCAGAGTAGAGATCTAATGATATCAATCATTATATAATATAAATTATATATACATGGACCTGCCACCTGGATGTAAACATACTCAGCCCTCACGTCCGGGGAAGAGACTGAGTCACCGGGCAAAGCATGTGCATGGTGGCACCCTGCAAAATGTCGAGACCTGACAAGCTGTACCACTTGCGCCAAATAATATACAAACAGAGCAAATGACACATGCAGATCCATGTTTTTCACAGGTGTTTCACAGCTTGAGTTGCTATGAAGCATCAACTAGATGAGTTGGGTTTGACAAAGATGTGGGTATGTCTGAAGCTGAGGTAATCAAATGTAATTACCAAATTCCACCTATAGTATATATATATAATCCCGGAATGTTCAATATGGAATGCTTAGGAGGCCATACTGCCATATGGTCAAACTTGAAGTCACTCCAAAAAACACAACACTCATCAACACGCAGTGCCTTTGACGGTCGCATCGCGAGCATTTCGGAAGCCTTGGCTGATACGTCTGATGCGTTTTCCAGGACAGGGCCCACGGAATTGTCCACCTGTGCTGAAGCTGCAGAACTGAACTGAGCTTTGATACCTTGCAGGCGTGACAGGAAGAGCTGCTGGTGGTAGGCTGAACCTTGGTGAAAGCCCCAAACATCATTCCACTTTCCTTCCATGGCACTTGTCTGCCCATAGACCCACAAATAGACACGGTTTTGGGAGACACTACAATGTAAATACAACAGTCTTGGGGGGGTCCGATGCCCTTCTTCTGGTAAATGTACAGGGGTCAGTCTTTTCTTTAGAAATACAGGAGTTGCAACAATTATAGAACGGAATTGGGAGTACAAAAGTACGGATAGACGGTAAAATAGAGTACTTTCGTACTCCTGCAAAACCCCGATTCCGCGCGGATTCGGATCCTGTTCTATAATTAATTTTTGGCTGTTCTATAATTAATTAATTTGTGCTCCTCAAATTCCCATTGAAACCACCGGCAACAAGCAGATGGTGTGAGTCTTGGAGGTTACTTGCATGTATTTACATCATTTTATGTATCTTTCTGGGACCCCGGAAGAATGTACATAGAAACCAGAATTATAAAACGAAATTATTGCAAATCTAATTATAGAACACGCAAACATAGAACAGAATTGGTAAATGTGAGAAATATGAGGAAAACACAGCTATGGAACACAAACAAGAGTAAACAAGAATCATAGAACGACAAAAAAGTTAGGAGTAATCTGAGAGTAAGTGTTTTTCCCAACGTTCTGAGGAAACAGGAATTATGGAACTATTGGGTATGTTAAACAAGCGTACTTTCGTACTCCTCAACAACCATCGTTCTTTTTAATTGTGGCAACTCCCATAATATCATGTTATTACCACTTACCATCTGGTTATTTAACATAGCCATGGAAAATCACCATTTTTAATAGGTAAACCATCTATTTCTATGGGCCATCTATACCATGGCTATGTTAAATAACCAGAGGGTACCTAAAATGGCTGTGAAACCATGGGGGTTGCCATGGCCCTTTCCGAAACTTCACCCAGTGTCTGGCCCAAATTTTCGGTCGACTCGAAAAATCCAGGAGATCCAGCAGGGACCATCAGCAAAGTTGTTGGCTGCCTGGCCGATGAAAAATCATGCCAAGCTTGGATGAATAAGCGTCCAGCTAATTAATCTGGTTAATATATGGTTAATATATGGTTAATGATGATGGTTATTATATGGTTAATATATGGTTAATAATGGTTAACTGGTTGGTGGTTGACCTGCCCCTCTGAAAAATCATGGAGTGAAAGTCAGTTGGGATGATGAAATTCCCAATATATGGAACGTCATAAAAGCCATGTTCCAAACCACCAACCAGCTTATTATACAATGGGGCTCCTCGATCCAGTGATCATTCCAAGTAATGGTCCAACTGAATCTAGCAACAAGAACACAACTGCTTTCAGACTGTTTTTACGCGACAGAATCGCGTTGGGTCACTTTGGAGAGGCTCGCAGAAGTGAAAGCAGATGGCTCGGAGTGATTGATCCTTTTGTATCCTTTTGTATCCTTTTGTGCGCTTCATTTTGATGGGTTAGGTGTAAAACAAGAGACTTCTCAATTCTGTTAATCTATGTTAATCTATGTTAATCTAGTCACCATTTGCAGTGGAAATGTTGTCGAACTCGATGTATTGTGTCCACAACGAGCTGATTCTCTACAAGTAGAGCCAAACATATCATATTCCCAAGAAATGCCGTGGTCTAAGTAAGACCCTTATTTTTCCCATTGAAACGAGCATAGTCCCAAAACAACCTTCAGCCGGAAGCTGCCCACTCCAAACCTCCGCCTCCTCTGCTCGTCTCAGCTCCTCTCCATGGTCGTCCTCGTCATATCCCATCGAAACGTCACCCAAGCGTTGTGGGTTCGACAATCGGCATGTCTTAAAATGGGGAAGGGATCAGAACCTGACTTTCCCTTAGGAAATTGCGGGGTTACACACAATTATCATGCCCAAATATCCAACCTTATGAAGGTTAGGTTTAAGATAGCCTTTAGACCTAAATGGTGCATACTTTCAACCCCTTGTAGCAATGATGAATAATGATGAGGGATGATGGTACATAAGTTTCCGGCCATTAAAAGGATGGAAACATGACATGAGGATTTAGACTAGATCCTGTTGAGATCTTATTGAATCCTAGTATATAATTACATCATTACATCCCATTGAATCTCAATACCGTGGACTATGGATATACGTAATCGTATATCTATCGTCATTATATTCCTTTCTATTAGCGTTAAACATTGAATCCCTGGGGTACCCTGAGTTTCCGCGCAAGCACCCGGAGGATGAACTGCATCATATCTTCCACCTGATTTCATGGTTTCAAACTCGGTGAAATCTATTGGTTGATGTGTTACGAAATCATCTGTTGGTTCAATCTATTGGTGCGCAAAGGTTGCTGTCAATTTCTGAATCAGTGAATTCACCCTAGTCAACTGGGATGAACTAACTGCAGTTGATGAGTGAAATCATTAAGACTTAACTGATCTTAGCTGCATAGTGATTGGCGATTAGGACAAACTAGATCAAGAACGAGGTTCCAAAACTATAGGGTTGCCATCACTGTTCGTATGTTTTCAAACATGTTTGTTTTCTGTACCATCCTATCATCATTGCATTGTGATCATCACTTCGTATTACTGAGCCATCGCACTTCTGCAGTGTACTACAGGTACACAACTCTAACACTGCCTACTGCTGCCATTGCTACGTCGCTGCTGCATAACATCACACGACGTCCGGGGGCGTCTGTCCTTGTCCCAAATCTGCTGCAACTCATTTTCGCGGCAACCTGGGTGAGGCGGTCTGGTTGAAACATGTTGAAACGACAGGCTCAACACAGGGGTGTACCCAAACAAGGTTAAGAGTCGCGGGTGAAGTGACCCATAATCAATCAGACCATGCCGCTTTGTTCAACCCAAACAGCTGCTCCCGCAACAAGCTCCGCACAGGTCTTAGCTTGAAAGTAAGGCGGGCAAGTGAAAGCCTGACAGTTCCCAACCCCTGGCTTCAACGGATGCTAAAAGGCTGCGCTTTACTTGGTGGCTCACCCCACTTAGGGGTTATAACCCCATTTATAAGTGGACTAACCCCACGTGCCGTGCTGAAATGAGGCTTATACGCTCTAACCCATTATTGATTGGGGTGAGTCTCCGACTAGGAAATATTGTCACTTCCGGTCATGCAAAATCTTACCCACAAATCGTAGTCTAGAAGCGTCTCAATCACCCACATCAAATCAGAAGGGAACACCAAGCCATCCCCGCCTCATTCCCTGCCAACGGTTTCTCCACTGATAGGCTCGAAAACCTGGACACAAAGTGCTAAAGAGCAAAGGTATCCGGATGTATCCGGAGTAGCCTGATTGCCCTGCATCTTCATGACAATAACGAATCATCACAAATCCCTTCCTATCAAAATATATCAAATGCCACCCAATCGAAACATATCTGGGTAAATTATAATACTTCACTAACCTGAAATAAGGCCACCCACTTGCGCTCCGCGGCCCGTCCCCCGCATGTGCAAGGACGAACCTGTCCATGTCCTTAGAAACTGAAGTCTAGTCCTGAGAAGACAAGCATCACAACAAGATCAGCAACAGA
>Ga0126342_10014328_pt1 | contig 14003 bp, 15 predicted proteins | sample Cyp1metagenome_FD_92528 | JGI IMG/M metagenome (GOLD analysis project Ga0126342, IMG submission 92528) | Coral microbial communities from Lord Howe Island, Old Settlement Bay, Australia - Cyphastrea 1 metagenome | ecosystem: Host-associated > Invertebrates > Cnidaria > Coral ...
ACGACCACGACCACGACCACGACCACGACCATGACCACGACCACGACCACGACCACGACCACGACGACGACGACGACGACCACGACGACAACGACAACGACAACGACAACGACAACGACAACGACAACGACAACGACAACCACCACAACGACAACCACCACAACAACAACAACAACAACGACAACGACAACAACAACAACAACAACCAACAACAACAACAACAACAACAACCAACAACAACAACAACAAGAAGAAGAAGAAGAAGCACACAAATGCGACAAAAAGATGTGTGGTAAGATGGTTTCAAGCTGAGATATGAAAAGAACATCACACTGTGCTCTGCACCTGCGCGCACACGCAGGTCACATGCGCAATACCAACGCTCACACTACTATACATAACCCTTATGGCATCACCGGTGTGCGAAGCTCTACAATATCATCATGTTGACTACATGCAATGTGTGGTTTGACAAAGCATTCCCCCGCCACATACGCCGGGACTCAAGACCTTCTGTCTGCGCTGTGAAGCTTTCGAGGCGACAAGGTGACAAAGTTCGAGTGAGATTTTGGGGGACTTGAATTATAGGCTATAGACTATATACTTGCAACTCCTGAAGCAATACCTTTGTATCATGTATCCTGAAAAGAATGCCAAGTCACACAGTACATATCCCAACAGCTATATAGTGCTATGTGTATAGCACTTTACATCACTTTGAATACAGGCCCTCCCAACAAAGTATCTGATTGAAACGTAGAAACAAACGCAAGCATTGCCGCAATTTTCGAGCCTTGCCGGGCTTCGCAGTGACAACGGGCTACCCAAATTTACAAAGTCCAGGACCTGAAGGGTGGCCCGTTGCATGACAGAATCCGGTGATGGATTTGTTGATGAAATATGGTGCAAGGGTTGATTCCTTGCGTAAACCTGTTTATTCATTGCCATATTGCATCTGCACATCTTTTTGTATGTTTGTGTTGGTCTAGACATATAGCATCTTCACGCGTTATTGCCATTGACCCAACTAGAGCAAGCTGGGACTCCAGGCTCATGTTAAAGCCAAGACCACACACAGATTCTATCTCCATTTCATGAACATCTCAAGATTCCAAATGGATGCAGCCAGAAACGGAAGCAGAAGAACTATCTGGACACAGGATAAAGATTGAAAAAACAACTGAAATAAGGTGATCTTGACTAACCATCACTTACAGTGACGCTGTCATGAGGTTGTTATCATAAACCCAGAACCATCTACGACATTCGAGGACTGGATAGCAATTCCCAAGAACCCCAAGTTCACTGAGCTCACACACCGGCAAAGAGCTTCCCATCCGACTCAAGCTGAAGGCGGAGAAGGATGAACCCACACCTTAGGATGCAGCTGGACCATTCAAAAATGGATACATTGACATGTCAGGATGGTAACTGAAAGAGTGCTCTTTGGCTGTAGAGTTGTCCACTTCATCCACTTACTTTTCTTAAAATCTTGTTTTGCCCATAGAGTTTTCCAGCACCTCTCCCAAAATCATTGGGAGAAGTCCATCTCTAAATTTCTATAACAATGGATACACAGCATATAGCAGGGAAGATGTGAGAATTCCCAGCGCATCCAGGTCAACTGGTGAGGCTATCTCACCCGAGAAACTCCCGGCGCCCAAGGCAACAGTCCCAGCCAACTCTCTTTCTAAGTTAGAAACCCAATAGGCTATAGAATATATAGTTATAATTTATATTATATATATATCCTGAATAACTCTATATATATTGGCAATAGCTATTGCATACTTAGGGAAAACAAGCAGGTAGATGGTTAAGAGGGAGTTGCTGCCGCAGTGTTTTGATGATAATATGAGTCGTGGAAGTCAGATACCACTCTGATAAAAGACTCCTTCGCCCCTGGCATATTCACCAAGGATTAAAGATATCCAACAGGGCTCTGGCAGGCGAAATTCCTGGTTGACAGAGAACTGCCCATACCTGGAAAAACGCCAATGAAGGCAGCAGGGGGGAAAATTAGCATATAGTTGGGAAGGTTCTGTTCTTTGAGCTGCTGGTGACTTCATATCCCTCCACAATTTTAGTTTGCATATTTCACAGTATGAGTTGCATTCCTGCGCATGTTTCGCTGAGAAGAATGCAAGACCATTGGCTCTTCTATGTCAAACATCCAGCAATTTGTTTGCGAATTCCTTTCCAACTCTGCCAAAAATTCCACATCCCTCGACCTGCAAAGTCAAGCGTAGAAGGCGTTAAATCCATTCGCAAGGCTCCGAAGAGTGAAGAGGAGCTGCCAAAGCCTTGGCAGAAACAGGTCTTCTTTTCCTCTTGTTCAAATAGTTTGACGTTTGCAGGGAGGCCTTTCGGAGAAACACTGAAGCCCTTGAGACAGACCCCTCTCGTATCCTCCACGAAACACCAAACAATAATTGTTCACATCAAGATTATCAAATTACATCAAGCCCATATGAAAATCACTAAAGATCAATCATTTCACATATGGCAGTGTGTCAAAACCTATAGTACCCCTTTTTTGTTCACATCAAAATAGCTGGGTTAAAATGGATGTTCATCCCCATCTCAAAATGGTATTTTTATAGCTATTGATCCATAGCCATATTTCAATCATGATCCAATTGATCCAATTGATCTGGCACCGAGGTCTCGGCGCATGTGGCTGCGCACCGACAAGGAGCTCCCAAGGTTGGTACGTCGCAAGACCTCACCGAGATGTCGCATCAATGAACCGAACAATACAAGTCCAGCTGTGATGCCTTTCTGATATCCCTCTAAAAACCTATAGTTATATAATGTTATATAGTTCACCATGATGTTTTGAAGATGAAAATTGTTTCATTCTGATCTTCACCTTGACGTATCGCTAGGACGCCTTCATGCAAGGACCTTTTCAGCACAAGGCTGAAGGGCACCAGCCCAAGAGGTATGGGGTTCTACATCGTCAAACAATGTCTAACAGGTCAAGGTCAGAAAAGTTCCCTGGAAGCAGCACGGAGAAGCTATGCCAAACACCTCATCCTCGATAATTACTGCTTAGAAGCTCAAATTCAGCCGAAAACCAAAAATGTGTTCTATTGCAATGTTCCTCTTGAAACTGCCACATCCACTCCACCAACAGTTGAAAAACCCGTGCTGCTCGCAACTGAGTCAAGGTGCTGAGAGTTCTCCGCCCAAACGAATCCAAGGGCCAAAAACCTGAGCGACAAACTGACTTGGGAGCAACTTCAACCGCCTTCCAGGATTGATGCCCTGTGAAATCTACGTAAATATAGTGTTTCCTGTGGAGGAAATTCATAAATTAAATGGCGTGTGTGTGTATATATATGTGTACGTATCAATCAACATCTAAGCTGGAACTCTGACTCTTGCCTCAAATGTCCAGGTTTTCTGAGCTCCCGACTGATAGACTGCTGCCCATGAGGGTATTTCCGAGGATCGACACGGCCGAGAAGAATGCTGCACCGGTGTAGATGCCGGGGTTGTTGTAGACTCGGATCCTGCCACCGGTCGCAGCAAAGACCCAGAGATTGAAACCCAAAAGTCACTGGGAAAATGTGCCAGGCATAAGACACAAGCCCTGGTGTGAAAACGTCAAAACTGCTGCTGGAAGAGCCGGTAGTACCTCGCAGATATGCATTGTGTATATATATTTTTTTTAATATACATATATAATAAACAACTGATTGAAAAATACAACGGATACTAAAATAAGGAAAATCGAAAAAAAGAAAAAACCATGAACTTCGGCAGCTCCTGGGACGGTATAGTGGGTCGGTGAGTTCGAACATGGACTCCCCTTGGTAGAGGCCAGTCTGGAGGTTCCAGGGCTGGTTGGTGCCGATGTAGAGATTGGACCTGGGCTGATGAGCCTTTGAGCCTCTGATCCCTGACTCAATGGCTGCGGACTTCTTTGAGCTGAACCGTAAACGGCTCGTAACAACGAGGTTTTGGGGCTGGACAGGGCAGCCTATCAAAGTTCATTTGCAATTACACACGGCCGTGATACTAGGCCAGCAGTCAAATGCCTTCAACACCCTCTTGATGCTACTGTACAAGTCGGTGCTTGGAATGGGGTGGGGTGGGCCTTTAATATTCATGTGCAAGTGCTAACTTGTTCAACCAAGTTCCAACACGTTCTTGGTGCTACTAGTACTAACTTGCCCTAATAACTTCCAACACGTTCCCAATGCTATGCTACTAACTTGCACAGTCGAAGTAAAGGAAAAACACCTCCGGAATCGTATGCACGCATTCGTGAGTTACTTCAGCAATCTGCAAACACTTAAGTCATGACAGTGTCAACGTGGGATCTGGTACAAAGGTCCCACTTCACTTATAGTGTTATCATTTGAGACATTATTCATACATATTCATACCATTTCATACCTAAGGTGGATGGAGGCTGCAGTTTCGGGAACAGATCGCGGCCAGGCTCCTGACTCATTGGCCCCGGGCTGACCAACAATGAGAGAACTACCTCGGTGCAACCGCTGAGCCGCTGAGTATTCCAAAACAAAGTGCTTTAATCGGACAGGCTAGGTTTGTCTTTGAGCATGAACCTTCCACAAGAAAAGCATCAGAAGCTCGTTGACAAACCTTGGAAGCCTCAGTTGTTGCAAACTGAGGCACCAAGTACTTCTGTCTGCCCGTTATCATCGATGGCGAAAACCTAAGCCGCGTGGACGTCGTTTGATGCTTCTTTAGTGCTGAAGGTCTAATACGTTCGTGATACCTTGGCCCGTTATTTGTACTCAAAAAATGGAGATCCATACCTTCACAGTATTCAATGAATATATTTCTTACACCAATGGTTCCTTGTGCTACAAGTGCATCTTCTGCCTTTTACCCAGTGCAGTAGCAAAGTTCCTGAGTCAGAAGCGTTTGTCCCATCCTTGCAGATGCCATGCAACAGTGCCAGAGTGCCGGCAAATTGGGTGCCAATGTTTGATATGTTTGTGATGTCGGTGACACTACAGTGAATCATGGTACCCTCTGGTACTCAACATGGCAATGGAAAATGCCGCGCTTCTTATGGGGGAGTTCTTACTGCCATGGCCATGTTTGATTACCGCTTCGGTTCATCCCATGGCTTCGACTCACAAGAAGCATCAGTGAAGCATCAGCTTTATGCTCTGTCAGAGTCCTTGTTCGACAAGTAGAACTTCCCAGCCAGTCCAGACTGATTGTTCTCATCTTGGCGACAAGACGGAAGTTTGTCTTGCTATGCACGGCTGCACAGTTTTCTGATGCCCCAACCAACATGTCAAATACGGCAAAGAACAAGCAAGATGCATGTTTCAGAGAAATTGCCCTTGCATGGTGCACATATGCTTGCAAGAAACGAGCCCAAATGATTAGGCGCTTCGTGTTAGTTCCATTGGCTGGAAGAGTTAGATAGAAATCCCTACAAATGGAAGTTTCAACGGCAAAATCATTAATAAATGGGGAAAAAAACCAGAGCCATGTTTCATTGCCGAGGGTGGACAAAAAAGGACCGCCGGGCAAGGCCGAGTCGCTGTACTTCATCTCCCACTGGCGCACCTGCACATCACATGTGGCAGCCGGTCCAACATCTTTTGCATATCTCAAGAACAGGGCAAGATGTATATAATCTATGATCATCTATGATCTAGAATCTATAGAATGCCTGAATCTGGAACATCCACAAATACCCAAAGGTGCAAAACAGATGCAGAATGCATTCCGAACTTGCAAAGCCTTGTACAGGGAGTCATTTGTTCTACAAGGGCCCGCTGGAATCTGAGGACCAAACCCCTTGCTTCTTGAAGATGATGTTGGCTGTCATACCAGTCCGTGTGGGATCTGAGCACCAGCGTCACAAGAATCAACAGTGTAACAGTTTGTAACAGAGCTCCACCCAATTCTTGTGACGTTCTCGGACGCTCTGCATGCACTGCCTTTCAGGTGGACAACGGGATTTTCGCAAGATCTCCGGCCTATATCGAGTCCTCCGAGAAGTGTGATCCTCCCCTCTTTCGATACAAGCACCCATCCTTCTGCGACACAAACCTGCGGATTGAGGAGGCAGCGCTTCACTGAATTGACCATGTGAACCAAGATCATTAGCACTAAATGGCTGTGGATTCAACACCAAGGCACTAAATGCAGAAGGAGGAGTGCACATCGGCTCATTGAACCGCTCTTCATAGCAGGCCTCAGGTGCTGAAAAGAGAGCTGAGATCAAACGATTGCCTCCGAAAAGAGCTGGAGCACGCTGGAACTTCCAAGGAAGCAACATCAATATGCAATCTCATTCTTAGTTGATTGACTCCTGCTACAAACCTCAGGACCCATCGCAACACCAAAAAAGAATGATCTAGGCTTCAGTTGAATAGTGACATGCTTGGATCAGCCCAATCCAAAACCCGCCCAGGCGTCCGCACGTACCATATTGCAATGTGAAACCTGGCAAACTGCACATACTGCACTGCAAGACTGTAAAAAAATTGCAATTTATTCCCTGTTGTCAACCTCTCCACAGATTTTAGCCATTTGTCACTGTCAATCGTCGTCAATGACAAAGGGGTATCCGGCCTGCCAGCTAATTTAGCAGCTGGCCGAACTTGCGTGCGCGTGCGGCAGAGCCGACACTGCAGAAAGACAAACAAGCTCTGTCTTAACACTAGATGGAATAACCGGAATAACTGGTTGGTGGTTTCAACCCATCCCAGAAATACTAATCGATTAGAATGTAAATGAAACATATGCGAAACGATCAACCAGGCAAGCACTTTTCCAAAGTTCTTGGGAGATATGAGATGATGGCACGATGCGAAGGTTGACCATCAAACGTCGCAGGCTGTGGACCCTTCGGCGCTATCTCGGTCAAAAAAACCTTTGCGCCCCGCATCACAAACAGGGCACACAGCAAACAAGAAAATCATATTTCCACGGGCGGAGATGGTGGAGGTGTTCCACCATGCTACATATTAGAGCCTTCTTGGGGACTTAACTTTGCTTCTGACGGGAGATTTATTCATCCAATTCACCTCTCTTTTCCACAGCTTGGCATATCGGTATGAGTCAAATTTGGGTACCGCCAAAGTTTGATCATGCTTTGCTGAAATTACGAAAGGGTGTTGCTCAGTCTCTTCTCAATTCGGACCTAGAGCCATCTAATTAGGTTTGGACAAATCTCAACAAATACTGTATCTGGTTTGAAACTTTGGCGGTCCTTCGGCGATCACTACTTTGGATCAGCCCGTGGCACTGCTCTTTTTTTTGTGCAATTGCACCGAGAAAACTAGCCTCAGATAGCACAAGATTATGCACAGTGCCATGCGAGAGCAACTAGACAAAAAGCCACCACTAGAACTAGAACTAGAATCATGGGTTTGGGGTTTGTGGTAGCTCGATTCTCTTTTCAGCTCGGCGAAGTCGTTGACGGTGGAGAGTTTGTTCGAGAGTTTTTCCATAAACATTGATACTGTACATAATCATTCTGCACCTGCTTATCAAGAATCTTTGCCTCCTTCAAACCTAAAATGGAACAGCCACAGATCGCTCAAGCCATGTCTGGGGCCAAGGCCAGCATCAAAGCCCGCCTCCAAGGCCCGAGATTGGCTGAAACTCATGTAGTTGGTCCTCAATGGCACCGGACAGCGGCTGTGACATGCTGTGACAATGGAAGCTGAGCTCCGTGCACTGTTGGAGATGGCTTGATGGAAGGCACTTCGAGGCCACCTTGGAATGCGAAGAGGAACAATAGAATGAATAAGGAAAACGATAGTCCGATAGACCAACAAAATTTCAGGAACATTCAAGAATCACAGATCAGATGATTAGCCACTGCCACAACCACAATTCCCACACTCAGCAGCAAGACTACAATTACAAAAAAATGCAGCAATCAGCAGCAACGCTGGTGGCAGGACAGAAAGAACGTATATAGGATTTTAAAAGGATCACGGTGGCCATGCTTCTGGATCATATCTGGATCATTACTCATCAAATCTTATCAACATGGATTTGTCCATGGATTATCCCCAAAAATTGGGACAAGCCGACATCGCTACTCGGCGGCCGACCCAGGTCGTCCGGCACAGCCACGGAGTTCATTGACCTAGGAGAATGGTACCATCGGCTACCATCAATACACTAAGAATAAATTGAATAAATAACAATAACAACAATGATAGACACAATGATAGTAATAACGTAATAGTAACACTTAGTACGTAAATGTACGTAATAATAATAGCAGTAACAACTATAATAATAAGCCTTAATCATATTCAATAATGACTATTGATGAAGCCAACTTTGAAACTTAACCATGAACAAATGCCCCATGGTGATCTGCAAATGCGGCAAGGCTGCCGCGTCGGATCCATAGGCCTTATCTCATCTTTCAGCTGGGCTTCATCTAAACCTGGCAATTGCATCTAGCTCAGGTGGATGGCACCCGAAACATCTGAAACATCTGAAACATCTGAAACCTTTCACAAATCTCCCGGCAGCCTAGGCGACGAAGACTTTGCCTGTGTCTTGTGTGTGGCTAGGCAGTGCAGCGAATCATGGCTGGTACAGATGTGGTACAGCTGGGGCAGCAGCTCGGTTTGGCTCTTTCTTCTGCCGGTGATCTGCGCTACTGCATTTCCTGGTCGATTGTCGGCGTGCCGCAAAGGTCTAGAAAGTCTGTCAGCTCGGTGTGGCGACTGAGTGCTGGGCTGTCTTCAGGGGACAGCGCCTGTGCAAACTTTGACGAAACATCCGATTACGTCAACACTTTACCGTCCCGGGCCTCATCTCGAATGTCAAGAGTGAAGGCGTCCTGAACAATTTCCCCGAGCAACACAAAGAACCAGCTTTGACCCCACTGTTGGCAGCAAAAGAATATTGACCAGGTTCAAGAGAATCAAGAGACCACCAAGTCAGAATGTAATGAGACTGTTGCACCACGGGGAAACCAGTCTCTCAATGTAGAACTGCTATGAATTGCTAATAAATACGAATAATTACGCATCTCGACCTCTGGCAAGACAACTAAGAAGAAAAATGCTTAAGAAAAATGCTCCACAGCGAGAGGAAACATGAGGAAACATGGTTCGACCTTAAGGTCTTGGGAAGAGAAACCGGTATGTCTCAGGTTTGAGCTGCGCCAAACACTTGAAAGCTGAAAGAAAGGAGGCAAGAATTTCCCGCGACTAGGAGACAGGTTGAGGGTCCAATGACACCGTATAGAACGACCATGGAGAGACATCTCCTCATTATCCAGGACATCGTGAGCACAATTGAAGAAGTCGTTCCGCAATGACTTTTGGCAGTTCAGCAGAAATGCAGAAGCTCGCTTTCAAACTGATCCTATACACACAAACAGTGTGCGTTTGTGTGTGTGTGCACAACTTGATCAAGAAGGGCCTGTGTAAAGTCTCGAAAACTTCCACGATGTGCTACTTGCACCACTTCTCGTTCATCAGGCAACATGTCATCCACAGGCTCAAAGTCGTTCTCCTCGAAATGTTTGATCAGCGCAGAAACTGATGCCACATGCAAAAACGGAAGATCTTGCCGTTTCAAGAGGAGCAGCTTTTTCCAATGTCTTCCATCATCGCAATTCACCAGCCAAATTCACTGGCCTCCATTACGTGTTGAATACGACCAACAACTGGCCCATGCCCGGGTTCGAGCTTGGGCCTTGGGAACGCGCAAGATATCGTGCAGCACAAATGGCAGGCATAGGAAATCTCCGAGCTTCCAACAGCATCACACTGATCTTGGTGCGGACCATGTCGAAATTATCTTGCATTTCCTGGACTCGAGCAACCTCGTCCTTCACCTTGCCCGCCAGAATCGAAACTTGCAGCATCAAACGATAGCAAATCCCTTCCTCAAAAGTGTGATGGACAGAAACCAAATGCCTTGGGGAAGCAGCCAGCAAAAACTCTGGCAATGACAAAATCAATTTATATCAGTCAATCTGATCTCAAACCCATGCTCCTAAACTCTGGAACGCTCGCAGAAACTTTGGAACGCTTGACGCTGCACGACTGTCTGGCCTCCTTCTCTGCCTTGGCCTGTATCAATCTCACTTTCTGTATCTTGCTACAGCAAACGACCTTGGCGACGGCGCATCCCCCCTGTGAAATCTCATTAAGTATGACATAGTCATGACTGTGACAATACTCAAAGTTTATCAAAGCTTCATATCTGTTCAGTTTGGGCTTTTGCCCAAAGGTGTGGGAGACTGAGGAAGGGACGAGGAAGACGAATATCCCCGCGCAGCAGAGCAATACCAGCACTGTGATTGCCACACCTTGTGCTGTCAAGATTAGCAACTCCTCTCCACCTCTGATGTTCTCAATATGGCTTGTCTACGGAGGTTGCGAAAGAATTGAGACATACTGAGACTCTCTACCCTCAAAACACATCGCCACATCGTGTGTTCACATCCAGGCCTAGGCTACTGGTACCAATCTGACTTTCTGAACCTCCGCCTCGCAATGGCCGGAAACACATTGGTACCATTGCTCGAATATCTCGAATCCAAAAAATTGGCATGAAATGGCGGCCAAAAGCATCCAACAGCACCATTAACCGTTGTACCCTATTGTTACTGTTCACATCACAATAGCTATCAATAGCTGCTAGTTGCAGATAGTATCTGATCGTTGTGGCAGCGATGTTACCTGGCCTGGAGGATCCTTTTCGGTGATGGTGGTGACGGTCAGGATTGTGGGCACGACGACCGATGAAGCCAGAGACACCACGTCCACCTTGGAACATCTTGGAACCAAGCCAATTGGCATCGATGTTTGCATCGAAAATGAAAAACTGATTTTGGCAATGAAAAACGGTTTTTTAATCATTCAACAATCATGGAGGTTCCGAAATAACGAAACAGAATTTGTGAGATTTTGGAAGAGTACGGAACTTCCAATTTTGAGAACGGAATTTGCCTTGAACAGAGTCAGAGTCCAACACTTCAAGCTGAGTGGTCGAGCCTGCTGAGCCTCCAATAGATTGGTAAAGGCGACTTGCTCTTGCGAGCCCTGCACAACATCACCGGTGAAAGCCAAACAAAGGTCTCAGTCTTAGTGTTGCCAGACCTGCTGGTTGTTTATATAGATTTCCACAAAGTGGCTGGATGTACCCAGCAAATGACGAGAGCCAACACGCACCGGTTCATTCCGGCCCCCTTGGCCCCTGAGCCCCGTACCTCAGCCCTCAAAGCGAATGAAAAGCCAAGGATGGTGCCCGTGCTTTGAGCCTCTGTCGCAGTCGAATCTGCTTGCTGAGCCTCTTCCAGACTCCACACTTTGATGACATAATCGACAGCAAAGGTGGTGGCACCAGAGGCTGTTTGAACCTCCGAGGCATTCAGCTCCTCAATTTGTGCTGGGTTGATACCCATCAAATTTGCCAAAGCCTCTTTGGCCTTCTCTGCTGTCACGGGTGTTGTGGAATTCACCAGAATGGTGACACTACCCAACACAAAGTCCTGTTCCTCGTTGTCGACTGCAGGGCTATTTTCATCTATGCAAAAGGACTCTCCAATGTACCTGGTTGAACTGGAAGTCACAATGCACGTCCGATAGCCATAAACGAGATCACTGCAGTTTGCTACACATCGCTGGCCGTGAAGCATGTAGCTGCTGCAGTTCGGCTCATCCAAACACATCACAACCGGAAGGGTAGTTGTTGATGTGAAGGTCGACGATGTCGATGTCCCTGTGGTTGTTCTATTGCTTGGATGTGTGGCTTCCCATTCCGCCTCACGTATTGCTAGAATTACCACGGCTTGAATCTCTGGCTCAGTCAAGCCAACTTGAATCCCAATCAACTTAGCCAGTCGAGCAGCAGCATCTATTTGACCTTGCGTTGAAGAACAGTTGGACGAAAGCACAAGCTGGCCATTCTTGGCACTGGACTCTGCAGCTGCAGCAGCAGCAGCTGCTCCAGCCAATTCTGCTTGTCTCATAGCTGTGACATTGGCATTGGCGGCTATCTGTGCAGCAGCCAACCCCGCTGCGGTGGCTTGTTCTGTACAATTGTCACCTCGCTCGCGGGAAGCTTCTGCTGCTGCCTCTCCTGCTGATAAGGAAGACAGGTCAGACTGTTGGTCTGCTGCCATGCCTGACTGTCCTGCAAGTTGTCCTGACCATTGAGCGGCAGCATCTATTTGTTGCTGTGCCAACGCTAAAGCATGGTCATTACCACAATCTTCAAACGCAGGATGAGCTGACGGGCAGGTACCACCTGATGAGCAACACGTGTTGCCCGTGCATGCAGTGCCATCTGAGCAATTTGCAGGGAGGTCGTACATCAGAACCTGGTCTTCAAATACCGCAGCAGCAGCTGCAGCGCCCGACGCAAGCACTTGCTCTGTGTCCAAAAGGCCTGATGCCATCGCCTCATCAAATGCGGCCTCAAGACAGCTCTAAAGTTCAATGTGCAAGAAATTCCAAACCAACTGTTTAGCAAAGCACTTAGAAACTGCCGAAACCCAAATGTGCTCCTTCTTTTCCCTTCGAGCCGGAGCCTGAGCCGCAGCCGCAACTTGTGCATCAAGGCTTTCACCCGCAGCAGCCGCGACGCCGGCAGCAGCTGCACCATGGGCTGCAGCAACCACCTCTGCTGTCGTTGTCGTATCCAAGCCTGCCACTGCGCTGATGCGCAAATTCAGTTGCAAACACCAAAAGCAGTTTCACCAAGTGGAAATCCAACCTTTGCCTCCAGAGCTTCAACACATGTGTTACTCTGAATGTTGCAAAAACTCATACACAGCCTACCCGGTTGAGCAGATCAAGAACTCAGGCAAATTTGGTGAATGGGATAAGATCAGGCATACAAACTGGATAGGCTCACATGGACACTAGCACTCCCAAGCCAAACCCGACTCTCAGTGGCCATATCAAATGACAAATACCCAGGCGTAACCATAAGGAAACAAAGGACAAAAGGAATCAAAGAAAAATGCAAACGAGAACAGGATCCGCGGCCATAGCAGAACAAAGCTTGCCCAAAGAGACTGGCAAATTCTAAAAAATCACCCTGAACATGCCAAATCACAATCCTGCTTTCGCGGCAGCAAGTCTTCCCCTCATCCCTGCGGATGATTGGCCTGCCAGTGTTGCAGCACTTGAAGCAGCAGCGGCAGCGGCGCCTCAGAGACAAGTAATCCAAAACCGACTCACCGTCACATGGGAATCCAACATTTTGACATCATATCCTGTGAATATCCCCATAGAGGTTGAAGCCAGAGCCAGCCACTGGCAACCAGTTGTCATTGCATTTCCCGCTCAGGCACTTATCTGGTCTGTCGCGGAAAGCGATGCCTGGCAGTGGGCAGTGGACCAACACTGAGTTCAGCGGATTTTTTCAAGATTCAAGCGTTCGACTCATGAGATCTTAGCACTTATCAGGACCCCGCAAGGGCCGAAACGTTTCTGATTCAAGCATGGTGTTCACTAATTCCAACACTTTGCTTCACAAAAAAAAATAGGCTTCGGTGGTATCCCCAACAGCCACAACGTTTTATTTTTACAAATCATATTCAAGTGTGCTGCGAAGCCAAGCGCTGGAAACACCTCAGCTGGGTTTCCGTGAGTTAAAACCCCGCAAATCCTGTTGAACCTGACCTGGCCTGACTCTGCACCAAAGCCTCCCAGACCTTCTCCGGAACCTTCTTCGGAACCCTGCTGAACCTGACCTGGCTCTGCACCAAAGCCTCCCGAAACCTTCTGCGCAACCTTCTTCGGAACCGTGTTGAACCTGGCTTTGCACCAGGCTTTGCACCAAAGCCTCCCAGACCTTCTCCGGAACCTTCTCCGGAACCCCTGTTGAACTTGACCTGGCTCTCCACCGAAGCCTCCCAGACCTTCTCTGGAACCTTCTCCAGAACCCTGGTGAACTTGACCTGGCTCTCCACCGAAGCCTCCCAGACCTTCTCCGGAACCGAACCCTGTTGAACCTGACCTGGCTCTGCACCGAAGCCTCCCAGACCTTCTCCGGAACCTTCT
>Ga0126342_10014329_pt1:0-12500 | contig 14003 bp, 14 predicted proteins | sample Cyp1metagenome_FD_92528 | JGI IMG/M metagenome (GOLD analysis project Ga0126342, IMG submission 92528) | Coral microbial communities from Lord Howe Island, Old Settlement Bay, Australia - Cyphastrea 1 metagenome | ecosystem: Host-associated > Invertebrates > Cnidaria > Coral ...
AACATTGATAAAATATGATTAAGCATGATATACCATGATAAACATTGATATACCATGACAAAGCATGATATACCATGATAAACATTGATAAAATATGATTAAGCATGATATACCATGATAAACCATGATAAACCATTATATAATATTATATATATATCCCATGATATCCCATGATAAACCATTTTATCCCATGATATAAACCAGTGGTTTTCCAAGGTTTTTCCCCAAGATTTCCCCCAGATCCAGTGCGAGGCACCGCTAGGAATGGTGATCTGAGCTTCTCGTCCGACTCCGGTGCACTTGGTGGGCCGATACCTGCGCTGATACTAAGGCTAGCTAGGGCGCATTTCTCCGAATTTGCGGCAAACATGAGGGGCAGCCAACAAACATCAACAAACAATCATAGTTTTTGCCATGAGATCCACTTAAATAATCTATGGAAACCACATAAACGAAATTAAAAATATCTCTATAGATCAACTGCAGTCAGCACAATTTTCAGGCTTTTCGAGGATCGCCGAGGGCCAGACTCTAGAGGCCACACGGAGTAGTCCGGAGGCCACACGTCTTGGGTGTTGGGCCCGAAGACCGTGTTCTGGTCCCTGGGACGAACTGCCATGGAAATGCCATATGAAATGCCACAAAATTGCCAAACATCAAAGTGATAAACTGCATTTTTTTGAATAAAAATATGGGTGTGTCTGAAAATGTTGTGTACCCGTAAACCCAATGGTTTTGCTGATCATTATCCCTATTAAATGGCTATAATTGGGAATATACCCAACATTTTCAGACAAACCCATATGAAATGATTGCTTTTTAAGCAACGGTTTCTGAAAAGTGTCTTGAATAGCCTCAATTTGGGATCATTTTGCAACCTCCCTGGACTGCATGGCTGTTCTCAACTCTCAACTGTCCTCTACTTCAGTGCTTGCCTTGAAGTGTGTAGTTGCAAGAAGCATCGCGGCCAACTGCGTCCAAGGGGCGTGATGACGTAGGGCAAACAGTTGTCATCGAAAACAAAGCCGCGCGGCCTTGGCTATGTTGGGGTGTTGAGTCCTACCCTCCTCCATGAATCAGCAGTGAAGTTGGATTTCTTTGTTGGACCGTTGGATTATGATAGGGATCGGAAAACAGAAACCCTGCAAGACATCTGTTCAGCATCTAACATACTAGTTGTTGTCCAGGTGTCTACATGCACAAGCAAACAGAGTGGTAAAAGTTCAGATTAGTTGGTAGCAAGACACCCATAGCAGCCCACACCATACAAACTGCAACTCATTAACTGCCTGCAACGACGAAAACCTAGAATCAACAATTTGGAGATGTAAACCACTTGCACCAATCCCTTTCAAAAGAGTGCATCATCCCAAATAGGGGTACCGGATATTTTAACGGTTATTCAACGTATAGCTATGGAAAATCACCATCTTTAATAGGCAAATCATCAAGTTTATCATCTATCAATGGCCATTTTCCATAGCTATTTAAATAACCAGAGGGTATACGTAGTATGCGGTATACCCAATGATAAACCTTTGCCAGCTTCTTTACTTCCCATCTGGAGGTTTTTCTCAATTTGGGGTAGCCCATGGTGACGACTTGGGATCCGAACCCTCGCAGAATCAGGATCCGATTGGCCAGGGGCCTGGAAAAAAAAGTTGTGGTGCCGAGTCTCCGGAGAATTCCATGAATCAAAATGGGGCTTAAATGATATAACCAAGAAGCATCGGACTACATATATATATAGATAGATAGATAGATAGATAGTTATAGATATAGATATAGATATAGATATAGATATAGATATAGATATAGATATTCATATATAGTATGTGAGGATCTTACCAACAAAAAGACTGGGATATAGATTCAACCAAAAAAAGAGATAGAATTTCTAGAATCAAGAAAAAAATGGGGGGTCGCTTAAAACTTTGCAAAACATCTTGCTCTGTACCGACCGATGACGAGGCCCGCAAGATGGCAGCCGAGGCAGGTTTTGTGGCCTGATATTGAGACTGAACTGGAAGATCAGCTGATTCGACCTTGGCCCGCTGGGGTGGTACCTGACATAAATTGATAAAGAGACGTGTATATATATATACATTGAATATATATGTATATATATTAGACATATATGAAAATCTATATAGAAATCTATTTTGAAAAATAAATTGAAAATACATTGGTGTATCTAACCACCAGAACTGTGCCATCTCCACAATGTACGTGAAGTTCAATTTTGGGGGTACCCTTAGCTAACCATATCCAACCATGATTCATGGTGAGCTCCTTCGTAAGTCGAAGCAAAGCGATGGCATGGATGAAAAAAATGCTGTATATATATATATATGTAATGTGCTGTATCAAACTATATCATATTATATCATATTGTATTTTATCTTATTATATTATGTGTCATTATATCAAATATTATATACATATTGTATTATATAATATACATTATTTGAACACTATATTTACACATTGTACACATTATGAATACATTATGAATACTATATTACTATATTATACACTATGTAATATTATATTATACTATATTACACATTACTATATATAATACTATATTACTATATAATCTTTAATATGTAATACTATATAATGAATATTATATATACTATATATTGGAGAATCCACGGGAATTCCAGGTCGCCCAAACTTCCCAGGTCGGTCATTGCGATTGGTCGCGGCCCGTTGGGCCTGGCGCCGAAAGGTCCCAGCCTACCGTAGATAGCCTTATTAATACGGGGATAAAAAGATGATAAGGGGACCGGGATAATCATATAATCATTGTATGGTTATATAAGAATTATATAACAAAAAAATATGATTGATTATGATTACTGTAATGACAATCATGATGAAATGGGGATAATCATTGATAAAAAAGTGATACTAAGGTGTTCATCAGAGGATAGTAACAATGAAACACTTCCCAATCAGGATAAAGAGGGGAGCCAATTCATGAATAGCTCACTGAAGCAGGAATTCGTTTGAAGGGAAGTTCGAATCTTTGGAAGGGATTTACTGGTGAGCTTCTGCCATGAGAAGTCCAAAAACCTTGATGAACTCTGATAGTGGCAATCCTTACTGTCCAGAACTCAGAAATCGCCCATATATATATATGGCAAATGATGGCAGTAAATTTCCCATCTTCACCATCCCCAAAGGTAAGAAAAGGTCGTGCGATAGTCATCTCAGATTTAATACTGCCAAAAAAAAACAATATCATACATACTATAACTACTTACAATATAATAATATAACTATAACTACAAATTATGAATGGGATACAATTTATGACAATTTATACAATGGGATCAATGACATTCAATAACATCTTTGGCTTGCCCCGATTGCTTTAAGGGCTCAACTTCCCCTTGGCGCCTGCGTGAGCGCCGTCAGGCGGGCATCACGCATCATGTTGTCGATCCGGAAGCCGACGGCTTGCAACTCCTGGTTCGGCACTGCCGGGTGCTCAACTTCCGCGGTTTTAAGGGATATGTAAAAAGCAGCCATTTTGTGAGTTCAACCAACGAATACCCTTTTTTTTGGGCAAGTAAAAATTTAGCTGTGTGAAGCAACAAACATTGGATTGGTTTAAGGGAAAATCTACAGGAAACCATGGTTTTTACCATCAAATATAGGGCTTTCCTGTAAATTTTCCCATCATCCAATTCTATGTTTAAAAGACTCGAGAGATCTTCCAATGGAACTCATCCAGGATAAAAATTCCACAGGTTCGCGGTCCTTGTCCAACACAGGAGTCGTTGGATAGTCCGAGGCCTTGGCATAACACAAGTGATCAAACTAATTGTAGATGATTCTATTATATATTATAAAATAGTAATACTATAAGATATTATCACTTATAAATACTTATAACATATTATATAATATACAATGTACCTCTTTTGCAAGAGACGTCCGGAATGAATTGAGAAATTCCCAGCGTCAGGAGATATTCTTGATACGGTGTTCATCGTTGTCTTTTCCAACACTATCACAAAGCCGTGAAGACCCTTGAAAAGCTGTTTATTACATGAAATTGTCACACACGCACAAAATGTGTGTTTTGAGCTCCATTGTTCCCAGGCCTTTGATGCTTCCTACTCCCAGCCTCCTGCTACCAGATCTACCAGCACTAGGCCTCGAACAGCCAAGTAGGTACCGAAGGTCCACAAACCAGGATCTTGTTTCCTCGTCGGAGGATTCTGCGCAGTCATCTCCCACCTGCCATACATCAGCAAACATATTGCGCAGCCTGGTTTTCAAGATGTCTAAAAATGAAAACGACGACTTTCCGAGGGAAATGAACCACTTGCCAGTTTTTAAGATATTTGACCTCACCTTATGACATGTCTATGTGAAACTTGATGAACATGCAGTCATGATATTCACGACATGGATCAAAATGGAACAAAACAGCAATCCAAACTCATCCACAAAGGCTGCATGAGGGAACGCACGGAAGGACCTGTCGGACCATTGAATTCTGCCAGTTCAGGTATGCAATGTTTTTAAAATATGGCAATGTTCGAACATGAAATAACCATAAACAACCCATTTGAAACTGAGAGCACGGCCGAATATTTGGAAAGTAGTGATGGGGGATGATTGGAGGCTCTCTTCCGTTTAAAAAATCACAAAGTATCAACCATATAGAAAGCGCCGAAAGGTCGCATCAGCCGCCTGTAATAACCCGGTGGCATATTGATGTTGTTCACCTGTCGCGGTGCGGCGGCCGACTTCAAGTACCAAAGACTCTTAGAGCATCTTAGAGCAAAGTACCACTAAGCCATAATATATGGGATGTCATCCTTCCCATTGACTAATATTTTTCAAGATGTTTAAAACCACCAACCACTAAGGCTAAAGATCTTACTTCTAAGATTTTAAGGCATGCCGTCATGCCGTCATGCCAAGATGTGAGGACTTCACTGCAACCTTGAAGCACTTGAACTCGCACGCCTTCTTTTCCTAAGTCTGTTCTTATGGAAGGTCAACTAAAGCCTCGCAACCTTTTTCAAGCCCAGAGTCTTCACAACTTCAGACTAGATTGGATGTAAACGACGTGGTTTTCTCCCATTTTGGCCTAGTAAATAATCGAAATGGATACAAAAAGGGCGCAGACAGTCATGTTGTTGGCTACTAACCCCCACTCCAACTAATATCCACCATAAATCAAATCGTTAGCTTTTTAAACCTGTAGAATATCTCCCCCCCAGGCGACTGCCTTCAAGGTGATTTGAGGTGCTCCATCTGACCTCAGAGGGTCCAACCGCTAGCCCAACTCCTGGTGGTAGATCAACAAGATCAACATGGATATTTCATATAGTGACATGGATATTTCATGATATTTCAAGGTGGTTATCCCTATGATATTGGAATAAAATTCCATTGGTTTTCAATATGCTTATCCTCAAGACAGCGGGGAAACCTCGATGAAAAGATTGGTCAAAATCTGTGGATCCGCACGCGACTTGGTAGACGCAAATGAGATCCGTGGGGAAGGGTGCAGATTCTGCGGGCGACGATTCGTGCGGTGCTGTTTCGTAGTGCTTTCCGGCGACACATTCACAAATCCTTTTCTGTTTATTCCAGTTGTGTTATCATCAGATTGTTTGAAGCTTCTTGAAGCTTGTTGAAGAATTTTGAAGATAGATAAACTAAATAAGAATCTATCATCTATCATAAAAAATAAAATGTTGAAGATAGTCAAATAACCTTTTATCACATCATCCCAATTTTTTGCCATGCCTGTTCACCTGGTCATAGCGAGTACTTGGGTCTGAATTGCAGGCCACACATATGAGGGCTTCTGGTCAACTTCAGCACTCCTCTGCTTACAGCTCTAAAATTGGCAAAACTATAAGGAAAAATCACCCAAGACCCTGATTTTAGATATAGGTCTAACCTAAAAATCATCATTTTACCTGGTTTTTTCTGTCCATATCAAACCATATCTAGCCATATTAAAGTGGTTTCCAATCCATGGGGGTACCCCTGTTCATCATCCATTTGTAGATGGGATTTTCCATGACATCAACCTACCAGCTATTGGGGTACCATATCAGACCTGGCAGCGCCAACAAGGTGTCGGGGCAGGTGAAGGTAAAGCCAGTGGTCAGGTCGCTGCCTCGGCATGGCTTCGATGGTTCATAGCTATGGATTGGTTTGTTGGGGAAAATCTTAACCGGAAACCCATGGGATTTTCCCATGAAATCTGGGGTTTTCCTGTAAATATTCGCTATCCTCTATATATTTACCATCTGGTTATTTAACATAGCCATGGAAAATCCCGTATAAATGGAGGTTTCTAGCTCGGAAAATTCACTATAAATGGGCCGTCTATACCATGGCTATGTTAAATAACCAGAGGGTAGATCGTATGATATTCATAATCATGATAATACTATGATGTTATTATATGTATATGTTACCAGTATTGAACAGTTATGGTTACTTGACTATGACTTATTAACAAATAGTATATGATAGAATATAGAATATCACTATTCAGCATAAAAAAAAATATATTGAGTGACTATGAGTAATGCAGTTTTGGTTTTTGTAATCATAGTTATGGTCAATAATTAATCCATATGTAATTGAATATTAACAGTTATGATTGATCAATGATGGTTATCATGATTAATATAGTTGACCATAGTTATGCTCAACATGATAGCTATTGTTATGATTATAGCAATAGTTTTGGTGAGTGTGCTCATGGTTAATAATCGATAGTTATATGGATATGATTTCTATGATTAAAAACATAAGATTAATATTTATAGTTAATCATGATTATGCTAGGTTTATTATTAATTTCATAACAATGGCTGCACATAGCTATGATTAGTATGTCATGGTTGTGAAAATTATCTTTGAACCATGTTAAACCATGTTGAACCCTGTTAAACCATGTTAATCCACAATGAGCATCATGGATTACAATATGTTGCCCAATATGTTGTAGTATATATATATATTATATATAACGTATATATCTATATATTTGGCTGAACCTTAGATAAGGGTAGAGTGTGGCTGATGACACAATGTATCATAGCGGTCTAAAGGGGTACACTACGAGTGGTCTGTAACCACTGAACAAGGCGCAACTTATTGGATCATGTGGCAATGTAGTAGGGAAGTTAATATTTCAATGACTCAAACTAAAATACTCAAGCATATTCCAGCGAACGGGCGAAACTCCCCATTGCTGTACGAGTAGAAAGGGGAGCAAAAACTCTTGACTTTACACGGCACAATTGGCAACTTGACTCGGAAAGGAATGAACAAGTGTTTCAACGCAGTTGGATTGCTAGGGTGACTATTCTAAATTCAAAATGATATGTTGCCTACCAATCATCACCGCAGAATCCAGCAACATGGCGCACCTTTTCAGACTAGACTTAGAGCCCAATCACCCAAGACATCCTGCTTTCAGTGTTTGATCAGGCGAACCCAGAAAAGCTGATTGATTTCAAAGCCCAAATGTCGACCTGTTGGGATCCTCTTTCTTTGCAAAATATTCGCTATCCTCTATATATATATACCATCTGGTTATTTAACATAGCCATGGAAAATCATCATTTTTAATAGGTAAACCATCTATAAATGGGCCATTTTCCATGGCTATGTTAAATAACCAGAGGGTAAATGCAAAATATTCAGGACTTTCATGGATTTCGTGCATTTGAGATACCCTAAAACAGGCCCACAAAGTATGTAGGTACGATACATCCACTTCAGTTCTATCGCTTTGACATCCAAAATAGAAACAAGTCAGGCAAGCCCACGTATTATCTGGATGTATCTGGGTGATCTAGAAGTGGGGGGTTCCATAAATGGGGGTACCCCAAATGGATGATTTATATTGATTATAATGGAAAATCCTATTAAAATGGAATCTAGAAGTGAGTTTACCAACTTATGATCGACTCACCGTTGGATCTCTGAGCACTCCAACCCTTCACCACGATACCAGTGTTTGCAGTCAACGTGGTCACCTGTTGCGATTTGTGACTCTGACAGGTAAAAACAGCAGGAAATGATGATAATTATGATTATCTATGCAGCTATATGCAGCTTAAATAATCTAAATCTGGGTTTCAACACCCCTAACAATGGCATGATCACTGAAAATGACGACATAAAATGGTGTGGTTTATAATTTTGACCCATGCCAATTGCATGGTCAGTTTACCCAAAATCCGCCTCGAACATCCCATGGATGAGAGTCCGCCGGGATATACCATAGCCACTGATTACTCAACATCCACATGGCAGTGTGTCAAAACCAATAGTCCCCCTGGTGAACCCCAAGTCATAGCTGGGATTTATGGATGTTCATCCCACTAAAAATGTATCTATAGGTATTGACCCATAGCCACATGAAAAATATTCTGGTGAACCCAATGGTAAACCATCCCTAGTTGTCAATGAAATTGGGCCCATGTATGCCCCGATCTGTGGGATTGTGACACCAGTCATGCTTGGTTTCTGGATTGATGTGTAAACCCAATCATAAACCATCCCATTAACAAACCAGTTGGGAGTCATTTTGAATCATCCCAAATAAGGGTATATAGTATACACATGTATATACCCAATAGAAATATATCATAAACTTCCATTCGGGATGGTTTTTTATACCCATTCACCATAATTATTCGCCATAAACTGCGTCACGTGTCACGTCCCCCCTCAGGTCCCCTCACTGTCTGCACTGCGAACTCGATCCGATTGTCCTGGAAATGGAGGTTGAAGATGTGACATCAACTATCAATGGGGGATGTGAAAAATAGTTGCATTTGATTGTTGGAGGCTTTTTGGGGTTTTAAATATTGGTTTTATTTCGATGCACCAACAGAAAATTAGATCAGAAAGTAACAATAATGGAGGACATCACATAACATATATGTTTATCGACAATCCTATTAACCTCCATTTCAGCCACACGAGGATCAACAGCAGGTGATCTGAACAGCGGAGATCCCTTTCAGTGTTCACATCTACTCGCTTGACAGCGACTCGCTTCTCTATCTTCTGTAGGCTTTGAGCTTGTTCAACCCCTTGAAAAGGGGATTTGACAACAAGATGAAAACTTGTGTTTCTGATTAGCATACAAATAGCTACCTATCTATATATGTATATACACATTATATAATACATATGTAATCATGTGATATCATATGTATATGTCTTCTTATGTCTGTAACTGTATGTATTTTTATATCCAGACATGATTTTATATCGGCGGTCCGCATAGTTCACCAGGTTAGTGCTGGAATAGACCTCACGGTGGCACCGGAAATCCAAGCCCCCAGGGGGTTTTCCGGCAGAGCAGTCGAGCGATGTGGGGGTTTCCAGTCGATATGGGGGTACCAGAAAAAGGATGGTTTACAATGGAAAATAACACGTTAATGTTTCACATATATATATATTGCAGCTGATCATGACTATGTGTTGAAAAATTATGTCCTATAATATCGTGAAAACAATGATTCTTTGATAAATGCATATATAATTATAAATGTGGATGTATCTTTGTCTGCACGTTTGTTTTGTATATCATTTAAATATGCAATGATAGGATATATAGTTTTGCCCAAGCATATAGATACATAAAATCACAAAAGCAGATATTAAAATCATACATTAAAGGTAGGCGAAGGTACACGCGGCTGCCTAGCTACCTCTCAATTTACATATCACATTCAGGTAGCGGCGTCATGGGTCTGACCCTCCAGCAACATTCTCTGGAGGATTTTGCGGGATTCTCGTGATGCTTTGGCTATACTCCTGGAGCATCCTCGAACAATATGTTGGGAACAGCCCAGCATGTTGAGTGCTTGACTTGACCCACATCAGCGCAGATACAACATCCCAGTGTTTGAAACGTTAAGTGCCAGACCTCCGCATTCGTCAGTGCAGCAATTGATGGTGCTTCTACGACGTTGGCAAAACGCCTGACGGGCTGACTTCAGGGATTCAGCTCTCAACGATGGCAGCTGCTTCCCATTGGTTCCCCATTGCAGCGGGGCAAAGACAGTGAAGACGTGACACTGAAATACCTGGGAAACAACCCGGTGATTTGTAGATGATAAACCTGGTTGTATATATTTTTTCCAATCTGATTTTTCATTTAGATGATGTGTTCCCTTTCCAGATGGTGATGTTCCGTTTCCAAAGAAAGTAACTCATTCGAATACTACTTCCATGCAAAACTGCACGGAAGATTTGCTGGCGGTCAACCCACCAATTCCATGCCCCACCTCTGTTGGATCACGTTGCTTTTGTAGCCGAACCTGGCTAGACTACGTCTTGCCAGTTGTTTTACGGGGATTGCCCTGTGGCCATTGATATTGGCAATGGAGAATGACCATGTCATTATATGATAGTCTAAATATTGTATATTATATTTGCACGGCACATTGATAGGAAAACTACAAATTCTGTGTGTTTTCGAAGGTACAACGCTCTGATGGATGGGAAGGCATCTCTCCAACCAAGAAACAAGAGAAGGTAGAGAAATATATTGAGCTTTTCTGATGTTCATTCGGAAAAACTCAACTAACCTCTTCCACCAAGTCGAGATGAGCGATTCCGATCGACTCCTGAGCAGCTCTCTTCCATCTTAACGTTGCGTTCCACAATGGGCTACAGAATTGAGGAACTTGTATTCCAGTAATATAGAGTGTTTCTCAAGATCAATTGAGGTACCCCTAATATCACCAGATCACACCGGAAATCCTGGCCCCGGAGAACTCCTCAGCCCAAATCTGCCAAGCGACTCAATGAAGAAGGAGTTGGCCGCAATCACCGGATTGAAGTCCGGCCTCAACAAGCCAGGTCGTTGCAACTTATTTTGGGATACTTTACCAATGTTTTTTTTGAGATATTTCATGATATTTCCGGATATGGTTGGGAGATGTTGGGAGATTTCAGGACATATTTGGCATATGTTTTGGCATATGGGTATGGGTCAAAATTAGGTACCCCTATTTTATTGGATGGTTAATACTAAACTAGACTAATTCACATCTGTGGTCCCCTGGGCTCCTAGGTCTTCCATTTTGACCCACATCCATTTGGATATGTTATGCCACCAGATATTTTGGGATGAAGGTTGTGGATGGTCGTTCCGACAATGCAAGAGACATCAAGAGACCAGGAAAACCCATGGAAATTGCGTTCGCGATCTGCGATCCCGCGAGGCGTTCTTAGAAGTCCGGGACGTAAGTGCTACACGTCTGGATGTGACGTGGGTGTGTCTGAATATATATATATATATATGTGTGTAATTATATGTATATATATATATATGTAATTATATATATATATATATGTGTAATTATATATATATATATGAAATTATGGTATAAACCTTATAAACCATTATAAACCATGGTAGAACACTAGATGTATGAATGAACATATATGAAAATATGGTATCCCATGGTATACCTGATTTAATTCTAACCACTAAACCGGTGCCGTTGAGGCCTGAAAAAGACCCAGAAATCAACGGCAGATGCTCACTCTTGGTAGGAAAATGTAGGAAACATTAGGAAACCATTCCATTGTGGGATACCCTCTGGTAATTTAACATAGCTATTGAAAATGGCAATGTATAGTTTCCCATTAAGCATGGTGATTTTCCATAGTTATGTTAGTTTACCAGAGGGTACCTAATGCCCAACTTGACCGATACCCTATGTGGCACAAGCTCACTCGGATTCACCCAGCCGAAGACTTGAGTCCCAGCGGACAGTCCCAGGCCAAAACTTGCCGGAGCCCATTCTATTAGCTGGTAAACCAATGGGTAGCTTATGTAAATTCATGTAAATTCCCTCAAGCCAGATATCCCCATTTTCCTGTGGATTCAGTGGATTCGTGGATTGCATCCCCATGACTGATGTTGAAACGCCACCCCTTGGCGGGTCCAAGAGGCACGTCGCAGCGCGCCCGGAAGCCGTATTGTGTGTTTCCCTTAAGGCTCAAAGTGTTGAAAACCTCGGGTTTTTCCCGGATCGGTGTGGGGAGGACGTTACGTTGTGACGTTGTTTGGTTAAGGGAAATCAAAGTGCAGATGTGTACATGATAGCATGGTATGTGTGTGCGCGCGATAATATGTGCACATACATGTACAACAATATATATATATATGTATGTATATGTATATATATATGTGTGTTATTCATTTATACATAATAAGTCATGATAAATCATAGTAATGACATCTAATAACATACACAATAGTCGTCCATAATTGTCATACTAATATGTGCGCAAACAATCTCATATGTACATATATGTATCTATATGTCACACATGTATACACATGTGCACATATGAAAAATGCAACGCAACTTGCAATGGGGTCCTCTTGAAGTCACCTTGATCTGAGACTGCGACCATCTGATTCTGGTTCAAAATCGTCGGGAGACGCGGCCAATCCTGGCAGA
>Ga0126342_10014330_pt1 | contig 14002 bp, 15 predicted proteins | sample Cyp1metagenome_FD_92528 | JGI IMG/M metagenome (GOLD analysis project Ga0126342, IMG submission 92528) | Coral microbial communities from Lord Howe Island, Old Settlement Bay, Australia - Cyphastrea 1 metagenome | ecosystem: Host-associated > Invertebrates > Cnidaria > Coral ...
CATTTTGGGATGTTTTTCCACAGAATCTGCATTGAAAGAGCCCAGAATGGTGTCATATCATGCTACCCATGTCTTTGGTTGGCCAGCGAAGAAAGGGAAACTTCAAAATGTGAAACTCTGGGCAAACTGCGATGAGAGTGAAATCACAGGCGTCAGTGCTACCTCTGCGAGTTTAGGATAAAGAGAGGAGAAGCTCAACAAGTTCAGATGCCTTGCTCTAGCAGTGACTCGGAGTAAGATTTCTTGGCATCATTTTTTTTGGTTGCAGTTCAGCCGGCAATTCCTCAAGCTGTTTGGTTGACGGGAATGTGTTCTAGACTCAATTCCAAGGCAGCCCAGTCCAAGTCAAGAGCAAATGACCACAGAGCAAAGAAATCCCTGTCCTGCTTACCTTTCCACCTTCAAAGTGGACGGTGCAACAAGCTACATGTAGAGTGGTTTTCTAGATTGTTTTGGAAGCCTGCAATGTGATGTTACACCTGTATTTTTGTTCGGACCCACTGGAAGTGTTGTGCTTTTGCACTGGCTGACTGTGTCTAAGTTTCCCTTCATGAGAAACCAGTTGTTATTTAAAACATAGAAATCTCAGCTTTCTGGGCAACATCAATGAGACCAATATGATAGGAAATGACAACCAGGGACGATTTCTGAATCTGAAGAGCTTTCAACCTTTTGGTATGGCCTCGGCTACGATAACCTCAAAGAAACACAATTCTAAAAGGTTACGGGACAAGAAAACTACACTCGTCCAAGTTTGAAGCTTTCCTTAAAACATGAGACGCCAAGAGTGACCAAAAGACGTCAAGGTACTTGTTTCGATCCAGATGTCGAACTTGGCCTCCAAGTGCACAAGGCCTGAAATGTTGCAGCTGAACTGTCTTGGGTATAACAAACATCTCCAACCAACCAGTAAAAGAGAATTCAACATATTTCCATAACCTAAATTTTAAATGGCTTCGGATTTAAAGGATTCTCATGGTGACAACGGGTGTGTTGACTAATTAGATGTGATGAGCATCGGATTTCGAATTATGACAATGTCTGTCTGCACGTTATATATACATAATGCATACGAATGTATGTAAAAGTGTACAGTACACACGATACTGTATCATGTGTTTGCCCGCGACTCCTTTGAACATCATTGAAGCTTTACAAAATGAAAGCCAAGTCGCAACGATTCGCCCAAAGAACAGATTGACATGGTCTGCTTCCGCTTGCAGATTGACTTGTCGCTTGCAATCGCTTGCAGTGTGTTGAAACTCTGCAGGTTTCCTTCGGTCCTCACTGCGCCAAGCATTGACGAGCAGCTCTGTCCGCTGGCGTTTCTCATGACGCAGAGGGCCTTCTACCCTGGCCGAAGGGAAGGGTCGCAGAAAAAGGACAACAACAAATGCAACTTTGAGATTTGAGTGACGTGTAATGACTTGTGATTTCCTGGTTCCCTTCAATACAAACTGCTTAAAACTGCTTAAAATGGACAAACTGAAATCTTTTGACTGCTGAAATTGCTGAAATTGCTGAAATTGGAGCAAAATTGTAAGAAACATGGACGATGAATCGATATGAATCGCGCAGAAATCTTGAGGTCGGTGCCATGGCCTGGACACAAGGCACTACTGCTCTCTTTTGAGAGAAGATTCGATTCAAAGATTCGAAGATTTTTTATGATATTTTTTCATTTTTTTTCTTTCTTTTTGTTTCTTCTTCTCATAAACATCCTTTTCTGGGACGTCAAAGAATATTGTGACAAATGAACGAAACATCGCGAATCTATGGGAAGGTATCATATTGTTTTGCCACTCTGGACAATTCTTGGCATTACGCTTTCGGCCTCACTTTGCACTACGATTCTTGGCTTTCGTTCAATGTCTACTTGGTACCTTGACAGGTCTGGATGGCCCGGTGCTGCTGCATGGTTCCACGTGTGGGACCCTGTGGGACCCTGTGGGACCCTGTGGGACCCTGTTCTACCCGGATTCTATTCATAGATATTCATAAATCTCATAGCACGGTTCAGCCTGGTTCAGCCTGGTTCAGCCTGGTTCAGCCACCAGTCAGAGCTCCGGCTCCATGCCACAGCTCAGCTGAGTGTCTCAGGTCATATCTCAGCATGCTTCATGATGTGGGCAGGCACAAGCAGCAACTTTATTCACTTTATTCACTTTATTGAAACTTTATTGTCAAATTTCACAATCTGAATTGACTGTGAGCAACATCGCATTTTTTCTGCATGTGTGCATTCTTGATCCCATGGCCAGAAATACGGCCTATGCTGCAGCTTTGAAAGCATCGAAGAAACCTGAGCTCGTGTGCTTCTTGGCCCGTTTTCGGTGTCTTGTCTAGAGGGAATCCTAGCAAACGTATCTCATGCAAATTCATGCAACATTAAATGAAATCCAGAAATCCAATACATTTGGGGATGATTTGCAGAATACCTTGATCTTGAACATCATGTGGAAATAGCTGAAACCATTGAACACCATTTCCGTAGGGCAGAGGAGGTTAAATTTTGCTCCCCGGCCAAAAGGCAAAATCCTGCAAGTTTGTAGCGAGTTGAAAACATTTAAATGCAAGACGTTCTTCATGGTATGCCTTCTGCATCCTTCTGCCTACAATTTTATGAGGTTTTTCACGTTTTTCACGTTTTTCACGTTTTTCACGTGGCGCATTGTGGCGCATTGTGGCGCTCTTAGATTTCTCCGTTCCACCTTGAGCTCCGCCAGGTTGGATTTGGGCGCAGGCACAGGCTTACTTGCAGCGCTCGCCTGCAAGGTGCCGAGCACAGAGTTCCCAAAATTGTGCAGCACAATGCTTCACAATGCTTCACAATGCTTCACAATGAAGCAGATATGAAGCAGTTTGCCAATTGCTAGTCTTGCACAATTTGACAATGAAGCAAAGTCGTTTGAACAGCGGGATCCAGCAGTCCAATTTTGCCTTTCATGATTTATACGGAGTATATAAGATTATATAAGTATGTACAGTATGATTGTTATGATTGTACAGTCCCTCATTGGCCATCTATATCCATTTGACACACAATCGATCCCATGAGTGCCTTCAAGAATCTTAGACTGTTTGTTGTTTGTTGTAAGTGACATAGGTGATTGCACGCCCGTTTACATATATATATATATATATTATATATATTATATATATAATATTTCAGTTACAGTTACAGCAAGCAATTGTAAATGACAAGAATCGCGATTCCATCATTCAGGATTCTGTGGCTTCCTATATCTGATTCCATACTGAAATGACTCGTCACAGGGCCAAAACTGTCATAGAGTCATAGATGCAATGGAAGTGTAAATTCTTTATCTATGGAACATTATGGAACATTATGGGATACCATGGGATACCATGGGATATTGTGGGATATTATGGGAACCTAACGTGAGCAGTGTGAGCATTGCGAGCGTCGTGAGCTGAGGCACACGGAGATGGCAAGGCTGTTGCCTGCGAGGTCGCTGTAAATCTAACACCTGGAAGACAACTCACACGAGACAAAGTCACTCCCCACATCTCCCTACTGTCCCTACTCTCTCATCTAGACATATCTAGACTCTATCCAGACTCACGAAGCATTTCAGATTGTGACACTCAGCTGAGCTTCTTTGGACTGGTCTGCGATCATTGCACGTACGTAAAACGATCCAAACGTGCCTCCAGCCGGACTCTGACCAGGTCTATGATCAGTGTGCCCGTGTCGCCGAACTGGTCTTGAGAGAGAACAAGCTTGCAGAACAAGTTCAGGCGATCTGGTTGATTCCATGTAGCTTTTGTGACCTTTCTGCCTTCCATTCCTGTTGACATAGTTCGCGTAATCTCCTGTTACACTTGCGAAAGCTCATGGGTTGGACATGGACTTCGAAAACAAGATAAAGCAAGCCAGTGGTGAAGCTAAGCGAAGCTAAGCGAAGCTGACATGGACAGCCTCATGATTTCCATGGGCCTTCGGATCCTTCGGGTTTGTCCGATGGGCCCGGGCCTCGATCTCAGGTTGTGAACAAAGTCGCAAGCGAATTGGAGGCCGGTGAGGCCGGTACACTCGGTACACCCGGTACACCCGGTACACCCGGTACACCTGGTACACCGGATCTCTCAGGAGTTTGGCTTTGGTCTTGTGGGATATTGTGGGATACAAAGGTCTTATCCGATAATATCCTGGTTTATCAATGGTTTTTGGATGCTTTTGGCGACACCGCGGAAATGGCGATGCAACTGCCTTGCTGGGGTGACTCCGACGCGATGTCTTGGTTTGTCATCATACTTTGGATGTTGGACCTGATTTGTACTCTCGACCTGGACCACATCGTCTCACGTCCAGAGGGAAGTGTGTAGTGTAGACAATTTTTGCGCGACATTGGCGCGACATCCATTGCCATTGTGCTCACAAGTTGTGTTTGGTGCCACATACATCCACATACCACGTTCTACAATTGTCTACAATTCTACACAAAATATCAGCATCTCACAAAACCCCGCTCCACACATCTCCAAACCCAGTGAGAACCTATGGTGAAGTCGAGCAGGTGGGAGTGGATCTACCGCAGAAAGCTGACCTCTGTGTCTTTGAGCTCTTTGATTCACAGTTGCTGGGGGAGCCGAGTCCGGGGAAGGTTTGATGGTTGATGGAAGCTGGTCCAGGGTGAAATGCTTGAAGACTTCAGTAGAGAATGTGCACAGGTGTTTTATTGCAACATATTGCAACGGATTGCAACTGTGGTCACATCCAATGCACATCCCCAAAAACCATCAAAAACCATCAAAAACCCGTAATGTCTCAGATCACCCAGTCGTCTATGTTGAACTAAGATGCTTGTAGGAATCTTGTAGATATCCAGCAGTTTGGCAGCTTGGAGCAGCAAATGTTACCTGGAAAGATTCACGCGCTTCAAGTGTCCAGCGCTCCAGTTGGAGACTACGGAAACAGTGAAACATTCTTATATATTCTTATTGAATAGTGTTTATTGATGTTTATGGATGTTTATTGGATTTCAAACAACCACACCATTTTTTTGCTGTATCGAGAGTACTGTAGATCTTCGAGGTTCCACGATCAAACATAAACCGGCCATATCGATGGAAAGGGATTCGGGCCCTGAGCGTTCGGGTTTGTTAGTCAAACGACGGTGGCACCTCAGTGAATAGAAGAAACAGGGAAAGAAGTGAAGTGATGAACAGAGGAACGCACAAAAAACATAAACAGAATAAACAGAATCTCAATTTTCCTAATGATTCTAATGACACAACTGCACAGGTCGTCAATTACACCTGAGAAAGGGCAGTAAATTCAAGTACATAGTTCCATAGACAGAAAATCTGTGGGTCCATGTTTGATGTGCATATTTCGGCCCTTGTACACCTGCAATCCTATTTAGGTGCCATTCGGTTGTTCCGCTAGGAGAGCATCATCCCCATCCTAAGGGACGCTCAGGTGCATTTTTATTTTTTTTGATCACAGGAGGTTTCACTGTTTCACGAGACTGGTGCAAAGGTTGGTCTTCTATGAGGTATGCCATTGGTTCACATTGGTTCCAGGGTACCAAAACGATTCTTTTCAGAGGTGGAAGATGAAATAACATGAAACAACATGACCCAAGACAGAGCTGGCTTGACCTTGCTTGTACTGTCACAAATGGCAGGGATCAGAAAATTTGAAAACTAGGTCTCCTTTAAAGGCGCTTCAGTTTGGCAATATCATTGACATGGGGACACTGAAGACACCAATGCGTTTTTGAGCTGTCCAGAATCTCAAATTCGACACCAGGCGCGGCTTCTAAGATCTGATTGCGTGCGCTGGCCCCAAAGATGTTGGGACAGGTTGTTGCACGACATCAACGAAGTGCAAGATCTTGGAGTGGGCGACTCTTTTGACTTGGCCCGTTTGCCAAAGTATAACAATAATAACAATATTTTTTGTCCCTGCTATCTTTAGCAACAATCTATTTTCATCAATGACTTTGGCCCTGGTTTGAAAGGTAAGCCCCTGCGTGCATCAGAAAATATCAGAAAATAAATTTGGAACAAAGCAAGAGATCAAATGACACATACGACACATATGACACACCGGCAAGAAACAATAAGAAACATGTAGCATGCCGCAGCATGCCATACGTCGAAGTCATCACCGAGGTTCATCCCTCGCAAGGCCCCAGGGTGAGTCACCGTGTACCAGCGCTGACCCCTTGCATCGTATCCCAATATCAAAGTTGAGCAATGGATGATTTGGATGATTAATTAATATGACGTCATATTAATTCATATTCACATAAACATTAACATAAACAAACATGTGAAGTACGCGCAATGTCTCTGTACAGGGCCGCCTGCTCTTAAATGAAATCACATCCAACAATCGCTGTGCGCACAACTTCACCTAGTCACCTAGTCACCTAGTCAGACCTATTCTAGGGGCAGGGTGAGTAGTCAGTCTCACTCGTTTCGAAGCATTTCACCATATTTCATCCGTTTCAAGATTCTCCTTGTGGATTGGACGGAACCAGCGACGGTTGCAAAGTCAGTCACCAAGCAGTTTCTGGTTTCTGACAGCAAAGCAATCCCGGTGACGTTTTGTTCCACATTCGACAGCGAGGATCTTCGGCCGGATCCGGCAGACTGGTTCCATTCTTCGACAGCGACCAAGAAGTCACCAAGTCCCAACTTCCAAATCACCGATCCAAATCCGATCCATTTGATTTCCAAGACCTTCCGATTTCTGATTCAAACACACAAAATAATTCTTGCCGATGGATTTTGACCATTTTGACCCTTCTCATTTTGACCCCTTTGGATTCTGCGTTTAGGCGAAGGTCAGAGCTGTTCTGGTCAGCTGCATGGAGACCTGGTGCTGTCTGTCGTGCAGGATATAAACTCTAGGAGACTATGGAGACTCTGGGATCAAATCTTTTTGTTAGATCTGTTGGAACTTAATGACAAAATTGGATTTCTTCGTCTACAGTCATGTCGACAGAAAGGTTTGAAGCCTCCCACATTTGCCGCACATTCACATCAAGACAAGGGCATTTTGTGGGCCAGCTCTGCCAATCCATCATTGGCTGCAATTCTAGCAACTTTCCCACGCTCTCTGGGTGGGCTTTCCTCCTAGTTTCACGGCATTTCAAGGCCAAGCTTTTCGCGTTTTTGCTCGCTCCTTTTTTTTCTAACTTTCATCCCAACTATAATAATCCCAATTTATAAATAGAGATATTATATAACTATGTTACACATAATGTTTTATATTACAATATATATATAGATATATAATGTATTATAATATATTATCTATATTAAATATGTCAAATCATGTCGAATCCGAAACGGAGAAATCCCATGACTTCTTTCGATTTCTCAGTTCCGGTTTTAGGCCCAAAGCTCGGCAGCGCCAATCTGCCTGAGCTGCGCGGCGCGGCGTGGCCAATGATGCTGGGGCAGATGGGTGCGCCACTGAAGTCACTGCACTGCAACTGCAACAACTGCAGCAACTGCAACAACTGCAGCAACACATCTAGGAAAGATGGTGAAAGATGGTGAAAGATGGTGAAAGACGTGCTTTCTTAGTTTCCTTATCTTTCCTTGATATTGCACAATTTCCCCCGTTCGTGTAACTCCCGAGCGATGTTGTGTCGCACTCTGTCGCCACGGCCAAGGTTTCGATCCCTTTAAGCCTTTCGATCCTCAAAGCGCTGAAGAGGTGCCGCTGAGTCGAAATTGTGCCACGAGCGCTTCGGTTTGGAACGGTCACCATCTTTTACATTCTTTCACCATCTCGGGATAAAATGTTGTGGACCCGGCCCACCAGTAGAAACACCCTGTGGAACTTGTATGAACTTGTGACACATGGATGAGACTGGCAAGGTCTTCATGAGGCACTCGGAAGTCTGGGATGCTTTCGCGATCGATTTTGCTAACTTGTGGCTTCCTGAGCAGCTGATGCTTTCACTTTCTTTTCCGAATGATTCTGACAGCTTTCTTGTGGAGGTCATTGTTTGCTGCATGTTTTCAATGACGGTCTTAGGCTCGTGAAATTTTAGCATCAAACAAGCTGAGCAGGTAGATCGCAACCTTGAGGGGGAATTTCCGATCCTTTCTGCGTGCAAACAGGTGTCACTCCTAAGGTAGCTCCACCTTGAGACTTGACTGAGCACAGTAGAGGTCACACCAGGAGTAATCGGGTACGCATTGGATCCCATGTGTGTGTATATATATATTTATATTATGATATTATTTGATATTAATTGATTGTACTTTGCTTATATATTTGTTGTGGAGACCAAAACAGGGCTCACTTTGTTGACGCCTCACTTTGGCTCCCAGGCCCAGCACTCCGTGTGCGCACGCCTCGCATGTGAAGATAGAGTCACCCGGAGCCCGACAGCCAAGAGGAAGTGCAGAGTGTGGATTGCCCAAACTTTTTTCGGATACTCTGAGATAGCAAAATCATGCAACAGTTGTAACATCTATGTGTTTTTTGAGTATATGGACTTTGACGCAGAGGAACAGGCATCAGAGCATGGGATCAGAAACGGATCAATCTTGGAGACACACAAATTAGGTCACAGCAGTTGTTTTCCGAGTGGATGACGTTGACATTTTTCACACCACTGGAGAACGCTGAATTCGAACCGAAGGTCGTTGAAGCAGTGGCCTGGTGGTGGGAGCTGGATATGGGTGCAGGTGCCACCAGACCATTGCAGCAATGCATTGGTTCTTTGGTTGAAGATGTGCTCTTCTGTGGCAATGCGCTGATTAAGACCTTTTACTGTTTTCTTTTACCAGAAAGTTGCGGTGAAATTGCTGAGCAAGTTGAGAACATGTGGAACTGCTGTTGCCTCCAAAACCTGGGCAACCACAGGTGGACAGCACAGCAGCTGGACCAAGGTGCGCTGGACAGTTGGACAATGAGGTCAAACTTCAATGCTAGACTGCTGCTAGACTGCTAGATACATGCTTGGAAACACTTGCCATCGTCGGCCGGCTTTGCCACGAGACAGTATGGTGCTCCTGCAGTATTTATACTAGCGTCATAGAACTCATAAAGCGATGCGCTCCTGATGCAAATTAAAGCTTGAAGCGCCCAAAAACGCGCAGGCCCAAGAGTCACAGAGATAGTCACATAATGTTACACACACATATATATGTATTATATATATATATATATGTATTATATATGTATACATAAACAGAATAAACGCATTATATAGTGATGGGATGTCTCAAACACAGGGCAACTACCCAATTTCTGACTCAACTTCACGACGTATCTTCAAAATATTTCAAAATGCAAGTCATGCGGTCAACCAGACTTTGCTGTTCTTGACCATGAACCCGCATCGTTGACGTTTGGCTCGATGTTAGCCAGTCGCGATTTAACCCAGATGTGGCTACATTAGGAAGGCAACTCGTAGCAGAATTGTCCCGATACATTTGCCATTTGCAGTATTTTGCAGTTAGGTTCAGATGGTGACCTCCCCCTCTGGCCCATCTGCCCTGCGACATCCTGGGACCCATTTTAGCCAGCCATGCTGCGCATTTTGTCGGCAACCTCGGGTGCTGATGTGGTGGCTTTGGATGCTGACAGGCTCGAAGGGATGTCAAATGTCAGAGTGTTTGAAGACCTTGACAGTATCCTCTCTACTTGAAGGCATCCTCTTCGCCTCCCCTCGTGCTCTGTTGCCTTTCTTGCGACCCCCCCAGCACCCCAAGCCCCTTGTACCTTCCTAACACCTTCCCTGCACGCCTATCGCCCCCTGCTCTTTCATTCAACCCTCTCGCCCTCTCTCGCCCCCCTCTTGCCCCTCTCTCACCCCCTTTCGCAGCAATAGGGGGGTCGAAACTGAGTTGCCGGCCGTTCAGTCATCATGTTTACTCAATCTCTTAGCTCTCAGCAGGGAGTCAGTCACATTTGTCCATTTCTTGGCTTTGACCATCGAATTCTCCTGCAAAGTCTTTTCACTAATATGCTAAGAGTGGACCGTGCAGACACAGAAGCTGCGAGGCTTCAGGACTTGATTGAAAGCAAAGGAAGCGACACAGCAACTTGGCGCCCTGATTTGCCGCCTTCAGTTGGTCATCTCGGTCCCAGTCAACTCATTTGGAATTCATTACATGCTCTGTATCCTTTGACATCCTTTGACGCTGGTGAACTTTTCAATGATTTTTGTGGATGCCCTGGCGATCGCTGCTTTCGCTCATCAGTGTCAGATAGAGCATGGTGACTTTTTCATGCGCTCGCAAGCAACAGACCCCATTTGTGGCTCCTTTATCCCAAAGCGTCCCAAGAATGTACGCAATGGGTTTGGTTATGTTTGGTTACTAAGAAAGTGCAGCCAAGCGGGGTTGAACGCTATGGCAACGCCTGGTTTTGACTTTTTGCAGCCAGGTGCGAGCTGTCAAGATATTCCTGTCGGAAGAGTACTTCCCTGGCAACTCCAGGTTTCGTCTGAGATTGTTGGATGCGGATGGCGAAGTTTCATCCGCTGCGCTCGCAGATGACGTGGCTTGAGCTGGAAGATTTGAAGATGGAACATGCATTATATGCATTGCATTTGCCAGAGGATCGTTTGGCACATGCCAATTGTATTCGGTTCCCGGGGATTCGTTACTGGAGTGAAGTTGCTGCAAACTCTTGGTGCATCTGGGGCTATTCTTTGTAAACAAATTGGAGCCAAATGATTCATGCTGAGAATCCAAGGCAGTTGCAACTATGAACAGAGCCTATGTTCCACTCTGTTTTCTATTCCCTGGTTATCCCTGGTTATCCCTGGTTATCCCTCGTAATCCCTGCTCTTTTGAGAGTTTTTGACCTGTCCTTTCTGGCTGTGTTGTGCAGGTTTCAGTGGTGATTCCGATGAATCTGCAATTGGTGATCCTCGATTTTTACCCTGCAGATCCCAACGATGTTCAGAGACTCCTGACGGCGTGTGCTGAAAGGAAGCTAGATGAAGTGGAAGAGATCCTGCAACGACGCCCAGCAAGACTCATGCTTTGCTTTGGGATGAATATCAGATAACTTTCAGGATTTATTTCAAAGTTCTTTGGATTTATATGGATTTATGATTTTCCTTCGAATGTCTTCAGTTTCTTGGATGTTTTTTCTATGTTTCTTCTGTGATGTTCATGGTATTCATGGTTGGAGATCCGGTTGGAACTACTACTGTAGTATTGGAACTACTGTAGTAACATGTAGTAACTACAACTGTTCCTGCTACATCCTGCTACTGCTACTGCTGGTGCTAAAGGGTGCAGCCAAGAAGCGCTCCAAGGCCCCCAAGATCCAAACGCCGCAGATGGAGATGGCAGAGTTGCCCTTCACCTGGCTGCAGGTGATGGAAGTGTGCCATGCATACAATTGCTGCCCGACCTCGAGGGCCAGGGTGTTATGGATTTTAGGATATTTTAATATATTTTAGGCATTTCAATTTTTTCTTTCTTTTTTTTTTTCTCTCTCTCTCTCTCTATTACTATGTTTAATATGTTCTATCATAGTTCTATCTGTGTCTCTCTATTACTCTATGATACTCCACTCTATGACCATGACTGGGATCCTTCATGATCTTTGGACCGGCGACAGATGGCGACAGGATATTGGATTCTGGAGTTGGATTTTTTTGAACTTTGTGAGAAGTTGGTTGTGGTCCGGTGGGGCAACACCATTTTTTTTGAATCCGTTGAATCCCTCTAGGGCGACTTGCTCAAATCTGCCCAGAGTCTTTGACTCCACATATAGTATATATGCCTATATATGTACATATCATATCCACACATATCCGCACACATATATATATATATAATATAATATCTACAGACATTGCCAGTTGGTGCACTCCAGTGGACTTCGTCGGAAGCTGGGAAATTTGGCTCCAAGGTTGCTGGAGGCTGGAGCTAAGAAGGATCCTCGGCATAGCAGTGGCGCCACGCCCTTGCACTATGCAGCTCAGAACGGCTGTTCGGAGGCAGCCACGCTCTTATTGGATGTGGGAGCTGAAGGAGATGCTGCAAGAACTGATGGTGCCACTCCGTTGCATGTTGCTTCCCTTCACGGACGATTGGAGCCGCATTTGCAAAGAGCATATTTGCAAAGAGCATTTGCTTTGCACATCTTTGATCATCTTTGCACAATGTTCTTGTTCCAATGTGTTCCAACAATCAGATGTCTTCATGTTTCTCTAAAATCCGACGAAATGGGAATCTCCGGGAATCTCTGAGATCTTTTCAGATCTTTCAGGACGTGGTACGTTTGCTGATGGAGCATGGTGCCAACAAAGACCGGGCGACGGAAGGCGGCGATTGCCCCGTCCACCTGGCAGCACGGCAGGGGCATTTGGACGTGCTGCGTTTCTTATTGGAGCAGGGCGCACGGCTAGATGTGCCCGCAGGCCCTGTGTGCCGGGCCCTGTGTGCCGGTGCGTTGGCCCAATGTGGGCCCACATTGGGGCCCAACGTGCACAATTTTTGACCCAACAGCTCTTGAGAAACTTGCACACTTTGCACAGTTTGCACAGTCAGCTTGTCCAACGTATTCCGGGATTCTTTGTGCACGAATCTACTTTCACTGATGCATCTTAGCCGCTTAGCCCCAATGAATGTAGTTTGTAGTTTCTCCTAGGTTACATTATGTAAGTCTTGCTCAGTAAGTACCAGTTGTTTCTATGGCTACTGTGTCAGGCCATGCAGGTGAGACTCCTCTGCTCCTTGCAGCATGGCATGGCCACATTGAACTGGTGCGTTTTCTGTTTCTTGGCACATGCCATGCAGCCCACTGCAGCCCACTGCAGCCCCATCAGCCCCGTTTGGATTTACCACGGCGGCATATGATGTTAGCAATGTAGGATTGGCTGTTTTGAAGACAACTTTCGGAACTTCTTGTGGTCAGCCGCACGCAAGATTCCAGCACGGTTTGACAGGTTGACATATACGTGCTTTTGGGGCTTGCACTTGACAGATTGCATTGCAACGCATCCTTTCATCCGAAATGCTGTGAAGCAAATCAATCCAAAGTTGAATCGACGAATCAACCAAGCCACAGCTACAGATTGACATTTGCTGTGAGTTCTCAGATCATCTCAGATTATCTCAGATTCAGGCTTGACTTTGGTGCCGCTGTCAACTTTGCAGCCCGTGAGTCCGGTGCCACGCCGTTGCAAAGCGCATCGTGGAACGGCTATGCCGAAATTGTGCGACTTTTGCTGCAGCGAGGTGCTGAGAAAGATCAGGTCGGTGCACGTCGGAACATGTCGGAGCCGTGTTGAGCAGCTGTCTGAGCAGCTGATGCCATGACTTCCCGTGTGCGACAGGCGACCACTGACAATGGCATCGCTGCTCTGCATTTGGCCGCGAGGCAAGGGCACTTGGAGGTGGTGAAAGTGTTGCTGGAGTTCGGCGCTGACAAGGACAAGGCTGGGAATACACATCACAAATATCATCAAATATTTGATATCTAGAAGGAAGTATGAGTTAGAACCAATGGTTTCAATGATGGCTGGGACTTTGGCGGGGAGTTTTCAAGTTCCCAAGGAGGTTCTGGAAGATAGCTTTGAGATGTTTTGAACGGTAGCTGAGAATGTAATTGAGAAATATTGAGAATGTTGTGATATGGCATGGTGTGCGGCGGTGCGGTTTCAGATGTTCAAAGTGGAAACCGTCCCTGCAAGATGGCCGCGAACAGAACGACGCCGCTGCATTTGGCTGTTCAAGAAGGTCGCTTGGAGGTGCCATCTGGGATGAGCGAAGGGATGATACTGGAAAGAAAATCTAAGTTTCCTGGAAAAAACAATTTCAGGTTCCCCTGATCCTTTGGTCCCCTGGTCCTCTGGTCCCCTGGTCCTCTGGTCCTCTGGTCCCCTGGTCCTCTGGTCCTCCTCTGGTCCCTTGGTCCCCTGGTCCCTGGGTCCTCTTGATCCCCTGGTCCCTTACCCTCCTCATCCTGGTCCTTTACCCTTCTCATCCTTTGATCTCCCAAATACACCCTAACCAACCTGAAATAGATCCAAAA
>Ga0126342_10014331_pt1 | contig 14002 bp, 15 predicted proteins | sample Cyp1metagenome_FD_92528 | JGI IMG/M metagenome (GOLD analysis project Ga0126342, IMG submission 92528) | Coral microbial communities from Lord Howe Island, Old Settlement Bay, Australia - Cyphastrea 1 metagenome | ecosystem: Host-associated > Invertebrates > Cnidaria > Coral ...
CCGTGTGTACCTGCAGTAATCTCAGTATGGCAACTGGGCAAAGCCAAAAACCCAGCATGAGGAAACATGAATTTTCATTTCATCTCACTTCATCGTCTCCCTTCGGGGTGTTTCTAAGTGTGTTCCAATTTTGTGTGTTAAAGAGTTGTGTGTGAGAGAGTTGGGTGTGAGACAGTTGTGTATGAGAGAGTTAAGAGAGAACGCAAGGAGGAGGAGGAGAAGGAGGAGGAGGAGGAGGAGCGGACGGGAGTGCACAACAGAAAAACAGGGGAATCATATACCCAAAAAACTGTTGGTTTCACATCCCCATTTTGCGACGTATCCCATTTTTCGCAGGTCGTCCTCAGAACGGTCGCGCGTGAAGAAACACATGCGCTGCGGCGGACGGCAGTTCTCGGGGAGCCGGGCCACGGCCAACTTGGGATTCCGCAGGCGCACGCAGTCCACTGCACCTGCGCGCAGCGTGGACCAGGGCACTGTGGAAGCAACGGTCAAGTTCCACCCTTTACATCTCTGTGTAAATATAAATTGTATAAATAATATATAATCTGTAGTAGTATTAAAGTGTATGTGTATATACTTATATGTACATACATTTTGTGTATAGTATATATATATATGTGAGACATGCACATATGCATCTCACTGCCAAACTGTTTGGTTAGGGAATGAATCAACCGATCAGCCCAAGGTCAGTGCGTCTGTAATTGTGTAATGCCTTGATCCATGGCCTAAAACATGGGGATGGGACAAGTTACCTATGAAATGCTACCATCTTTGGGGAAATAAACATCCATTAACCAACTATGACTTTGGGTACCTAGGGCGCCAGGGTTCTGACTCATGGTTATATATGGATTTTGAAAATTGGGAACACATCTATCAATATCATCTTGTCATCAAATCTGGTCATGGACAATCAGCAATTCTTAGATGGTTTACCTATTGACAACCGTAATTTTCCATTGCTTCCAATTCTTTTGGCTCCATCATCTTACCCTCACCCTCCAGTAATAAGCTCATTTTTCTACAGAGAAACCACTGGAGTTCCATATCTATGTATATCTATGTTATACGTTCGTGTATTTTTGGGGAAATCATGTTAAATCAACCAAACATTGACATTCGGATTTATCTACCCTCACTTATCATACAATGTGGCGCCCCCTAGATAGCTAAGTTGGTTTATAACTCCAACAACTATGGTCTATGATACTTATAACTATAGTTAATGGGGTTTATAAACCAACTTATAACTGGGGGGGCTCACATTGTAGCTATGTCCAGTTCCGTTCTGAAAAAAAAATCGGAACCCTCCGGTACCACCTTCCAGGACCACCACGTTGCCAGGCAGCTTCTTGCACACAGCACCTAAAATGCCGCCATTTTTATAGGTGGGATTTCAACCATTCTCAGGAAAATTGTTGGTAAAAATGGCATTGATTTACCCACAGTATCCTAAATCAATAAATCAAGATATGCCATTAACCAAGCCCGAACTCAGCAAAGAAAATATATTGCCCCGTTCCATCGGTATTCTTGCCACGTTTCCGGAAGGAATGATGTGAAAACCCGAGCCGGACATAGATTGCATCAACTTGATGCTATCCCAAAAGATCACTTCTGTTTTTTGGCCAACCATTTTGGGTGGGACAATCATTCTCCAGTCATCTGCCAACCTCCGCCCCATAGTCCCCATACAATTCTGAGATTTTCCCAGTGAAACCGGTGCCTTTTTCGGATACCAAACGCTACCAAGCATGCAATTTGAAATCATCTGCACACGGATATGAGGATTGTCCCCAGGTTGGATCACCAAAGGTATCTTTGGATCCCTCAATGGTTGGTCAATGGCCATCAAACGCATTTACATATGGGTCAAAACTGGGATTTACCTCAACAGTTACCTCAGAACATGGAGCAACATCATTGTTTGCTGCTTAAACTGTTAAACAACTTCGGGCTGTACTACTACAATTCATAAACCATGTTTGATAGGTAAATCCACGGTTAAATCCATAATATGTTCATGTTTAACTACTGTTTCTGCCATGGTCAAAACCCATATTTCAGCAATTTTTCAGCCATTTTTCACATTTTTTCACCGCCGCGGCACTGCGCTTTGCTTGACCTCCGGAGACTCTCTGCAGCAAGCTGCTGACCGCAGCCTCCTTGGCGCCGTTGCGGAGCTCCTTGGGCTGCACGGCCTTGCAGACCTCCACAGGCGTCGTGTGCTCGGTGGAAAGAAAGCGGACGCCGTCCAGGCACACCTTGCCCTTCCTGGGAACGGCTTGTGAGGTCAGTGATGTGGATATTAGATATAAATATAAATATATATATATATATATTATATGATAATTATATATATATATATATACATATATTGCAAGTATAATCGTAGGCATTTTAGAGCGGATCTCATATAATATATGTGTTTTATATTGTTTTGTACACTCCAATATATATATGTATATATATATGATTATATGCACATATATAACAAGAAGTGCATAATGCGTACTATTTATGTCTGATTCTCAGGGAAATGTATTCTCACTATAAGTGATGCTTCTCCCATAAATGCATGCATGATTGGTAAGCAGTTACACGGGGTATAACACTTATTCCCAGTTCAAACAACATCAAGGCAGACTAGGGAAGCTTTTCATATATGTATAATTATATCATATATGTCATATATATATAATTACAACTATTTTCAAGTGTTGACGGGGCTGTAAGGGTCTCCCAAAATCGACAGTCGTGAATTTCAAGTTCTAAATTTCAAGTTCTAAATTTCAAGTTCTACGTCTACGTGTCTCTCTCATCGATGCAGCTTTCCATGCCGTTTCTCACCAAAAATGATGGTCAGACCCAAGGTAGTGGCTCCAACCCCATGCAGTTACCATGCCCAAGTCTCTTCTTCTGCGGCAGTTTTCGCATGTGACCCTTCTTGTCGTTGTTGTACACAAAGCCGCCTATCAGTCATTGGAAATCGATCATCGGAGATCCCCTCTGGATTTCTGCTGATCTATAATAATGTACAATGCTCTCTCTCATATGTATATCATATTATATATATACACACCTTTATCTATATGTAATTGGGTTGACCATGTTTCACCTCCGCTTCACAACCTTTCTCAATCGGGGAATAGCAACCGGATGGAAATGGATGGAATGCCACTTAGAGCAATGGTCACCCCCACCTTGCACATAGATGCCACCGTCTGGTTGTACCGTAACGGCAATGGACTCCACCCCTACCTCAGAGGCAGCTGCAATCTTCCTCCGAAAAATGGCCCGCCAGGATCTGGGGTACAACACCGCGCCCCTTTTTAACGGCTCAAGTCTCAAAGGCTCTAAAACCCTGATATTTGTGGTACAATCTGATGATTGTGCGTGATGATGTCTCTATATGTCTCTTATTTCCTCAACCCCCGGTTTTTGGGACCTCTTGATGCACACCCTGTGTTTTTCCGTGGAATCTGCGTGCGCGTTTTATAGTTGCAAGGCTACTCTTCTGGTTGATGGGGATGGAACATCTGCGCTTTGGGACTGTACCGGTGGTACAACCCCAACGCCTGGAACAAAAAAACATGGCCATGGAACATGGAGAAAATATGGGCATGGAAATCATTGGCAAAACATCTACAAATGGTAATGTTCATGGCGATGTTCAATTGCCAGAGTACCATGAATTATAAGGCTATGTTTGTAGGTGGGTGTGGGTCTAAAGTCAAGAACTACCCAACCACCCACCAAGCCGCCGACGGGATGGGAAACCCTGATGCCATGGCTCCCTCCGATCTGGATCTGAAAATCGGCTCCAAACTCCCCCAAAAAAACCCGTGGCTCATCATATTTCAGCATCATTTTCCGCATGAAAACGGTCATAGGTTGACGGCCAATCCACCATGTTCGGACGAACCCAAATATCATATCTGTTGGTTTTACATGGTTATACTAATCCCATCACATATAGCCCTGAAATATCCCCATTAAACCACCATGACTCCTTTGTCCGATCATATTCATGGTTTAAATCTCTTGATTTTTCATGGTTATATAATCCCGTTGTTTGGCTGGTTCAATTTTGTTGAATCTCCATGTTTGGCTGTTAAAATTATGTTAAATGTCTATATATCTTTGGCTGGTGCAATCTCTATAGTTTTGCCTGGTGAAATCTATATATCTTTCGCTAAATCCCTAGTTTTGGATGGTGAAATCCCTACTTTTGGGCGGGTGAATCAAGTGGACTTCCCATTTTTTCCGGACAATGTCCGGCTCATCCCAGCTGCAAAGTCCGAAGGCGGCAGATCCTTGGCCTGCGGATCCGGGCTAACGAGCAGCGGGGCCAGGCACCGCACCTCGCGGATAGGACGGAGACCCTCAGGCAGCAGCGCCACCTTCTCCTTGGAACGGGGATCCTGGGATATCCTGGGATTTATAGAGAAAATCCATGGGAAATTCCTAAGACTTGATACATTTGATGTCATGATTTGATGATGTTTGTTGATTTATGGAGGATGATTGTGTGATTTTCTGTAGATGGACAAACACGGTTGATTGGACTTTTTGGAGATGCGATGCTGAAATGGAGATTACACGAACAGCAATGCTTACCCCAACCCATGTAAACCATTTCACGAGTGTACAATGAGATCTGTCTGCTGGTCCTCCAAAGAATTTGCCCTGAACCATTGGATTGCTCAAACACGTATACCGTAAAAGTTTTAATGTGGTACAGCCAATAGTTGGCAAAACCCAGTAAAAACCCTGGTTTTGAAGGGTTGTGACAACCTTCAAATGGTAGAATTAGAACGGTTTATATTATATAGTATATTATAAATTGACCTATCACTTCGCAAGTACCAACTAGATACCACATAGTAAGATTGTGGAGACATCCAATAGGTTGGAACACTATAGTTAGGATGTTTGGACTAGATCGAACTATAGATCGAAGTTGGCTTGAAGGATTTCACATCAAGGACTACACATATTGGTCATACCCGGAACAGATAAAGTTTCATCAGTTTCATCCAGTACAACTCGTATCACCCAACCATATTCTGATTGGCAACGTCGCATCAAATCATCACCATGATGCTTGCCATCGCCAAATCAGCAGCTCCAATTCCCCTTCCAAAGCATAACACATACCCCAAGGCAGTCAAAAACATCCTTCATAACACCCACGATTCTTGCCAACATGGATTTGTCTGCATATTTCCTGAGTTTAATATAGTATAATCATGATTCATCATGTATTCATCATGTATTCATCATGTTCTGCATTCACATAGACATAATACTAAACATCATCATACATTGATAGTATGATTGTTGGTGAACTCGTGTGTGTTTGAACATGTTGGGTACCCCTGAATCCATTGATGATCAATCAACACTCTCCCTATCAAAATTGCCACTTGGGGATGATATACCTCATTTTCAGACAAACCCATCTACATAGTCTTAGTTCATGTTCGTCATATATCCCATGGTCTCCCCATTAAATACCCATTTAATCGACCATTGACTATGATGTTAACTCCCAAAAACAACATTAATAGGAGGTCAACTGCCATTAACATGAGTAAACCTATGGAATCTCATGAGTCACGTTAACTCCCCGAAAAATTGGAGATCAACTCTCATCAAAATATCTCCAGAAACCGAGCCGCTCGATGAGCCAAGCATCACTGCTGCCATGTTTGGCTTCTTGGAAGCAGCCCTGCAACAGCACCAGATCACCCAATGGGTACGCCCTGGGCGGATCCTCCTGCCGGGGGCTCGTTTCTCTGCGAAATCCAGGGGACATGGAAAAGCCCTGAAGTATGGCCATCTCACGTCACAAAACAGGGTCGCACTTGATTCTGAGGTGAGTTTTGCCATCTTACTCGAGAAGAGTCGCACACAGATGTACCCCTTCCCCTTCCAAAGGTCCCTAGAGTTCCAGTCATAAGTGGATAAGTTATACGAGGTGACCGTCGTGGCCCTAGGCTGTGTGGCAAATATATCCAGATCGAACCCCCAAAGGATAGAAAAGTTGATCATAGCTCCATTTTTCATCATTTTTCCTATATCTTTTGGGAGGTTGCTATATATTGCAGTGATAAAGCCACATAACTCAGAACTGGGAGCATCTTGTAGAACCCCAGCCTCATCGAATTTCACTTTCTTCGGGTCAGCTTCTTTCCTCAGTGATTTTGGACGTGGTGAAATTGGAAACGGCGGTTCTATGGGATACAACGGTGATAGAGGGAGAATCGATGGGATAAAACCAACCATCATGGGATATACCCGTGATATCATCGGAATTCATCGGAGATGTATCCACTGGAAACATGTGCCATGGCCAAGTGATATGGGTGATTGAACCAACGAAAAAAAAAAATGGGTCTGATGAGTCTGATCATGGGAGAAATAAGAGTTGGTCTATATATATATATATATATTATATATATATGGGTCTAAAACGAATGTGCCATGCTGTATGGGGTCTGGTCATGGCTACATAATGAATGGGTTTCGTATTAATGTCATAACTTACGAATCAATACAAATTGTAAATACTGGGATTCACTGTGAACTTATGGGTTTCATCATGGCTTTATGAACCCCTAGGCCCAAAAAAACCGGGGGGGTATCTAACCATCCATCCCGATGCCGACCAGAGTCAGTTCGATGCCATCGTCGTGGCTCATGTTACTGAAGGCAAATCCAGAGAAGTGCACCACCATTGGAATGGCGTTCCTGTCCGAGTCGCGGACAGCGTCGCGACTCAACAAACGAACAGGGCAGAACAATGGCAGAACATGGCAGAACACTGGAATTGACTTTGCGGCAAAGCAAGTGCAAACAATTCATATTCTGGCCAAGTACTTGAGACTTGAATTCTGAAATTGGCTGACACAATCTGACACACATTACTTTCCTTGACCTGTCAAGACTGGTGTCCCGCTTGCTAAATGATCTAAATGTATTCCAGCAAAAGATGCCAAACTAGGTGCTACATGGTTCTACATGGGTGTCCACTGGGGTCTAGAGAATTTCCAGGAACCATACTGGGTATTGATGTGAAGAATCGCCAGATATTCAGCTGTTGGATGCTGTACCGAGACTTAAAACTCATCAAACCAGAGGGAGCATCACAAACCCTCGCCAAGTTGGCTGCAAAATGGAACCTCCCTTGGGAGATGTTTGGTACTTCATACTCCTGATTCAGCATCATGATATGTATCATATAATCCATTATTATATACATAATTATGAATAATTATATGTAAATATGTATAAATATAGTTATGAATGTATGTTCATATATTATATTATATATTACATCATATATTATATATAACATATTGAATATTGTATATTACATCATATTATATATATATATTACATATTGAATGTTATGAATTATAAAACACATTATATAATATATTATATTATACATTATATTACATTATATATTATGACCTATATTATATATATATCAAATATGATATGTTCTATATTATATACTACATAATAAATAATATGTAATATAAAATATGCTTTATGTTCTATAATATTTACTATATATATATTATATTAAATATGATGCGGCATAATTTGAAACATAATATAGTATATATATATTATAGATGGTAAATAATATAAAATATATAAAATATTATAATATATAATATATGACAAAACTACATATAAATATATAGTGTATATATGATACATATTGATACATTATATATTATATATGATACATTATATATTATATAATATATATTACATATTATATATATTTTACTATATATAAATCATATATCATATTTGTACATACCATATATCATCATTTTTTATATTCCTGTATTAATATATTATGATTATATTGTTATATTGTTATTTTAATAAATTATCATAATCTATTATTATATCAATATATATATATATTATACATTATACACATTTATAATATATATATATATATTCCAATAGGCCTAAACTGTTTCTGTGCATCTTCTTGTAATCAATCCAAGACGAATTCGTGTGAGCCATGGTCGTTCGCCAAATCCCCGAGCGCATTTCGCTGCGCCTGCTGAAGTGCATGTAGACATGGCCCTGCTCGTTGACCCAGGCCTTATCGTTTCGAGCTGCATCTCCACACCCGTTCTCTGATCTTTACATGTCTTTACTGCTTTGGGGGTGCAGTTGTATTTTTATTGATGGGTATAAGTCTATGGTATATCCCCATAAGTTGGGAGATAGCCCCCACAACTGCCGTAACTATGATTAAACCACTTCCAGCTGGAACTGCACCCCCAACAACAGGCCCTTTCCAAGCATTGGACCTGCCTTCCCCCCGCCAAGTGACACTGGCGCCACATTGGCGTATCCCTTCATAGCGGGACACCGTAATGGGCGTCAGGAACCAGCGCCGCTGCTGGCTGGGCCGATACTTCAATTCTAAAACGCCGTTTTCGTTGGTCAAGCGAAGGTCGTAGTTTTCCTGGAAATGGGAGTTCAAAGGATCAACAGTGGCAATTGTGAAAACAAAACGATCATTGTGCGTTTTTTTTCATCAGCTATTCTGGAAACACACCCCAAAAAAAGTGCAAAGTGCTTAACACCCTCTGTCATTCAAATTCTTCTGGTTGGTGAGTAGAAATTTGATGAGAATCCTCACATCTGGGCAGTTGAAGTCCAATCCACCAGCATTTTAGCAGCCAGCATTTTAGCAGCCACTTGGCTAGTCATGGCTCACCTTTGGAATCCCTGGGATTCCCTGGGCATCCCGCGCCTTGTTTTGCATGGGCTGTGTAGTGGTCACACATCCAGAGATTACCACAAGACCCTCAACTTCAGCAGGGGAAAAAACTTCCAGTTGGTCGTCGATGATTCTGTCCTCAGTGGCTGAAAAAACCTTTGTTGTCTGCGTTGTTTTCTAAACAAATGGATGATATGAAGGATGTAGAAACAACAAAAATCATGCGCAGACACCGGAATCATCAAACTTACAGCCCAGATATAGTACCCATCCATCCAAGATCATCCAATTGCTCCAAGCCGTTCATCTTGAAGCCCTCACTTTCGGTGCAAATCCCCAAACATTCCAGCAGGTCACATCAACATGAGCCATTCTTGGGCATTCCCACAATGCGAATTCCCAACTGTGGCCGGGATTCAAAGGCGAATCCTTTCCAAGCATTTTTAAATTTCACCTTCAGGCAGAAATATGGCAAGGTGTGCTGGTTGGCTTGGGAACTTTCATGAGGATAAAGCAACAAACATGAAAAGCGACAAGATGCGGTTGATTCAACCGTTCGCTACACTATACTGCACTATTTAGTGGGTCCAGTGATCATGGGATTTGGGCCCTGGCCGGCCTTCTGCGACGACATGGGGCCCGCACAACTTTGGAGCGGTCCAACACGGCCAGTTCTTCCAAAAAAGATCTTGATCTCACGGTGATTTTCTATATGCCAACTAAGTGAAAGTCTCATTTCTTCATATTTCTTCAAGCTGTCAAGCTGAAACATAAAAACATCAGGCAGTTGGGGAATATGCTGTGGCACCCTGCAAGCCCTCGATCTCGGCTGCACAGCTGAGTCACATGGAGTTGGCATGATGTTCCCTGATATGTAAGTGATATTGTAACTATATATATATCAATGAAGTGTAGCAAACATACGTATATTCTACGGTATCGTTACACTCGTTTTTATGCATATCATCCACCACATATATTCAAATATAATGAAATAAAGTATACACATGACATGTATATACAGTAATTCTCATAACGTATCATGACAGAAAAAGATAGCTTCCGTCTGGGTCAACACTTGGATTAATTTGATGCGCAGAGTCAGATGACCAACCACAAGGTTTTCCAAAGGAAAATGGTGGTATCCCCAGTCATCCAAGTCATGGATGACCTGACCTTACTATTGAAACCCATGGGTTTTGGTGATGAACATTTCAAGAACCCCCCGCCCAATTTTTTGTGGTTGGGGAGTAGCATCTCGAAGGGGTTGAACCACCAGCCAGACTATCAGATTTAGATGGAAATGATGTCTCTTCTTCTGTAACACTTTCTTTCCTATTAAAACAACATCGTTTACGCATGTAAATGACAGGAGCTTCTATTGCCAGGTCAGATTTCCGGAAAAAAAACAACAACACGTGGTAGCCGTTAAACTCCACTTCACCCCTAGGGCTGAGGGCGATCTGCGTCCTTCATGTTCTCATCGACACATTGCTGACGAAGGTTCTTCACCTCTCGCCGTCTCGAATGGACCCCAAAGACACGCACAAATCTGGTAGTATATATACACTAAGCATTACTAAACCAGGGTTTCGCCAAAGGGGATATCTATATATAATATATATATATAATTTGAAGGGATCAAATATGAAGGGATGAAACAGGATGGAAACATGATGGGAAACCAACAAGTAGTCGAGATATGTCGAGATGGCGGATTCACGCTGAAACAAGGTGATGAGTGTTCGTAGAGCTTGCATACGCAGGAAAAGAGTGTCAAAGAAAAATGGCCCATGTTTAGTGTAAGAATAATCCATATGCTCCATGTATGGTATATTTACCTACATTTGCCCTAAAAATCACCCAAATGTAGGTAAATATACCATATATGGAGCATATGGGATAAGAACAATGAAATTTTGCGGTACTCTGAGGCTAAATCACTGCAAACAAATTGGACTTGTTGGCATGTCATTGGGTAGTCTACACCTTCGAGGCAGGTCTGACTGAAAAGCAATGCGTACTGTACATAAATTACATAATATCTATCGTTCTGCAGTAGGGTTTGCGCATTTTTGTTGGGCCTTTTTGTTTGTGGGGCCCCATCCCCAGTTCACAACCAGCGGGTCAACTGGTGCTGCGCCTCCTGCTTCAAAGCGTCGCGCTCGGCTTGAAGGATAGCAAAGGCATTCTCCAGCTCGGCCCAACCTGACTATGAAGTGGAGTTTATGGCTATGAAATAACTGTATGTCATGGGTGAACTTAAACCAATAATCCATAGATATCCAAGAATGGGGGGTTCACCTTGTAGAGCTTTTTCTTCTCATGAAGCGAGAAGGGGAACCGGGGAAGCTGTCTCGAAGTAGGCAGAGACTCAGTTTCATCAATGTTGCGAATCAAATGTGATGCCCAGGATGCGACTTGAATCCTATTGGGACGAAATCTGGGAATTTAGAGCCAAAGGCTAAGAACGAGCCCTTGTCAATCCAACATGGAAAGCAACCAGATCAGTTCAACCACTTTGAATCAGACTGCAAAGCTGGCAAATCCTCACCAGAGTACCAGCATTTCGCATAACTGCACATCTCTCTGGTTTGCCCATCAAAGAACCAATTCTTTTGAACAGACGTCCAGGAATTTCAAGGCCCTTGTTTTGTTGCCCCCATCAAAGACCCACATAGAGCTGCGGCCAAGTCACGATTTTGCGCCTCCACCTCAGCCGCTGAGGGCAACCGTTCAGCCGCCGCGGCCTCCGGGGCTGCCCCAGTCTCAGTGGCTGCTGCGGCTTCTGGGGCTGCAGTGGGCTGCTCTGGGGCTGCCGCAGTTTGCTCCGCCGGGGCTGCCGCAGTTTGCTCCGCCGGAGCCGCAGTTTGCTCCGCCGGGGCTGCCGCAGTGGGCTGTGTCGGGGCTGCTGCAGTGGGCTTTGCCGGAGTAGAACTTGGAGAAGACGTCATCGGAGCTGGCATTTCTGCCGGATCTGTGTTCAGATTTGACCAAATTTTTCATGGAACAGTGGAAACCGCATCTGTGGCTCATAAATCACTTGGGGTTGCAACGTGCCCGATGGGCCGACTGGGAGGGTATAAGATCTATCGGTCCATCTTCTCCTGTGACCGCAACTGTGTGTTTCAAGTAAGTGACAACAAATTAATGTCCCTGAGGAAAGTGTTGACATTGAAGCATTGAACCATTCCGAATCTGTGCCTTGGAACCGCCATCTATTCTGAAAAATTCATTTCCTCGGGGTGATGGCTGTAACCATCTGTAACCATTGTTCAAAAGTGCCTGCTTCACTTGCACCATCAGTGCTTATTGGGCAGAGTTCTCAAGGTCTGATCCAAACAGGTGCACGATTAATGGACTCCTCCAGTCCTCCAGGATTTTTTTTCTGTTGGGAAACTTAAACACATGGTTTACGAATGTTTATGGATGTTTATGATGGATGTTTCTGGCATAAGTGCTCCTCACAACATTGGTTTCCACCATTTGAAAGAAGTTGCGTTCCTCTGTTGTCCAGCTTCAATGATCCAAAACAACTCATCCCCAGACCGACCAGGGTCGGTTGATAGGTACCTATTGGATTACGGTTGCCCCACCAGTAAGTACAACCACAATAAGCATCACTCAATAAGCAACCATGATTTCGGTCTATATCCTTGCTACTCCTCACTTGTGAAGCCGTGAAGCCTAATAACCCTGCTCTTCTTGCTTACCAGCGATCCTACCGTCAATCACCAGCGATTAGCATGCCCTGCCATCATTTTACAGCTGCATCTCTTTGCTCAATCTTCAAGTGCCAGCGGCACCTTGCCTTGCCGACAGTCTGGTGCTCAAAACCACAGGCCGGATGGAGAATTGAATGACAAAACTTGGGGTGCAACCGTCACATTTTGGCCAAAAACTTGGAGGCACGACTCAAACATCTTCAAACTCTTTTGGAAGACATTCACAAAAAACACAAAAATATTGGAGGAGTTTCAACACTTCAAATAGAAATGGGGTCTGAAAATAAGGTACCTCAAAATCCAATGGTTTACCCTCTGGTAATTTAACGTAGCTATTGAAAATGGCCATTAATAGTGGATTTTCCCATTAAAAATGGTGATTTTCCATAGCTATGTTAATTTACCAGAGGGTACTCTCATTTTCCCATTTTTTCCAATTTATCCAGGACTATTTTGGCCATTTTCACTGTCAGACCTCCTCACGAGGATGGTTTGGGCGGCTCTTCATCCACGTCCATGATTTCAATGGGAGCCTCGGCGCGGCTGGCTGAAGCTCAACCAGAGTCCCCCAAAAAAATGGGAGATGCATGGGAGAAAATGGGAACATCATGGGAAAAAAAAGGTTATATATGATATGGTATATATATATATATTGGATATATATATATATATTATAGTGGGAAACACAGGGAAACACATCTATCAACGTGGTTGTGAAACGAAACTTTTGGTAGCTCCTTGGCTCCCCATTTTGAATAAGAATATGGCTCCGAATAGTTCCCTCCAAACCACAGATAGTTCGTCAATTGTGATCATCATCCCAAGTGAAAAATCAGTATAATTAAGTGATTGAAATCACTCACCACTCTTTGAAACAGAGTCCAAAAAAGGCGTTCAACAGGATTTCCTGTAGATTTTTGATGATTTTTGTTCCCTTAGATTTCATGTAGATTTCCATAGGAATTCTCTTTCTTTCCATTGCCAAGCCGCCGCCCGCGGCGTCAGCGCCGGCGACGGCGCCGGCGTCGTCGGCGGCGTGGCCGCCGAGGCCGGTGCGGCCTCGGAACCGTGCTGAAATGAAGATATGGAATATGTAAAGACATGGGATATGTCATGATTTACCATGGGATATACAGTATACATATTATATATATATAATTTATCATAATCTAGTGGTAGATGTATATTTACATGATTTAATGCGATTGATACAATATATATATATATAGCATTATATAGCCCATCTAAGATTTTTTAGACCTTCTACAGTGAAATATGATGACTCAACATGAATATCATTCAATAGGGGAATGGGATTATCAAAGATTGTGCATCGAAGATTGGGAATGATATCCCATGTGATCTTAGATATCCCAGTATAGGTTGACTTCTGCTTCGGTAAACCATGGCTCGTAAACTATGGATCGTAAACCATGGCTCGTAAACCATGGCTCGTAAACTATGGATCGTAAACCATGACTCGTAAACCATGGCTCGTAAACCA
>Ga0126342_10014332_pt1:0-12500 | contig 14001 bp, 9 predicted proteins | sample Cyp1metagenome_FD_92528 | JGI IMG/M metagenome (GOLD analysis project Ga0126342, IMG submission 92528) | Coral microbial communities from Lord Howe Island, Old Settlement Bay, Australia - Cyphastrea 1 metagenome | ecosystem: Host-associated > Invertebrates > Cnidaria > Coral ...
AATAACGTAGAGATGCGAGGTTGGAGGGGTGGAAAGGGGAGTATATATGTGTATATGTGTATGTATATGTGCAAATAACATGCAAATACTAGGTTTTGGGGGGGTGGGGGGGGTTAGGAGTGGGGGGGGATACCATTGGGGGGGGGAGGGGGGGGGGTGTGGGGGTCCGGGGACCGGGCTGATATATACAGTTTCTGCTCACTACAGGACATACAGCAACAAAGTTGAGCCATCACCTTGCCTTGTTTGACGGGCACAACAGCGACCTGGACTGTGTCAGTGGATGTTCCTGAGATCTTTATTGGACTTGGGTATATTTGTAGCAAACTCAGCACCACTACAGCATACTGTAGATGATTATTACATATTATTACATATTACTACCCTAGAGAAAAGCTGACCATGGCCTCATATCGACCCTGTGGGCGCCCCCAAGGCAAGTTGGTGCAATATATCTTGCAATATCTTGCAATAGTCCGAGCTTTATGCTGGAGATACAATGTACGGTGTAGAATATAATATAATATATATATTTATTTATACATAGAGAGAGAGAGTAACCAACTCTTCATCGGGAAAGCCATACTTTGTGTTTTTGATCCGCTCTCCCCAAAGAGCCAGCCGCTGGCTGCAAGATCTCGACAAAGCTGCAGCAGATCATGACTGGGAATTTAGTGTCAAAGGCGCCTGTCAACTGGGGAAGGCGCCTGTTGTGGGAATACAATCAACTAATGTCAACACCAGATTACCAGATTCCTACGTTGAATAATAATGACTAATAAGGGATGAATTTCCGAGACATTTGTAACCTGGGGCTTTTGAATTTCCTGGGGGGTGATATTGAAACCGAACGCCTGAGGGCTTAACCAACAATTTTCACATCATACCCAGCTGAGAAAGAACGAAGCACAGGGCATCATAGGGATTCAATAGGGATATAGGGTATCTAAGATTGGCCATGGCCGCCACGGTCTTTGATTCTTTTGGAAAATGCATTTTCACGAGCAATGAATCTTGGAGAAGCTGTTCGCAGAAGATCGCTATCGGGGTTGGGAATGTCATGCCGAGGTGTTTTATATTACAAGTCTTACAAGGGCTTTCAACAGCATACAGTGACCCCTGCGAGGTATCCAAAGAGGGTAACCATGACCATCAGCCAATCTTGAATATTTTTGTAGGGATGATTGGGGAAGTGAAGATGGTTAAAGTGCGTTAAGCTTTTATGATCTATATTGAGGACATGCCCTGTGTAGTATCTGTACCCTCGAAGTGGAATTGCTGACGCCGAAGAGCATTTTCGTGTTGAAGCTAGGGGTATATCATGAGCAATAAACGCAAAAAAACTCAATTGGAATAGTGTCTCATTGGATTTACCTCATCACTTCATTTTACCCAAAATGGACAGGCGGGGAATGGTAAGAATTTCGCAATTGAAACTGGGGTAAACCCCAAATTTGACGATTTACGGAATCATGGCACATCATGTCCCGCATTGTACTAGCCATTCTGGTGGTATCCCCTTTGACCAAACCCGAATTGAACACAACTCCTGCGAAGGAGATGCCTGCAACACGAAAGTGTAGATGCCTGGGGCTTGTTAACCACCGACAACCATTGGTAATTAAGCGTAAAAAGAGTTTGTTAGCCATCTCTTTTTTCGGGGCGTCAGGCAGTTGGTTGCATTCCCACTTAAGATCTCTAGTTTTGTTGGTGAACGGGTATTTAATCATCAAAGAATATGTCATCTATTTTAAATTTTAATGTCGGATTTAACCGCCTTCAACGCTTGGCCAAACTGTGGAACTTGGATCCATGCCTTCCGGATTTCTCAATTTACCCTCTGGTAATCACTTCAATTTCCAGTTTCGTGAAATGACCATGTCATCATGTCGATTGGTCACAAGCAAGTTTGATGTTTGGTAAATCCACATACTGATCATACTGGTTGGTGGTTTGTAACATGAATTTTATTTTCCATGATATGTATATATATATATACATATTAAATATATGGGATAATCCCTCCCAACTGACTTTCATATTTTTCAAGATGGTTATTGCACCACCAACCAGAATATGCCGAAAGTCGACTGGTGAAGTCATGGTTTTCTCTCAGCTGAAAGGTGGCAGAAACCGGGCGCCACGAGAAGGACCTTGATTTAACTATCAAGCAATGGGACCTAGCCATCCCCTAAACTAATAATATAGACGGACCCTGCATATAGCCCATTTTGAGTGGAAAGTCTTCTTCAATTTGGCAGAGATGTCATGTTAGTTGTTTTTTTTTTGTAGGGACCGCCAAATCGGCTGGTTAATCATCATTTACATTCATTTACCACCATTAAACTTGCTGTTTTGGATATAGGCCCTTTTCTAGAACCCAAATCACGCTCCTTGTTGGGTATTCAATTGTGAAATGACACCCAAAATTCAGGGCTTAGCTAGAAATTGTGGGGCATTGACAACTTGACCATCAAGATTTGGGTCTGTAAGGTTCCGGATGGCGACTGGCAAGACCTGTGGGTCCTCAGCCCATGCATGTTTTACAGACTTTGATGATCCAATCAAATAATCAGTTAGCATAAGATAAGCTCAAAAACTGATGAGTGACACTGTGTGTTTTTATTTTTAGTAACATATGCATCATGATATGTGGACATGCCTGGTTTTTTTAATGGTGCCGACCTACGGCGGGATTTTTTTGAGACCAACGAGTTGGCCAAGCAGTTTCCACTGAATCTAAGCTCCCAATAAAGTATAGGTATCTAAGGTTAAGTATATGATATAACTATATATATATATATGTGTGTTCAATCTAATCTAAGCTCCCTGATTTATCATTCGATCACATGGGTCAAATACAGGCTACTGGGGAGGAGGCGCATAGTTGGTTGTGTCTGATGAATCTGTTTAGCATTGTTCAAGCTGAAATCTTGGGAATGACAGTGCACTAAACTTTGATAGCCCCCAACATACGGCCTGAAAGGCTTTCGATGGGTTACACCGGCGAATTGGAATACCCTGTAGTTTCAATTGTTTCCAGCCACCGAGATCTTTGAAGGCTTTCCCACTGACTCAATGATTTTGCCTTATGTTCATCAGCATGTTTGTACTGATCCAGCCATGTTTGTTTCAGCAAATATCTGAGCTCTCAACCTGCATGGATGGAAGCATCCCAAAAGTCACCGTCAGGCCTGTAGCAATCTTTGCATTTTACCACACAGGATCTAAGGCAGCCAGAACCAGGCATGTCTTTTTCTTTTGCGTTTTAGATGAGTTTGTCTTGAACATGGGGCACCCCCAATTCCAATAGTTTATGTATATATTAGTAAAAATTATATAATTTTGATAATATATATATATACTTATTTACAACAAACAAAATATATAATATTAGATATTATATGTTATTATCATTATATATATATATATGTTATATTAGTTTTACCAAATTTTACCCCATTAATCTGACATTCTGAGGGTTATGCCGCATGTTCTGACATACCCACATGGGGATTCCACCATGAAAACTGGATCGAACAAACCGGTTGAAAACACCTGACGAATTGAGTTTTCACTAAGGTTTACAATGACTTTCATGAACTTTCAATGACTTTACAATAAGTTTCCACTCATTTTCAATGAAACTCAGTGATTTTCAATGACTTTTTGGGGATCAACGGAGAAGGGTCGGCCTTGCCTCGCAGCAGCCTCCAGGAGCCTGCGTTTGCCCTTCGAAAGGCCCTTCTGCTGGAGGCGCTTCTGCTTGAAGGGGTGGACCAAGGCCATGAGCACTACTTGTACAGCCAACTATGAAGTTGTTTACAGTATAACTATATATATTATGTAATATGTATAGGTGTATATAGTGTATATATTTATATACACTATTTGTGTTATTCTTTGCCTTCTCGATTGTATATATATATATATATTATATACCATATTTTATATACACATATATTTATGTACACTACACATATGTTTTCGGCTTCGTTTCTTCGGCCGCCCTGGCGCAGCAGGTGCTACAGCTGCTGGCGCAGCCCATGGAAGAAGTGCATCGCCTGCCCTTGGTCTTCTTAACCGCGGTTAGGGATCCCCAGAGGGCCAGAGGGCGCCTGGAGACTGAGAACTCCAATGGCGAATCGCCAAGTCCTATAATGTTGGATGCTGATTGGTGTAGGGCCCCCCCTTGAAAAATCGTTTGAGTGCTGTGTTCTATTGGGTTTTAATAAAGCATCCTATATTTTGGAAATTAGACATTTTTGAGAATTCCAAAAGAATGGAGCTAAGAAAGTAAAAAAGAGAACTATTAATTAGCAAGGGAAAGGAAACGGAAAGGAGAGAAGGATTTTGGAAAACTTTGACTTCAACAAAAAAGCTTGACACAATAGAGGACCACCACAACAAACATACTATTGAGGATCAATGCTGCCCATGGGCTACCCCCTTGAAAAATTGTTTGGGTGCTATGTGTCATAACCTTTCTTAATAAAGAATTTGATATGTTGTGAAAATGGTGCATTCTGATGACCCGGAATAACAACTTAGTAATTAATTTACAATAGCTACTTCAAAGAAGGGGATAAAGGTAATGATGAACATTTGCATCTCAGAAAAAAACATCTGGACACAATAGAGGACCACCACAACAAACACATTAATTAATTATTGAAGATCAATCTTGCTGATGGGTCGCAACCTTTAAAACATGTTTCTTCAGACAACAGCTGGACACAATAGAGGACCACCAGAACAAACACATATTCATCAATTAATTATATGATTAATTAATTTCAATATTTGTGAAAAATGAGGAACCAAAAATAAAATTCTGAAAAAACAATTGGAAAACATGCTGAACACTGAACACGCTGGAAAACTGCTGAAAAAAACTGAAAACATGCTGAACAAAACTTGACACAATAGTGGTCCCCCCCAACAATTCCACTGAGCCAGAATTATTTTGGGAAAACTTGACACAATAGCGGATCCTCATACTAATCGGCGTACAACATTAATTACTTATGATACATCTTATAACTATAGTATACTTATATAAGCCAACTCCAATGTCACTGTCTGGCCACTATGATACTTATAACGAACTAGCTATACCAACCTATGACTTGGGGGCCCCACGGCTTGTATGACTTTTAAATGCTGCTGCAGGCGTCAAACAAAATGATTGTTTGGGGCGGTCAGATCGGTCAGACTGTCCTCAGACATTTGACATATTGACATCGACTTAGTGCTCAGATGGAGGATATTGTTGAGACTTAACCTGGGTTGATGATGCTGTGTTGTGTTTCTGGCACTGGCATTTTCACGGAAAATCTTAGACAATCCAAAATGAACATTAGCAACGTTGAACATGCTGTCGTTTTCTCTTGTCTACATTCACACAAATTATGTGAGATAGGTTTTATCCGCATGATTGAAATCCCCATTGACCCAGTCACCATGGTTACAGGCACCTTCCAGGGTTCATCCCCTTCCGCTATCTCGGATCAGAGGATCAACACCATCGTTTGCCCAAGAATGAAAAAAGGGTAGCCTGGAATACTCACGGAAACACCAAGAGATGCTACAAGAAATTACCTGTATGATTATAAGACTACCATCTTCCCCATGACCCCTGAAAGATACATATCATTACCATTTAGGTTGGAGGAGGGTTTTGGGGGGGTATCCTGATTGTTCATCATCATCATTACATGCCAGATTCTTCCCGGTCCGGGCAAACGATGGCGTTTGACCGGATTACGTGCGATTACTCAACAGCTACCAACTCAATGAATTTGCAAGTTGCTTTTACATATTGTTTTTACCTTTGGTTTGAGATAATGTGGTAAACCGGAAAAATACGGAAAAATATACGGAACAAATACACCATGCCCGCGTGTTTGGTTTATAATTGACTGTGCCACTATTTGGATCGGATGATCCGGGATGGTTCCACAGTCTTTTTGTTGGGTCTGGAAATGAACGGTATAGAACTGTATACCATATACAGTATATATACCCTGAAATGTATCCACATGTGAAAATCATGATTTAATAATATTTAATATGATCATTTAATGATTAAGTATGGGCCATATGGGATTTTTTGGGAGGTGTTCCCCTTAAGACAAAGCCATTGGACGTGTGATGATCCTGTCGTCGCAACAAAAGGTGGGCCTGGCACATTCAGACGGCACTTTGACGGAGCACCAGTTGCAGATCTTTTGGGAGGCGCCGTTGAACAACATGAGATGATCGTCCTGGTATATGTTAAAAAATCAAGAATATTTACTCTGAGATACTAATTGTTTAATTCATCATGTACATATATACTGGAATATGTGCTTGTCAATGTTTGTAAACTAATATATATATATTATATTAGTTTACAAACATTGACAAGCACATATTCCAGTATATATGTACATGATGAATTAAACAATTAGTATCTCAGATATGTATTGCTGTATATATGTATATGTATAATATACATTTATCACGTCCCATTTCTGCTGGGTCAAACCTCCATTCATGCCAAAAAAAAATGTACCATCTTTCATCGTCCAAAGTGGCTGATGGGTACATTGCAGTGTAGGTCAAATCCCACTTCATGTCCAATGTCACTGTAGTTATACCCCATTGATACACTGGATTAAAAACACTGAAATATCACAATCTTGGGGTATTAAGTATGAACATCCATAAATACCAGTATTTCTTGTATCCATCTCCCATCTATATCAGAGTTCCATCCCATTATCCTTGAGTTTATAGCACCAATTTTTAGCGTTTTTTTTGGCTGGTTTAAATCAGCACTTTTCACCATTTCCCGTGGATTGTCCTTGAGGAAAGCCAGAAAGCCATAGCGGCATAGCCCAAGCAAAATGGTCAACAATTGCCATATATTGCTATAAAATGGTACCTAAAATGGTACTGATATGGTACTGTACCGTGATTTTTTTTGTTGGGAGGATATTCGCTGGAAATAGGCCTTACATAGACCTCACATATGTTATAGAGAGAGACCTCCGCAACTGGTACTTCCAGGTAGATGTTGGCTACTATTACGTTGAGTCGGTATGAAGACTACATATGTTAGATAGCTTACATCGGCCATATGTCAGACACAAAATCGCTCCATTTTTTGTTCCTTAATGTTCCATATTTCCGGATATACCATCTGGTTATGACTAACATAGCCATGGAAAATCCCCATGCTATGAATAGGTAAACCATCTATTTCTATGATTCTATGGGCCATCTATACCATGGCTATGTTAGTCATAACCAGAGGGTATACCCATACCCATAGGATCCATGGTGCTGGTATATATGCTAACATAAAGGGGGTATATTGATGGGATCCATGTTACCATATATAGCAGCACCATGGATCCGTCATGGGATAGTGGCCATGGGGAGGACTTCCCATCTTCCCAGGGCCACAAGGCGGTTGAGTCCGTGGCCAGTGCCATGAACGCCGAGATTTTGCGGGAAACTGCGGCGACCGGACAGGTCGCGGTGCACAGATCTGGGGGCCGGGCCCGGGTAGATGGGAAGATTCATGTGGGTTGTACAGTAGTTTGAAAGATTGGATGGGAAGATTGTTTTAAAGATTGAATGAAGATGATAAGTACATATAAGTACAGTAGTTTTTCATGATATGAAATCATCCAATTATAATTACTGTAATGCAAAATGTGGATGAACAAATTCTTTGGATAATTGGATGATTTCGATGTGACATTTTCTTTATAGATTCATTGGGGTGAAACATGACTTCTTGGTGGTTTGAGATCGCGGAATATACAACTCTTAAGTGGTGTTTCAAGGGTGGGAATGCTTGTGTTTTTACACTCAAAGTTGATGTTTGTAGAGGAGAAACAAATGGAACCCTGTTTTTTTTGGTGCCTGTGTTAAATCTTGTGTTTTGGTGCTTAAAAACATTGGCTCGACACGACCGGAGTTTGGTTGATGGACGAGATACATGTCATCATATGTCATCTCATACATATAGTATCATATTCACATTGTATGTTTATATTATATATATCTATATATATATTTTATTTTATTTTTTATTATATATATGTATACAGTTTAAAGATGCTGGTTTGTCATCCCTATAAATATGCGCTATTTCATCAACCTTAGCCATGGGCCATGGGCTTCCGACTCTTTGCGGCAGGTGCCGCAACTGATCAACCCTCGCTTCATCAAAAGCTCGCCCGACCGCAAGACCTTCCCAGGTGGCTGCAAGACATCCCGGGTTTGTGGGTTGATGATCTGGATGATCATGTTTTTTTAATGGACCATGTTCAATAATGTTCAATAATGTTCAATAATGTTCAATAATGTTCAATAATGATCTGGATGATCATTTTTTTTAATCTGGGTAAATTATAACGACCTCACTGCGACCTCACTGGAAATCATGGTTAGTAAGGGAAATCATCCCTACATGGCCGCAAGATTCAGGTTAGTGAAATATTGTAATTTGCCCAGTTTAATGGACCATGTGAAAAATATTGTTCAATAGCTATGTTAGTCATTACCAGAGGGTAAGATTGAATAGAAACTAGAAACTAAAGCTGGTTGGTGGTTTGGAACAACTGACTAATATTGTTCCCATCACATTGGGAATGTCATTATCCCAACTGACGAACTCATATTTTTCAGAGGGATAGGTATACCACCAACCAGTGATTAGTTGGTGGATGATCTACTACGCTCTGGACAATTGGGAATGATCATAGTTCATATGATTCATGAATTATTCATGATGTGTGACAATTCCGTTTGTTTAATGTTCGTCCCTCCCATTCAAATTTAACAGCCCCCAGAAACCATGGTGGATGTAAGGGATGAAACCACATATTTGGCATCATAGAATGAGGGCATGTTATATGATTAATATGAATTGGGATGATGGGATTAAGTGGCTTAAATGGGGAGTCTGATCCCAAAGAAGGGCCATGGAGCGCCTGTCAAAATTGATATGAGATACCCCACTCAGGTGGCGAAGAAAGAGAGAACTTGGGGAAGGCATGCTCCCATAAAGGGTTGAGCTCATGGACCTGTAAGAGTTTTGAATTTTGCAGCTGGAACCACATATTTATAATTTATAAATCACCGAGTAGATGAATATGGAAATGTCAAACAATTTCTACTAGAATGAAAATATCTGTGAAACTTGAATATTCTTTGTGCTTCAGGATGACTATAAATAAATATAAATCCCCATGTGTTTCTTTTTTTTGTTCCATGCATCCAGTCTACTCCAGTTGCCCTAGGGCTGTAGAGTTGACGACCTGATCGCAGGTGAAAAATGGGAGTTGATCAACTTCTTGCCCCACGTCACTGGGTTTGTCAACACCGCGTGGACATCAACGGGTCAACAAAGGGTGGCACCAACACGTGCCGGACCAGTCCCCTTGTTTTTTTTCCCCAGTAGAATGGAAGTTCTTTTTGCATAGTGGATTTATGGATTTCCCGTGGCCATTTGTTACAGCAAGATGTTACAGGAAGATTGATTTTCTACTGGTTTCATTGGATGGCGTGGTTCTCCCCGAGGTGTTTCCAGGCTTCCATGGCTTACCACAGGAGACGGCGGATGCTGATGTTTGAGCCATGGGACATGTGGGAATAGTATGCTGCCCAGATAATAACGTCGTTCTTTCAGGGTGTCAAACAATGTTTATCTATGACTCTATGACTATGATAATGCTGACATATGATTATGCTATATTATGATATATTATGATATCATATTGAAAGATATTGAAAGTCTTATCCATAGTATTACATGTTATCCTTGCAATAATTATTTGTCTCATAAAATCCTTCTTCTGTGGTGACTGGCATCCCGGCTGTCTCAAGACCCGCACGGCAACCGAAATGGCATGATTTCTTCTTTGAACAAAAACAAGACTGTTTGGTTTGGAACATGGAATTTTATGATTTTCCCATCATCTTGGGAATGTCATCATCCCAACTGACGAACTCATATTTTTCAGAGGGGTAGGTATACCACCAACTAGGTTACAGATCAACGCATCACTGCAACATAGTGGGGTGGATTCCTGCATGGATCTTGACACGTCGAACCATGAATTGAGTTTTGGATGGCTTAAGATACAGTAGCCGTTGAACATTTGCTGGTCGTGGGTTGAAGATCTCAGGGAATCTGTGATGAGCGGGATTCATGTCTCCAATGAGGTGCTTCCATCCAATGAACCATGCCTAATCCACATCTGTGTCTCTAACACATCATCCAGTTGGCCCGGGGGCAATCCCTGGAGTTGTTCAATCAATCAATTTTTCGTTATTCCCAGATGTGTCTGGGGTTAGAACTTGTTATTTCTGAAAAACGTTACAAAAAGAACACCCTCCAGTTGCAAATTCAGGGATCCGATTGTTCATGGTTGAACCAATTGAACCAGTTGAACCAGTTGAACCAGTTGAACCCTAATACTTACCACTACTTTCCCTTCGATAAGTCACCTTTTTGCCCGTTGACCACGCCACGCGTTTGTTCCGCGTGCGTACGCGATGGCACGATGCGTACGCCATGGCACGAAGGGATGCACAGGATGCCTTGGGCTGCGACTGCGGTGCGGTGAGGTACCTGTGAGTTGGGCCAAAAAAATCGGGGAAGGTCAATCTATAGCTGGTTGGTGGTTTGACTTTCATATTTTTCAGAGGGATTGAAACCACCAACAGATAGTGATTTTATGAGTTTTTTCGGGGAGCCGTTAAGGGATTAAAAATGGGAATTCGACATGGGATATTGGAGTTTTAGGGTGATTTTGTGGGGTGGCCATGACATAATATGACTCCAACTCCAACACTAACCAACCAGAATGGCCATAATGGTGATATTTTATGGAATGTAATGATATATATAATTTATATATAGTGTAACTTATATAGATATGATAGTTTCATAAACAAAGCATGCCTCAATATTGACAGATTTTCTGGATGTTTGGGTGTATGCTACTTTTGAGCAACCTCATGTGTATGTGTATAAATGTGTATATATATACATATATCATGGGTATGTACATATATATATATACACTATAATACATACATAAGCTTGTATGGGTTTGCTTGAAAACAAGATACCCACAACCACAACAGGGTTTCTTATGAGGTTTATTGTAAGATTTCACCTTAAAGTGTATAATGTTGGAGCATCCAGTGTTTTTGAAGAAACCCATGTCCTTTTGGAGTGTTTGATCCCGGTATATCCCGATTGATCGGTGAGTGACAAGTGTTGGATGGGCTATACTCAAACTGTAGATACTCAAGGACAGATTCGAACGTAACTAACTCGAATAATGTGACTGCTTTGATGGAACTGGTATAATTTGTGCATTTTAAGATTCATTTCGCACATACTGAATATACTGGAAATACCCGTATTTACAGATACATATATATATATATGCACACACTTTGTTAATTTGCTTCTTACATTGTTATCTATTATTATCTATTTGGTGCACAATGCTATAGATATATCTATATAGATGTTTAGAAGTATGAATATAGATGATATACATCATAATTATATATATATCATAATTATATATATACATACTTTATATAAGATATTTATAACATTCCTGGTTGGTGGTTTCAAACATTTTTTTATTTTCCATTTCATATATGGGATGTCATCCTTCCCATTGACTAACCACCAGGCCATGACCAATGCCTCACCATGGTCGTGGACCTGTGGAGTTCCACCGCAGGACCGGGAAGTTCAACAACGTATAGCGAACTGGAAACTCACCATGTTATACTATGTGTTATGATCAACTAAAAAAATACTATGTATAATCATGTATAATCATGTACTATGCAAATCAACTATAAATGATTATACATGGCCGTTTTCAATAGCTATAGTTGAACTACCAGAGGGTTACAACCATATTTTATGCATGGGATATATTGCATCAATCGGCGTGAGTTCACGACATGACAATGGACATGTCACGACCTCAAAAGATGTCCCGCCATACCCAAGATGAACTGAGGCTGGCAGATTTGACACATCATTTATCTATTGTGTATATATAGTTATATATATATATATATGTATGTATATATTAGACAATTGTGTTACAGTCTATCTAGCCAGGGGCATGACATATTATTCATGATCATTCAACTGATGGCTAGATCATTGTAAACGAATTTCAGACAAATGATTGATGTTCACATATATTCCATGCCATACCATTGCATTCCCAGCAGTTCATATGTAAATCATTGTATATCATGTTTGGTATATCTTTTACCCCAACTTGAAACCACAAACATCACCAGCCATAGCGTTTGGCCAGGGGAAATGCTACGAATGCCACAACTGCATCGTTTCGATCTGACATTGGCTGGATTCAGGTGGCAATGCGTGGATGGAAATTGCCAGGCTGACAATGTTGCTGTTGGAAGAACACGTTTGACTGGACATTAGCCAA
>Ga0126342_10014333_pt1 | contig 14000 bp, 18 predicted proteins | sample Cyp1metagenome_FD_92528 | JGI IMG/M metagenome (GOLD analysis project Ga0126342, IMG submission 92528) | Coral microbial communities from Lord Howe Island, Old Settlement Bay, Australia - Cyphastrea 1 metagenome | ecosystem: Host-associated > Invertebrates > Cnidaria > Coral ...
AGCTTCTTGATACTTTGTCGGGTCTCTTCACCGACCCATTCCTGTCAGGTGTAATTGGAGTGTTTTTGCACGTAAGATGCATTCCACAACAAAATTCGCGATGACAGTTCTGAGCAAGTGTGTGACACCTTACAGCCTTACAGCAATGTCTGGGGAGATTCAACAGCCCTTGGATGGAGACAGGGAAGTCGGGAAACTAACCAAAATGCTGCCGAGGATTTCACGGGATCTCCGAATGTATGCACTTCCAGGTGACGAGCCACAGTAGCATTTCCAAATCAGCTGCAATGAGTCAAAGTCCAACATCCGTGCAGAATCCTGCAGAATACCCCTTTGGAGTACATCCGCCCCCCCAATACCATGAGGCCAAGATGCCATGAAGGGATCTCAGCCGCTTGTTTCTGCGCACTTCGTATTTCACCCGGAGACGATCTGATTTCGCTTGTTCTCTAGAGCAAAAGTGGCAAAACCTCAGTCGCGATGCAACTGATGCAGCTGGACTATGAACAAAGTACGCTTCGACTTCAACATCGTTCAACAACAAATCTGCAGCATGTCACAAAACTGAGTCTGTAGTGACATGTGGGGTAGTACAGTAACCACACCGAATACGTTTAACAAGTTTAGTCACACTGCCCATGCCTGCAGCTCTCTCTCTCTCTCTCTTTTTCTCCCTCCATTACCTTCTCCAAGAGTGCTGCCTGCTTCACTACATAGATTAGATAGGTCCAGATAGGTTTTTGATCTGTCCCTTTAATATCATACCTCGATGATTCATGATGATTCAGCCTACTGGTGGACAACCGAACGTGTAGTTGTCACTATTTTTACGACTGGGGGGCTACGCCAAGGATGTGCTACGTGACAACTTGGAGTGGGGTTGTCTCTTTCTGGCAAGACCTTGGCACAAATGTATAACCAAACTGGTGTCACCGGCTCTGCAGAAAAAAAACGGGACCACTTTGATGTGCCAAAACAATGCCCGCACTATCACTTTGTGGCATGACCCGTCAGAAACAGAGTTGTTTTCTGGGGATACAATGTCAAATTTTATTGTCCTGCGCACAGAAAATCATGAAATCCGACGGAAATGAGACGCAAACGTGACAAAAAACATGAAATCCATTGATAAACGCAACACATCGCAACACGACACAGAATCCACAAACATCAAAAACGCAACGCCGCCACGTATGCCACGTTCAATTACCCACCCGCGATGATTCACCATGCGAATCCCACCTGCAAGTGTCTCCAAGTCGGCAGCCGGTCTCTTTCCTTGTCAAAAAGCTCCACAAATGGGCACCCAATGGGCACCCCGGAAATGGATGGACATGGAAATGGTGTATATATGAAAGCCTATGAGCACTGTCCAGGTTCAAGCGTGCCTTGAATCAAAACTGTCCGCCTGGATGTTTTCCCACTGAGGCCAAGGTGCAACTGGAAGAACCGGCACGGTTTACCTAGGAGGTGTTGCAGAATGTTGCATAAAATGTCAGAAACCACCGCTCAAAGCCACTTTGCGATGCATTTTTTCAGGAGAACGTGTCCTTCAGTGATCGCCGATGGTAGGAGTCTCCTGCATCTGGAACCATCTAGAACCATCAAGACAATTCTAGACATATCTAGACTCTGGACACGTCATTCATGATTTGATCTTCCAGTAGGACGGAGGACCGACTGGAGAGATGGTTCTCAAGTTCAACTTGGACCAAAAACTGCATGACACATGTCTGTCTGAAAATAATTCTTACTTAGTTATTTGCAACTTTGGGGTTGCGAGGGGGCCCACCAACATTCTGTGCCCAAGGAGCAGGTGCCATTTTGATGCTGCTCGAGGCTGTTGAACACCTGGCATTTGTAAAGCCGCTCCAGTTGAGTTGCACACTATAACAGTTCGTGATAGTGTATGGTACTGTTTATGGTACTGTATGCTGTTGTGCTGTGTGAATCACGTGCTATACGGGCTTACTGACTGACTGACTGCCTGGCTGACTGACTGCCTGGCTGACTTACGCTCCCGCACCCTCTCCCCTGTGCCAGCAGAAGAGTCACCCTGAACATAATGCTCTGGCTTGATTGATCTGCACATCCAATCACCAAAATCCTCCACAGCCAATCAAATCCCACTTTGCTCGTCTACTCATGCTCCAAGCGCCACAAGTCGCACCTGCTGGGGAGCCGGAGGGGGCTCACTTTCCTTGCTCTCTTCACTTGAGATTTGGCTCACGCCTCAGATGCAAATTGGACGATCTGACGACCCACACTTCAAGAGAAGAAGTATCTGGCATCGTCTGACAGATTTGCTCTGTTTTCTGCAGCTTGGTTGCCTGGGATATCGAAATCCTTAGGCTGGTGCCAGGAAAGTAACCAGCCACAACTTTTTCGGAATTACGTCCCAACTTCAACACATGCCTCATCTTGATATGCGCATATTGAAACACACCTGCCAAGGACTGAAGTACACGGACCTAACAGGCAAAACCAGCGAGAATCAATTACTGTACTTCCTTGAGCAAGTTCCAAATGCATCCAAATGCAGCATCTTATGGGACATCGGCACAGAAATTCATCCATCAAATCCAGCAGGTCATCAGGTTTAGTCCATGGCCCATGGCTGTGTCAAGGATCTGATCCCGATGAGTTGGAATTGGTCGTTGCAGTTGTGGCATTCGCAAGGGCAGACGTGCCATACCTTGGTCGCACGAATTCCACCACTTGGCCAAATATCAGCAGTAGCCTAAACCGCACATGGCGTCACCATAAATCATTGGATTCGATCTCTATATATATATACATATATATATATGTGTACAATACAAATAATACAATATCATGTACAAAAAATCTGTATATTTATACATATTATATATATATATATATATCATATATTTTGTGTACATAATTTATCATAATTTTGATATTTTTGTGTGTTTTCATAGCTCCGGGTGCCTTGATCACTGGATCTTTCAAACTTTTTAAGCAAGCCACATAGTACTGTACGCCTGGCTCCCTGTCTGACTGCCCGAATTCTGCACGGTCTGCTCGTCCGAAGGTGCCGTAGACATAGGCATCGACACGTCTTCACTTTGTCGAGGACCTAACCTGAAAAAATAGGCCATGGCACCAGAGCATCTGGGGATGTCACTGGAAAACTAAATGTCTTTCATTAACATTCATTAACCATTTAGTTGCAGTATTTTTATGGTCCTACTTGGTCATTTTTATAGTCACAAATAAATTTCAGCTGGAACTGTAGGCTACAAGGGACTTCTTGGCAAGTTTCGGAATAAACCTTCTAACATATTTGAACCATGAAATTTTACATCCCCAGTTCCCTCACCTTGCTGCCCGGGGCCTGCTCGTCTGTCCCGTGGCAGGCATTGAGGAGTCAGAATCCTGCACCGGTCGGAGCAGCTCCAACAGTGTCATGTTCCCCTTGAAAAAACGGATAAAAACGGTATGTCCAAGAATGGTCGGACCGCAAATGGATCCCTTTGGTGGGAGAAATCAGGTATCCACTTTTTCGGACATTCCCGTTGCATCTATATAATGTAGTACACCGATTAGTGTGATGATGTCCTATATTGTGAGATTCTTTTCTCATTGATTGAAACTGAAATCCTGAAAAACAATACAGGCCTTATTAAAATTAATCCGACCCTAAGATTATATGATATCATATTATATATAAAAATATAGATTACATTACAGAATATCGTTCAATATAATATTCAAGTCAATGAAATTACTCTATGTATGATACTATGATACACTATGTACCATATCATGCTATATTGTGTTATGTCATATTAAACTATTTCAAATTTATAAAAATGTATTATAGGATATTACAGGATATTGTATCCTATCTTTACAATTCTATAGGCATAATTGGGGCCTGCTTCATATATATTTATTTCTATATTTCCATACTGCAATGCTGCAACAAGACAAACGAAAGTTAAGCCCCGTTGCGAAATACTTGGAAGCTCAAGCCTGAGTTCCTTGCGGTCCATGATCATTATAAACATCATTGAACAAAACATGCGGGTACATGTCTTTCTTTGACCTGGTTTATATCTGCATGGGTCTTGCGTTTCATCCAACTCTCTTTGCCAAAGCTTCCAACAATCTGGCCTACAGTGTACAGCGGCTTGAAACGACACCTGAGGTTATGATTGGCTTACCGTTGGTGCAACTTAACATCTGCACTTGCAAGCACTGTTCTTGAGTGATCCCAAGTCATCACACTTTTTGTTTGGCTGCCCCAAGCCACCTTTGCTGTACTCACACGGCCGTTGGCCCTAAACCCTGCTGTGTGAACAAGGTGAATAAAGAAACGAAGGAACCTATGGATCCTATGGACAGGAGGAAAACTTTGAAAAAAGAGTGCTACCACTGTACAAGAAGAACTCTCACTTCGGGCTTAATTGTTTGTTATTCAGAATCAAGAATCGATAATCAAATTGTCAAGTAGCATTGCAAGATGGTCTTACTTGCCGGAATTTCAGTTCGCATGGAGAGGTTCACAAAGAGATGTTCAAACTGAGCGCATCTGAGCGCTATCATATCTGTAACTGCGATCAACTTTCCTCGAGAGATGCGCAGGGCAGAATTCACATAGAGTAGCGTTCAAACAGAGCACATTCAAAAGAGTGTATTCAAGGAGGGACTACCGTAGTCATCATATGACTGAAATTTAGATGGTGGGAATCAGTCAAAAGGGGCTTGGTAGTTCCGCGCCGCAGCATTAATGCCTCCCGAATTGCCTGGTTGGCTGGATCAAAAGGAACATTTGGCTGAGTATTATCGGTTTGTTGAATAATTTCCCAAGCTTTGCGCATATTTCTGTTGTCCAAATTTTTCTGCGTCTGCCTACTCTACTGAACCTAGGGGCTTTTGGTCTCGCAAGAATCGAATTGAAAGTGACTTGGTGCTGAGGATGCGATCTTGGCCGTCTGAGCACATTCCCCAAAAGTCTTAAACATTTCTCCTCGAGAATCTCAGTCAGCGGTTTAATTTTTCGAAGTGGGCCTACCGAAGGGGCCTCTAAGGCATCGTGTGGTGTGTAAATTGAGAATCTTGCGCAATCCTTTTAGTTGGAAAGCGTCGAGCATCTGACCAATAGTTTCTGTAGGTTCAAGGGGCTCCAACCCATACAGCACACGGCTCACGATTACCGAATTGTAAACTAGCAGTTTCCACTTTTTGCATCTTTTTGTTACAACGAGTTTTGTTCATTTTGTTCCAAAAAATGTCTAGCTAAAAAAATCATCACACTTGATAGAGGAAACCAGAGGTTTGCGGAAACACCGCCTAAATGGTACGGGTGAGTGTCAGAAAAGAATCGGTGAACCTGTCTCAAACACATGCTCCACCAAAAACATTCTTCAAACATAGAGTATGCACCCGTTGCCAAGCCTCAATGGGCACTACTTCTGCAGGACCCGTAAGGTATGTTGCGAAAAACCTGTCGCGGTTTTTCAGCCGGCACTGGGATAAGAAAAAATTACATGCATGACCATTGGCAACTACGCTCCTCCAAAAAAAAATAGATGCAGAAAGGTTTCCAAACAAATTTCCTAACCGCTGCAGTTCAACTGCCCAATGACTGGTCCACTCAACATCACAAACATAAAACTACAGTACATAATAAACGATAGTATATATATTGTACAAAATTATATTATATTATATTGTATTATATTATATTATATCATATACTGTATATATATATAAAAAATACAGACATTGTGAACACTTGTAGATAATCAGCAAAATCCAGCAATGTGCACCATGGCAACGAAAACTCCAAAAACGGCCCCTCTTAGCGCCTTGGCATAGGCACTGCTCGGGAGGACGGGGCCGGAGATGCAGTTGGCAAACTCGAGGACGAGGATGATGCACCCGGAATATTCTCAGGCAGCAAGTGATAAAGCAAAATTAATCTATTCTGTCTATTTCCTTTTTTTGGGGAAGGAATTTTGGATATATCTGGATTCATTGAATAAGGGCTCTACAGTTACGTGAGGTTCTTGGCCTATGGCTTTGTATCTTATCACATCTTATCACGTGTCAGCCATGGGGCTGTGATTGTTTTCATTTTTTTCCGCTCTCTGTCTCGCTCTCTCTCCCTAAAACTCTCTCTCTCTCGCTCTCGCTCTCTCTCTCTCTCTCACACACTCTCACGCTAACCGTAGCCATTGGATGGCATTGGTCTACCACCTCTGTTTCCCTACTGACAAACTACAGAGACATGCCTTTGGACCCTTTGGACCCTTTGGACCCTTTGGACCCTTTGGACCCTTTGGACCCTTTGGACCGTTTGGACCGTTTGGACCGTTTGGACCGTTTGGACCGTTTGGACCGTTTGGAGAACTGATAGCCCCATGGTAACGCCATGATAACGCTCAGCATCTGCATCTTCCCGATCACCAGGTCGATGAGACTGATAGCTCGGATGAGACTGACAGCTCGATCCTGGTGTGCTTTAGGGGTCCCAACGTGATCCAGGAACAACCTTTCGAAACAGGCATGGCATGGCATGGTCAAACACATGGCATATGGGGTATGGTCATCCCACCATCATGTGGAATTTCAGTGGATTTCTCACCATGGGATACAATGGGTATATTAACCCCGACGAATGGGAGAATGACCGTCCCCTTTTATGACCACACACACAACTCATTAAACATATACATGTATAACATGCAAGCGGTGGAGCTTGATGGTAGAAGCCGTTCAAGCCAAAGGCCTTCTATGGCTAGCGTCAAATGGAAACCTATCACAAAATCGGGCACCGCACGATATCCTATTTTCCTTCCACTTGCGCCAGGATTGACTGCGCATGAACAACTGGGTCACCTGCAAGTGTGACTCCGTACAAGTGATTTCACTTGCATCCGCTCCACTTCCTCGAAGTTCAAACCTTTTTCCAAATCAAACGCAGCTGACTCCTTTTTGCATGTGTGAATGTGTGTTTTGTGTCTTCTGTGGTGCTTGGTCTAAAGCTTGAAGTCCGGTTTCTCTTCTTTTCCTGGCTGATCTCATTTGTTCATCACTCACAAGTCGCCATTGGCTATTGAGCTGGTAGTAGAGCTCGATCTCTTGTGCTCCTCAAGGCATTTACTAGCTAAGCCTCTGAGTGCGCCCAGCGAACGATCACGCCATAGCGTTGCTGCGCACATTTTATGCACATCAACTCTAAATCGGTCCTCCTTTCGGCCCCCTTTGTAGCCAATTCTTCGATGTTGAGTTTGTCAAGCACATAGCGAGAATCCGAAATTATCACTCCAGTCTGTTCACAGTCTTGTCTTTTTCAAAACTATTGAAACCTAGCATGGAACAGCAAATCTTCACCATTGACGGCCGCTGTTGCCTCAGCAGCCCCTGGGCTTCGTGCTACTCGGTCTATTTTGTTTGCATGCCAAGCAACTGGTGTTACCTTTTCCATGTTCCCATCCAACAGTTTAAGAGGAGTCATTCCCGAAAACAGCCCCTGGGTACTACTACCATCCCTTCGATTTTGCCCAGCAGCATCACACCACATGTGCAACCCCAGTTCGGTGTCCTCCGGAAAACTGTGTATCGTGATCTTGTGGTCCTTATGTGGTCCTTACGCATCCTAGTTGCATACACAAATTTATCAAATCATATCAAATTTATTGGTCCTGAGTCCTGATGATCGCGTCCACTGTGCTTTCTGTGGCCTCACTCAGCAACAGGCTTACTTCCGCACTGACGTGTGGCGCAACCTGCTGCGCGTGCTAGCTGAGAGCTCCCAATGCAGCTCGTAGTTGGCTTCGTTCCCAGTCTGTTGTTGGGCTGTTTCCTTCTCGCTTTCGAGTGTCTGGAACAGGAATTTACTTCATTCTTTCAGTGTACTGCGGCTGAGACAACTGGTAGCTGTGATCTTCCATTTCTTTGATTTCAACTCTACATTGAATGAGTTCTCCCGATTGCCAATCTCCTTACGAAAACTCTTGGTTGATTCTAACCAGGAGTTCATTCCATGACGTGTCTTTTTCAGGTCCACTGAACAGAAAATCACCCACATGACAAATGATAAGCCCCTTAAGAATACCCTCGTGTCTGCAGGCCCACATGCGTGGGTCACTTCAAAGTTTCTCCAGTCCTATTCATTCGAAAAAGCTGGAAAACTACGATACCATTACCATTCTATAGGAACCGTAACAGCTTCTTTTGACACGGGTGATTGGTCCAGGTTCCAGATCCATGGCTGTGCATATTTCATCACATGGTATGCAAAATAACCTCCCGGGATACTCACGTCCTTGGAGAAAAGCTCGGGACACATCGCCTTTTTGGGTCTTCCATTTCTTCCAAGCGGCATACTGAAGTTGCGGCTGGCAACTCTGACGGATCATACAATAACAGGTGTTGTGGTTGACCGATGTTCATGCCCTGGATCTTGATATCCCAGAAGAATAGCCCTAGCTTTCCGTATGGTAGTTCCATCATCTTTGGCTGTCCAGGCCAGAATCCAACGCATTAGCAGCAATTTCTTTGGGGGGGTTCATGTGGTCCGGTATGGCCTCAAAAGCCTGTGCACCTGTGAAGTTTTTCACCTCAATTTGTTTCGCAGCATCAAGCAACTGTTTCGTTTCTGGATCCATCCGTTTCTCACTCACTTCTACCGCACGACGTTTGAGGGCACCCACGAAATAACCCTGGATATCATGTTCGAACTGTTGTTCTCCCCCTTCTAGTGGTAGGAACATCAATGGCAACCTCAACCGCAGTTTCGGGGTTAATCCAAACTTGTTGGTTCTCTTCCCCCACGCTAGAGAAATCAACATCAGTCCACCAAACAGCCCAAAACAAGTCCTCATCAGCAATTTCTTTTGGAATCCCCCTGCTCCGTTTCAGGTTATCACCACTTTGTTTTTCCGTGCCTTCTTGGTGAACCCTGGTGCCCTCCGCTGGTCTCTTATAGCTGTGTCGCAATCTTGGTGGTGGTGGTCCGGATGAACTTGATGCTGGTTCGTCCATTGCCACATTTGGCATCTGTTCCGGATCCTGATTTCGCTGCCATTCCTCCAGGGATGGGACATCCTTGGTCAGGTCGTCATACTCTTGTTTTCCTAGTTGACTTACCTACCATCCTAGGCATGGTCCATGGTGCCTTTTTGTCCATGTCATCTACCTTCGAACAGCTCTTCCCTATGTGTGGCATGTCTGAGCTGTTCAGGAATGTATTTCAACAGCCGTCTTCCCCTTACAACCCAAATGGCACTTCCGGGAGTCAGCTCTCCGTCTGTGTCTCGTTTCGTTTCAGTGAAACCCTGGCATGCCCCAAGAAATCCCAATTTTTATTACCACTCATAGATTTGGGTAACTGTTTTCTCCAGTAGTATACTAAATCCCCAGGATAGAAGTTCAACATCCTATGTCCCCGAGAGTTCATGGCTTTTTTGATTTTCTTATTTTTGCAGCCCACTGGGAGTGAGCTTGTTCGGCTGCACGCATTCTTTCCACATTTGTTTGAAACTCGGCGTTTGGGTTTTCGATGAATGCTTCCGCAGCCCTACCATCCAAACTGTTCACAAACCGTCCAGTGCAGTCAGGTGACTTTCCAAGTGCATGTTGAACTGTTGAAAACCCTCTCTCTCTCTCTCTCTCGCGCTCGCTCGCGTTGAACACCCGCACTGCAGTGTTTATTGCCTCAGTTGAGGTGATTTCTCCGTCCTCAGTGGCCAGACGGTTCATGATTCCTTTCAAACCCCGTGTGGCCTGTTCAAAGACCCCAAACTTCCAATGAGCCTCAAGTAGATACTGTGTTTGTCACAGTAAGCTTCAAATTCCTTTGATCTAAAAGCACCAGCCGGATCTAATCTTAAGGTTTTGGGGTTGCCAAAATATTGGGTCCAACCTTCTTGAAAATAACAGAGAAACCTCCTGGCTGACATGGTTTGTTTCTTCTCTTGACACAAGATATGAGCAGCCCTGAATCGTGACCCCTCATCAATAAGAATGGCAAAGCCATAGGTTTCATTATTTCCTGGGTGAACCCAATGTCCTCCATCAGCGCACGCTGTCGCCCACTTTGGTGGTAGTGGTTCCACAGACGCCGCATGTCGTGGTTTCAGTTTCCCATGTTCTTCACACACGGCACACCAGAAACCTTTTGCCATTTCAACAACATGTTTTGGGGCCCCTCTTTTCTCAAGAGCAATGACCATGTTCCGGATACTGCTGTGACCTGTGGCGGCATGAAGTTTGTAAAGTTTTTGTTCAAGGACTTTGCGGTCTTTTTCAGAAGTGAAATCTTTTTCCCCAACAAAAAAATCGCCCAAGCTTACCCAAGGCACTGGTGTTTCCTTCCCCAAGTCACAAATGCACATTCCGCAGTTGATGTCAGTTGAATGCTACAACAGTTCTGGGCACACGCGTTGAAGGCTGCTCCCAAAAAGAAGTGGCACCTGTGAGGTTCCATTAAGCTCTTGAGCCAGCTGGGAAAAGGACATTTCATGCAGTATGGCCTTACAGTACCGCCTCACATACTCAGAAGTGTAATATGCCGTCTTTAGTGTGAAAGCTCCCTCACATGCGGCATGTTTATAGTTTCTAGGGCAGTTGCGCCTTAAGTTCATCATCTCAGCAAATCTCTTGTGAGCGGTCATGATTTTCCATCCTTTTCTACGTAGCTGCCCTGTTTTTGTTTCATTTTGTTTCACGCAAGTTCGCTGGGCAACCATGACCATGAGTCACAGCCCCAAACAACTGATACTTTTTCAACACTTTTGGAACAATCGGAAGTCTCCATGCTTGACATTATTCCGACCATTCCCAAACCACATGTATGTCTTTTTGACTGCAGTAGTGGCGTACACACAATCCTCCAACATATTGTTTCAAACCTGCCGCCGCTTGTTCTCTAACTCTTGTTTTTGGCCCCCACTCCGCAGGTTCAAGTTCTGTATTGGCGAGTAGGGTCCGCACCCGGTGGCTATGTGTACATTGTAAATGCATGGGTTTGTGATGGTCTATAGTCCCAAAGTGAGCCTGACCCCATCACCTGTGCTCAAGTCATTTCCTGACCAGTGGGAACAACCAATTGCTGAGCCTTTCAGGCCCGTGATCTTTTGTATCTTTGCCGATAGTCTACTATCAGGACTGCATGCTACCTCCATCAAAACAAAAGGGCTGCGACGGCTGACGTCACGAAAGGCATTGGCAGTAATGTCCTGGTTGAAATCTTGCAAGAACCTAACAGCCTCATTTGTCAAGGTGGTTTTCACTTGTTTTTCTTCCTGGCCGTTGCGTGGTCCACAGAGATTTTGATCTACTGTGCAGGTCAGGTTTCTTGTGGCAGCTCTCACTGGTTGACTGGATTCTGCGACATCATCTCCCACGACGGTGTGCTCTTGCTGCCTTCGTCTTGGACTTCTTGTGGTGACGTCCGCGGACTTCCTCCGGCTCCTCTTCCATACTTTCCATCTTCTGTTGCATGACTTTCATCAGCGCTTGGTTCTTGCTGGAGCTGCCGGTCGCATCTTTATTGTTGCCCGTCATGGGGCGGAAGGTTCATGGTCATATCGTTGGTGTCTTCCAGCCACAGGGCGGGACGCCGCAGGCGATAGCAGCAGGGACCTTCTTGCTGGGTTTTGATGAGCCACTGGCAGTACTCGGGCTGCTGGACCTTCACTTCGAGGTAGCTCAGCTGGTAGTGTGATTCACCCGCATCTATGATTCCAAACCCTTGCTGGACGGCCTCACTTGTGGTCAGAAGGTCATGTCCGGGATCTTCGCCTTGGTAGTAAGCCTTCTCGTCGTCTGCTTCAGCAAAGCAGACAAAGGGAGCTGACTCGGTCATGTTGGCGTGTGGCTTTGGAAATTGTTTGTCAGGACATTCAAAGGTTTTGTGTCCTCCCCCACATCGCAAGCCTGTCATTGATCCACTCTTTCCCTTTCCACCTCCTTTCTCATAGGACCGGCCTCTGCCATAGCTAGTCTTGTAGTATTGACGGGACATTTGATTCTGGTCCTGACGGAAAGGGGCATATTTGAGTGCCCTCTTCCCTTAGGCGCGCTCCACGTCTTCTTCGGCTTCGCCCATCATTGCTAGACCCTCAGGGCGCATACCGGATGCACAAGATCATCATGGTTGCAGAAGGTCTCGACAATCTCATCAAGTTCATCACCAGGTTCATCCCGATCTTTCCACATGCCATGTTGTTTCTGGCGCTGGTCATAGGCGCAGCTCTTCTTCGGGCCATTGGTTCCTGAGCTCTTGGCTCTTGTGGAACTTTTGTCCTGCAGAGCCGTCATCACCACATTCTTTTCATGGGCCCCAAAAGCTGCGTCCTGTAGGAGGTACTAGCCTTGAACAAAGTCTGGTAACAGCTCTTGTGTATCCGAGGTGTATCCACGGCCCAAGCTTCCTCTTCATGGTGAAACCACGAAGGACGACCCTGAGACGAGTAATGGCTGCCGTCCCACTGATCATCTTCTCCGTGTAGAGCATCATACCAGCGCTCCTCGTCCTCAGCCGCCTTGCGATCCTCAGATCGAGGCTTCCTCTTCTTCTCGGTTCTGATCGCGACCACTCGGTTGGCTTCCCACCAGCTGCTGGAGGCCGTAGACCTGCTTCTGGCACAGTGGTGCTGACGCCCCCCACGGTGTTCATCAGCAACTCTTCTATAGGCTTGTTTGGCACGGCCACATACCTCAGTCTTCCTGGTGATAGAGTCATTCATAGACTCCAGCTTCCTCCGCTACGTGGATTTGAAGTACTTGTTCAAGTAGTCGGTCATGTCGGAGATCTGAGGTCTCACAAGAGCCTGCCTCAGGTGGCGTATGAGATACTCTAACCCTCCTGGAAAGGACCCAGTCAAGTCTTTTTCCCAGGATGTACCTCCTTGCTACACCAGTCAGTTCACTGACAAGTCGAAGACTTCATAGGCTGCGCCTGTGCCATGAAATTCCCCGTTCCCATTGCAGCGCCAGCCCTTCGTAGGCCTGAAATGACGATACTTTGCCATTCCATATCGGCACACCACCCTTCGATCTTTCAATCTCCATCGCTTTCTTCTCAACACTGGCCTGGCGAGCGTTGCCTTCCTGGATTCTTTTCTCGCACGCCTCTCAAGGAGGCTCCGCTACCATGCAAGCATTGGAGCTTGATGGTAGAAGCCGTTCAAGCCAAAGGCCTTCTATGGCTGGCGGCAAATGGAAATCCATCACAAGATCGGGCACCGCACGATATTATATTTTCCTTCCACTTGCACCAGAATCGATTGCGCATGAACAACTGAGTCACTTGCAAGTGTGACTCCGTACAAGTGATTTCACCTGCATAACGCATGTACATACGTATGCGGTACTGTATGCATACAATATCGCTGTGTGCATTCTGCAGGGTAGTTGTGCCAACTAAACCGTTTTCAAGCACAGCCTTCTACTACAAAATGCTGCCTGAATCTGGACCAACCCCGTTGCTACAAAATGCTTTGGGGGTTTTATGGTGGATCAAAAGCCAATGTGGGTCACTACAAAATGCATTTGCGTAACCATTTTGTAGTGAAAAACGGGTCGCAGTGAAAACTCATGATTCTCTACTAAATGGTTTCTGGAAATTTCACTCTAAAATCTTTGGTTCACTTTCCGGGGCCCAGGTCATAGCATTTGCTAGGGGAAATTCACACGGGGATTTTTTTCCTATATCCCAATCTCCATCTCCTCAGTTCCCTGAGTTTCTCCATCTCGTTACTAGGGGAGTTTCACTACTAAATGTGGGCCCTTGGTTCAGCGGAAGTGCAAAATATGGATATATTTTCGAAGTGTCTCGCAAGAGACTAACATCAATTTTTACCTTTCTACTAAATGTGGATTCTAGAGATTGTTACGTGATTTTTCCCGAGAGCGCCTGCGAAGGGTTCTTCGTAAAAAAGCAGCCGTTATACTAGATCTTCACACCTTCACACCTGCAGATCTAGATCTTCACACCTTCACACCTGCAGATCTAGATCTTC
>Ga0126342_10014334_pt1 | contig 13999 bp, 12 predicted proteins | sample Cyp1metagenome_FD_92528 | JGI IMG/M metagenome (GOLD analysis project Ga0126342, IMG submission 92528) | Coral microbial communities from Lord Howe Island, Old Settlement Bay, Australia - Cyphastrea 1 metagenome | ecosystem: Host-associated > Invertebrates > Cnidaria > Coral ...
ATGTCACAGCTCTTCAAAGGAAGCTGACACCACTTTAGATGTCTGCCCCCAACGCAAGCTTGCGTCGGTGCCCGGCGGTTTGAGCGCCGATTGCATCACCTTCTCCTTGGGGAACTGACGCAGCGGCACACCGACTAACCTGTCAGGTAGAGGCCCTGTCGCCAAGGCCACTACGCTGTCAGCTCGGATCAGCAGCGTTTGCCCTTGTAGTCTATGTTTCCACTTTCTAATCGCCATGAGGATTGCCCACGCCTCCAAGGTGGGTCTGAAAGTCTTGAGCAGCAGCAAGATTGAGGTCACTGGTGTGCTGGACGGAGGTTGGTACGGAGATATTGGGATAAAGGGCAAATCCGTTTTTGTTCTAGTGGAAGGGCTTCAGATGCATGACTTACAGCACCCTGAGCACAAGGAGAGTTACGTCAAGTTTGTTTGGGGAAGAGCATTGGCGCCGAGAGTTTGCTCGCTATGTGGGAGTGAAGGCAGAGGAGAAGCAAGATTCAAGATCTACAGCGAAGGCGAAGGCTACAGGGAAGCCTAAATCGAAGGCTGCGCCGCGACAGAAGGGTGCAGCAAGTGCCAAGAGCAAGCCCAAGGCCAAGGTCGTCATGAAGAAACCAAGCCAGAGATCGTGAGAAACTACAGTGGACACGGCACCGCGGTGGGGAAAAAGTTAGGCTTATATGAGTTGAAGGGCGTGGCTCCATGATCTGCCAATTTGTTTATATATATATATATGTGTGTGTATTTATATTTTTATTATGTATTTCGTGTTGCGGCTCCATGAGCCGCCACAGATATTTTGAACATACTTTATATGAGTGCACCTGCGGCTCAATGAGCCGCACAAGTATGTCTTTTCCATGGGAAATCGCGGCGCAATGAGCCGCGTCTTTGGGATGTTCGGTTTTTCAATTTGATACGTTATCTTTTCTCATCACTACGTAAATGGAAGTGGATCAAATTTTGGGGCGCGAAAGAGCCATGGCAGCTTTCGAACGTATGAAAGCGCTTGAGCGCTACCTGGATGAATGCCAGCAAATGTGGAATTTCCAGGAAATTCTTCAGCAGCAATGCCAGCAAGTAGTCAAAGAACTTGAAGCCATGGCCAGCTTGAAGCCATCGCCAGCTTGGAGTTAGAAGCAGCTGCTCCCTTGTTGGCTATGGTACGGCAAAACCGCTTGTGGACCAATGACATGAAGGAGGCCATCAGCCAAGCTTTGCACAACAAAGTGACTGAGTCGCTGGGTGCTGGGAAATTAATATCCAGCCGGATGCCCATGCAAGATTACTCGTGGTTTCCAGTGTATTTGACGCAAAAAGACTGGGACAGAATTTTGCAAGCAGACACCACTGCCAACGTGGGCCTGAAGTGCAATGTGGTGTGCAGAGGCTGTGGAAGTTAGGGCTGAGAGCCCCTTCTGAGCCGACATATTCCATGATCACAGTCGTGCTCCTTATGATGGAGCTAATGCGGCTTAGTGACGGTATCCAGTTGAGATCGGCCAAGAATTGTCTGAAGGCCAAGACTGATGAGAACAATGGAGCTGAATTCTGCAAGCCACTTCCTCCTATGCCAACGTCCTTGGCCGAGGAGAGATACAAAAGAGTCTTTCCAGAATGAGATGGACCAGTTGCATTGCCTAAAGGATTGTCAATTGGATATTTGCGAGAGCTTCAGGTCGAGTCTTGGTCCCTGCACGATCCTACAACAAGAGGTTGCAGATGCCTCTTTAATTTCCCAAGGCTGTGCCGCGGGGCTGTTCAGCTCCAACACAGTTTGCGCATGGTGGCTGTCAACCTTTGATGCTGACATACGCAAATCCACAGGGTCATATGGGACACCTGGCCACTCCTGCTCAATTGCCATTACCGGCTCCGTCGCTTGCGCCTCCAGCTCTTCCAGCTCTTCCAGCTCCTGTTGCAGCTCCGGTGGCTGTAGAAGCAGCATCTTCAGTGACTGAACTTCCACAACAGGTTCAAGCGGATACCAAAGCCATCTGTGACATCGAGGTCGCTCCCAAACCGAAAGAACCGGGTCCAACCCCAAAGAAGACCTTGGCACTGACTGATGCACAGCCAGATGCCGAACCTACCCAAGAGCCCAAGCCATCTGTGGAGGTGGCAAAGAGGGCAAAGAGGTTGGAAGATGCCTTGTCTACCCCGGACCTGGAGAAAAAAGAAAAATCTAGTGAAGCCAAAGTGCACAAGACCATGCCTCAAGATCAAAAACAAGATATACCTGACAAGAAAGCGAAAGCAAAAAGCATAGGCATGAAAGTCATGAAAAGGCCAGCCAGTGCAATGGCTCCAAGTACTTCCCAGGCAGCAAGCAAGGCTGACAAGAAATCTTCGGAGAATTCTTCCAAGGGTGCTGCCAAGACAGCTGGTTCAAAGTTGAAATCTACAGTGAAGAAAAGCATCAAGAAAATTGCAAAGGCGTGATCAACACCAAGAACCGCTTCAAGCTTTCTCCCAAGGGATGCTCTCGCTGCCGCTTTGTCAAGGGCTGTTGTGACAGCTGCTGGACACAAAAGGGCTATCGCGTAGCCTGATTTTGAACCACTGCTATGGGCCTGATAGCACTTACACGGGGTGTCGCGTATATAGCCTGATGCTTTTGGACCACCGCTGAAGCTAAAAAAGAATGCTATCATTGCAGGGGTTCAGGTGAGCTGAACTATCTATTTTGGGCGGCTCTTTGAGCCGCTGGCCATACTTGATTAATGCTAAGCATGCATTCGGTTGTGAGCGGCTCCCTGAGCCTCTTCCTTGTGTCTAATTTAGACATTGTGTTGTGGGCCTTTGTGGATGGAATTGCGATGCCAAGCATTGGCCAAGCATGCATTCAGTTGTGAGCGGCTCCTTGAGCCGCTTCATTGTATCTCATTTGTCTTTTTGTTGCAGCCGGTTTGGAAATATACCTTAACTTAAAATCATGTGAGACTCTAATGCTCAAGATGGCAAAGTCCGAACTTTTAGATTTTTACACGGCATGGCAAACTGCTGAAGAAGAGCAAGCTGAGAGTCTGAAAAGAGTTGCAACTCAGGTTGAACATTGCCCTTCCTCCAGCCACTATGAAAAGCCTAAGGGAAAGAAAAAGAATCCACCCCAACCGTTGAAAATGGTGAATGTGAAAATCCATGATGATGGCCATGACAATGTATCGCCACTGGAGATGATATCGATGAAAGCAGCCCCTGGAGATGATATCGATGTCCCGCCTGACCCCTGTTCACCTACGGAACCTACATCAGAAGATGAAAAACAAAACAGCAAGTGGTACAAAGACATGGGTGGCCTCAATGATGCGCTGCTCTCAAGTTCCTCACTCAAGCCTTGGAAGAGAGAGAAAACATTCAGCAAGCCCAGGTTGCAGCGGCCATGGCAAAAGGGCCTTGCTTGCAACAAGGTCAGGTTGTCATGGCAAAAGCCCTTGGCGATTCCAAGCTGGTCCAGAGCTACATGGAAGAAATGCTGATGCACCTGTCGCCCCAAAGCCTTGCACAAAGATACAGGCGCCTCTGCCTAAGATGCAGGCAGCATGGCCCAGCACACCTTCTTTGCCAAGTGTTCCACCTGCAAAGGCATTGGTGAAACCACAGCAGCCTTGCAGAGTGACTGGAAAAGCAGGAAAAGCCTACGCAGGATACTACTACGAATCTCGGAAACATTGATTGTTCTTTTTGCTTTAGTTTTTTGTTTTTGCTGGTCTATACCAATATACTAGTATTCAAATGAACTCAACTTGGGAATAATTTATTCATTCAACAAAAATTTCATTTACACACTTTGGTGATACTCTTAGGAGATGTTTGGAAGCCGACGAGCTTATGAGCGCATGGTTAGAAAATCAGTTCCGAAGCCGACGTGGCAGAGGAAGAGGACAAAACAAAGGATGTGGCAAAGGACGTGCAGGTGGCAGGGGAACCTCCAGTGGCCACCAATACCGACCAGCAGCTTGACTTCAGCTTAACCCTGAGAAAAAAAAAAAGAGCGCAGCCGAAACAATCACTGAAGCGGCTCAATGAGCCGCTATACGACATGTTGTTTTGGTTTCAATGGCATCAGCACAAAAGCGGACCAATGGTCCGCTGGCAGAGGGTTCATAGAAAGCTCCGTTTTTTTCTGTCGCTGAGTTCTTATCGCCAGTGCAAATGCTTATGGCATTTGTGGTTGCTGTGACCTGGTTTGAGACGAATGCAACTCTTTCCATAGAACTGACACATACCTTTGCATGGTGTCTCAGTCAATCCTTCTTCCAAGTCATCACCTTGGTGTCCACCAAAGTTTCTTCCAGAAGGACGTTGCCTTTCTTCCAAGCCATCATGTCGGGGTGAAGTCGATTCATATCCAGTAAGTCGTTGTCTTAGCTCCATCGCTATCATGATCAGCGTGCTGATAAGGTCCAGAATCACCATCCTTTTGATGTCTGACTTGACTTTTTCCATTGCATGCAGTCACGGAAAATGAGCAGCGGTATCGATGTTTCCTCTTTTGGACCAAAATGCATGTGTCAAAAAATTGAGAGCACACACAATTGAAATATGCGGCACAATGAGCCGCAGAATCTTTTTGGATGATAATATGAAACGGTTTGTTCAGCATTGATTGTTTTCAGTTGGCATGCATGCACATGTTCAACCAACACGTTCCCAAACATTTCTGCTATATATATGTCCATTCTTCATGCATTCTTCTTTAACTTATTTACAAATTACCTTAACATTATTTCTTGAATATTAACACTACATTTACAGGCTATTCATACAACATTTATACATTATTTAAAAACTATTTGTACACTATTTATACCTTACTTGTACACTATTTATACTTTATTTATACACTATTTATACCTTATCTATACACTGTTTATACATAATTTATACACTGTTTATACCCTATTCATACAGTATGTTATGTTCAATATTGTATTTAACATGTAGTAACTTAAAATTAAATGTATTGAAACATATTTGCATTTTTAATTAGATAACATGTGTGAGTTTGAAAACATGCAACACTTTTGTGTTTGAACTCGAAGACAATTTTAAGTTGGTAATCAAAGCAGCTAATTGTCCAGTGGTGTCACACCAAAAATGTGTTATTTCGTCATTTTGGCGGCACTTTGTGCCGCAAGCTGGTTTAAAAGTTTTCTATATCAGTACATGTCTGAAGTTCTTATCATGCAGCATTTCCGCTTGCAAAGTGATTGAATAGAAAGAGGCAGCTTACCCAGGCCGTCGAGAGTTGCCTTTTGGACGCAATGGCTTCTAGCTCCGTACCCACAGTGGAGGTTCCTCACACTCAGCTTTCGCCTATGAAGCCAGACAATCAATTGGGCGAAGTCAACACCCCGGACAGAGATGAGATTTCCTTGACCTTGGGCAGGTCACCTCTCGGAGAAGAAGATCAGAAGGGTGAGAACAGTGCCAAGGACGATGTGGATGGAGCTGGCCATGGACATGGCAATGAATCGAAGGAAGCTTCACAGGTTCTTGTTACCCAGGCGTGTGAGAAGGCTGATGATGTAGTGCCTGCTGGTCAGCCTGCTCAGCCTGAGGACGCAGAGACTTCTGCACGGTTCAGGACCTGAAGCTGCAGAGGCTCAATCCCAAATTGTTCGGCAAGATGCCTTCTTGGAAGAGATGGAGGAGGATGCTGAAAGTTTGGTCGCAGCAGCGCTGCGTTGCAAAAAATGTGGCCTTGAACTTCGTCTGGAAGATGCCATTGTCCGTGGCCCGCATGAAATGTGGTGCTGCGAGTGCAATGCCTTGTACACCATGCTTCGCCGCCATCAGGCTTGGCCGCCTGCTGCGTTCGCCGCCTTGTCTGATAATGCTCAGATGGCTTTCTTCGCCAAACGCAAGAAGGACAAGGAAGAAAGCAAAAAGAGCGTATTCAGCTACAAAACAATCAGAAACCACTTGCTCTATACTTTGACTGCAGAGGTCACCCGTCAGAGAAAGGTTTCTCTCCCCCAGCAGAATGCAGGATTTTTGGTGTTTTTTTACACACAAACGCGTTTACACACAGAAGCTTTTGCACAGAAAAGCTTTTACACACAAAGGCTTTCCCGGATTCCGTCCAAAAAGCTCTCCCCCAGCAGAGTGACGGATGCTTGGTGTTTTTTACACACAAACGCTTTACACACAGAAGCTTTTACACGCGCAACAGCTTTTACACGCAGAAGCTTGTACACATGGGGCTTTTACACACAGAAACTTTGACACACAAAAGCTTTTACACACAAAAGCTTTTACACGCAGAAGCTTTTACACACAGAAGCTTTTAGAGAAGCTTTTGCACACAGAGGCTTTTACGCACAGCGGCTTTTACTCACAGACACTTTTACACACAGAACCTTTTACACGCAAACGCTTTTATACACAGACGCTTTTACACACAGAAGCTGTTACACACAGAAGCTTTTACACACAGACGCTTTTACACACAGACGTTTTTACACACAGACGCTTTTACACACAGAACCTTTTGCACACAGCACACAGAGGCTTTTATTCACAGACACTTTTACACACAGGCGCTTTTACACACAGGCGCTTTTACACACAGAAGCTTTTACACACAGAACCTTTTACACACAGAGGCTTTTACACACAGAGGCTTTTACACACAGAAGACACAAAAGCTTTTACACGCAGAAGGTTTTACACACAGAAGCTTTTACACGCAGAAGCTTTTACACACCGAAGCTTTTTAAACACAGAGGCTCACAGACACTTTTACACATACACACAGAAGCTTTTACCCACAGAAGCTTTTACACACAGAAGCTTTTACACGCAGAAGCTTTTACACATGGAGGCTTTTACACACAGCACCTTTGACACACAAAAGCTTTTACACACACACTGGCCTTGTTTTGGTCCAGGCCACGGTCTGCGACTACGCCGAAGGCTCATGTAATTAACCACACGGCTATGGCCGGCGGGCTTGCCGCAGCCAATTAAACATATTTCCATGCAATAATTTCCATTTGGCTCCATGAGCCGCATGTATATATAAATATATTTATATATATTATATATGTATATATGCAAATATATGTATACAAATATAAATTTACATTCATAAATAAATAAATATATATAATATTATATAATTATATATATGTTATATGTGTGTATTTGTTGATTTATTTACATGTATACAATCAGTTAGGTACATACAATGGGCAGCGGCTCTTTGAGCTGCCTAATATCAGTTCGGTAAATACAATGGGCAGCGGCTCTTTGAGCCGCCTATGATCAGTTAGATATGTACAATGGGCAGCGGCTCTTTGATGTTTTTTTTCTCTTTTTGTGTGCTGTGAAGCCATGAGTTGCAGGATGTTGTTTTTTAAAACGCTGTTCCATGAGCCGCATGCCTGCAATCAGTCTGGCAATTCGCTTTAGATAGCGGGTCCTTGAATCACTTGTTTATTCATGTTTGTGCATTTGTTTTTTTTTCTGACTGGTTTGGTGGTGTTTTTTGTTTTCAAAAGATTTGCCGTTCTCAGTTTTCAAAAAAACATTTAACAATGTTTTCGCTTCTTTTTCTAAAATTTGTTTTTGTTTTTAATATCAAAATCGTTCATTTACAAAACATCAAAAAGACTTAGCATACTTATAACTTACTTATAACCAAATTGCCCAAAAAGAGGTGCCATGCTAAGTATTTAAACTTAACTTATAAATTTCCTATGATGTTTATGTTCTTCAAGTTAGTTATATATATATATATATGTCTGCTATGAAGAAACCAAGCACCAAGCAGGTAAACGATGGACAAAACCTGTTCCCTTGTCGTGGGCCGCAGCCTCATCTTTGCTGGTGACAGCCTTGGCAATTGCCTGAAGGGCTCTTGCAGTCTCGTCCAGAGTGGCCAGCTCGGCATCTGTGTAGGCACCGGCATGTCTCGGGCGGGCAGCAGCAGCGAAGACCCCCTGCACACCCTTATGCACACCCAGGGGTTGGGCCCCCACGTGGTCGGTACAAGGCTTCCGCGCTCAGGGTCTGGGTGGGCGCTGACGGGGCATTGTAGCCCGGGGGGGTTTTTGTTGCCGGTGTGATTTCTGGTTTAATTGGCGGGTGCCAAGGCCCGGCTCGGCGAGCCCCAGAACAGGGTCTTCCCCAAATATGGCCGCTTCAGCCAGCGGGTATATTCCTCGGTGACCAACCAGACAACGCCAATCAACTCCATGCCGGGCTCTGGGCGGGTCTTTCAAAGCCTCATACAAGTCTCCCGGAACCCCTTCGCCAGCGACACAAGACTGGAAGGCCGTGATTTCGTCATCCCCCTGCAGGGGAGACACAGGAGAGCCGGGGTGTCAGCAGCTGTGCTTGACTGACCCCGAACGCTCCTGCGACTTCGGTTTGCCTCATTTCCGGGCGGCCCTTCGTCGCCTCTAGCAGGCACCGGGGACGGCGAGGCGCCTTGGGCAGCTGCCCGCCTCCCTTCTGTAGGTCGGCCGGCGGATCTGCGCTCTTCCTTCTCGCGATTGCTATGCATCTTGCAGAGACGGAGGCCGTTCCGACTGACCCTCACTTCTTGGTTGCATCCTTCAATGGCGCAAGTCCGCTTTAGAGCCTGCCCCTCGTAGATGGCCGTGCGGGTCCGGTTGGCGCCTCGTCCTCTGACGTCGTCTTGGACGTACCCGGACGTCCACTCCTCTTTGCCGCGTGGCCCGATCCACTTAGGGCGAAACACACGGATGCCATGGAGGTGGGCGACTTCATGCCACTGCCCATAACCCCGTAGATACTTCCAAAGGGCCCATGCATGTTTGCACAAGGGGAAGATGATCCAGTTGAGCGTCCAAACCGCCAGTTGAACCAGGAAGAGCACGATGACCCCCGTAGCTAATTGCAGTAGGACCATTTGGCTGCGAGGCCACTCGACGCGCGAGGCCACTCGACGCGCATAGCGTCCCGCAGTATTCGAACCCAAAAGCGGTAGCATCTGCTATCAAGTGAAGGCTGATTTTAACCAAACACGACAGCCCAAACGGAAAGGCGAAATCCCCTTGTTGGGTGCCCTTACCCTCTCCCTCTTGGGGTCCCGGGCGTGAAGACGCGCCACGGGACCCGCTTGCTTCGGGCGGGTCCGTATCGGACCGAGCGCCGCTCCTGCCGCACCCCGCGGCCGGGCAGGTCGAGTCTTTTTCAGCAGAACCCAACAGGCCAATGCCCCATGTAGTCGCCAGGTGGGAAACGGAGCCGCAGACGCAGACATCAATGTCTACAGGAAACCATTGTTTTTACATGTTTCTACCATGAAATATAGGGGTGTCCTGTAAATTTTCCCATCATCCAATTCTGTGAAGACAGCAAATATAGCAAAAGGCGTCGGGCACTCATAGCGCACCCAACCCCCGGGCCGTTGTAGCCCTCCTAAGCTACTGCTGTGCTACCCTAGGCTTGAGCCTTACACTAGGGGTGAGACAGCTCACTCCCTATAAAAACCCTACGCACGGGAAACCCTAAACGGCAAAAATATATATTATCATACTTAGCAAAAAGACAATGTTGCACATGCTATTTTGGAGAGTGAGTAATTTTTTGCTGATTGAAGGCATTGTTTTTGGAACCACAACAGAGAAGCGGTGCAGAGGAGGAAGCGCGTCCGCCACGGTCTTTTCATCGAGCAGAGCCAGTCCTCTTTCGCGTGCCGCGAGATTTTGTTGGCTCAGCCTCTGGCGACTCACGATCAAAGACCTCGGCGGAGGCACCACTCCTTCTGCCAAGATGGGGAAATCTCAGAGGGGCATTTAGCCTCGTTCAACCCAATCATTTCGACGATCTGGCTCAGAAAAAAAGCCAACTATCAGTCAGTGTAATCCAGTCATTGTGCGTCCTTCCAGTAATGTGTAGCAAAATAGAAGTTTCATCTGATCAAACAGCAGCAGGTCCTCTCAACTCAACGCGTTGGTTCAAGTTCAGGGTCTCCTCCAACCACGCCTTGTTGGTTCTGCGTTCTGCTGCCGGTGAGCCTAGCCCTGCTAGTTCAAGAGGTCCACATTGGCATCAATCCACCTGCAGTCACACCATGTGCAGCTTCTCTAAAGCATGATCTAGTGCAGTCAAGTCTACCTTGCTCGTGCCAGAAGATACGAAGTCAAGTGTTCTTGAGCTTCCTCAAAGCCTTCAGATGCAGAAGCAATGCTTTCAATGTCACTGTCCATCATATAAACTGCAACCACCAAACAACGATTCGTCCGTTTCAGTTGATACGAATGTCTGTCTTGCATACAAGGGAAGCCACACACTTTGGGGGAAAACGGGCAGAAAAAAGAAGACACTTCTGAGCAAGGACCTCACAAGCTAATGGCAGCTACTTGGACACTAATGATAATAATGATACAATAAAGCAATGGACTCAGCTTGATTGTTGGCCAAAGGAACGCGCATCGTACGCACTCCCTAAGGCTAAATGCCAAGAGACTTTGTGCGTCTTGTGGAGCACAACAATTCCAGAAGGCACAGCGGTTGGTATCTGACAGCTGGATCAGAGAGTTGCGAACTAAAACAAGCTTTGAAAGATGGAATGACCAGCGCTTCCTGCAACATGTACAGTAAGGTTCAAACATCTTGGAATACTGCTTGGGTAATCTCATAGTGTGATGACTCCTGACAACGTGCAAAGCTATGTGCCTTGTGTTGGTAGCATAGCGTCTTAGCTGCTTCTTGGTCTCCGTCCAATTAATTATAGTATATGAACACTGATCTCCGGCCAGAAAAATCCTTTAAGTAGTGCAATCATTGCAACACTCGTCTTCCTAGTTTTACCATACTGTCTCTCAGGATATGCCTCCATCAACGAAACAAGCTTACATGTCTTGTGGTTCCAGGATCCTCCGTCACAACACCAGTGCTAACGAGGTGCGGCGCCAAATGTGCAAATCTCTTTCTGCTGAAGTAGCAATCACACGGCTCCGATGGGCTACCTGGGTGCGGGACACTGGCGACAGTCCAGCGCCACCAGTCTGCCACCATTACCCTCCAGTTCCCCAGGTCCAGAGCCAAGCTGCCATTGAAACTAGCGCTTCATCTCCCTGTGCGCGCTGGCGCGCCTCACGCCAAGCAGTAGCAAAGGCAACCTGCAGGAAGGGCCACAGCAGCTGCAGCCATCTGCAACGCATCCATCGGATAAAGAGACTTTGGTATTGAGCTTTAAGTGATGTTTAAGATGGCTTAAGTAAGTCTAAGGCATGTTTCCTTTTGCGGTTTTGGGAATTGCATCCTGGTGTGATGGCAATTTTGTGTAATGTATCGAAAGTGCTACACTGCCTTGAAGCCAGGGTATTTCCAAATGTTCAGGAAGAGCTGACGCTTGTTCATGCCGAACCTTTGGCTGCATGGATGTTTGCAAATAGAAAAATGGCAAAATCACTGGCTGTTCAAATGACAAAAGTTTATGAAGCCTTCACTGCGACAAGAGGCTCTTGCACACTACCGCCAGGAAATCCCATTGGACCGATCCAAAGAGCATCGCTTCGAGAGTTTTCCACATTCCACCCACGCCTTGGAGCCAACTATCAAGTAACTATCATGTTCCATCTTGAATCCATCGTCAACTAATGTCAATTATCATGTTACATCTTGAGCAAATGTTTCTGATTGCAGTAGCTGGCTGAGAAGCAGGGTCTGACATCTCGAAGCAACAAGAAAACGCGGTGGCGGCTACTAGCGGGTTTAGTACTGAATCTTTTGTGGGGGGAGGTCCATGTGGGGGTATTTGCTACTGTAGGGGGAATCGGACTATTTCATGATGCATGGCAAAACACACCTAAAAATAGTGACACTTGCCGCCACAATAAGCGAATTCTTTGCGGAGTTCTCTCTAACTAATGGAGCTCAACTTCTGAGTTAAACATCAATCATGAATCTTCTCAAATTCTCAACCAAATCTACCCCAACCGCTCTAGACAGTAACCTGTATCCGATACTTGTCCGAGTTCATCTGTCTCTTTTGTGCCAAGTCTCACACCAGTTTCAGCCTCCCCAGTGAGCGCATTGGTGAAATATCTCGGCATGCAAGCGAAGTTAAAGGCCAGGTCAAAGTCCCATGGCGCAGCATGGAACAGCACCCCGTTTTTGATCTTTACCTTGGACGGACGAGCTCGGGAAGGGCTGCGCAACAAAGTCGGTCAGTATCATGTCGCAAGAATATCGTTTCCCAATTCCCAGCACGTCAAAAACCCCACGGATCTCCGGCCACAGAAGTGTTCCTCGTCACAAGAATTGTTTTCAGGGACTTTCGACTTTCAGCCGTTGAGTGACATAGTTTGAAAAGGCATAACCGTCCACATCCTTCGCAAGCTCTTCCAAGATGAAGTAACGAATAAAGCCTCACACGGTCTGCCCAGGGTCGACTTTCTGAGAACCGTATTGGTAGAGATCCTTGAGATGCTCACTTGGTGAATATGAACTCGATTGAACTCTGGGAAGTAAAAAAGCATAAGACATAGATAGTCAATGATATTCATAGTATTTCAGAATCAATGTTTTCAAAATTCATGGTAATCAATAACTGCAGTAGTTATATTAACACTTTGACAAGAACAAACAACCACTGTTCATTATCATCATTCTTTCACTGCCGACTAGGGACATTGCCCAACTTTGTAGAGTGATCTGGCCAAGGAGCTGGGAAAGTCAACGATCTTGCTGAAATAGTCATGCTTTGACAAACCGGCTGCTTGAAGATCAACCTCATTGATGAGGCGAATCAGAAAGCTGTGTTCCTGCGAGGTCCTTGGTGGCGAGTGCACCAATCAAACCATGTCAAACCAGTCTGGGAAGTCAGGCTACAGTAAACGGCGTACGGCTCGCAGCCAAGGTACAACGCTCCCTTGGGGTAAAGCACATTGAAGAAGGTCGAGGTCACATTGCCTCAAACCCGAAGAGGATAAGGATGGGGCAGTAAATCAGTCTCAGATTTTCTGCAAAATCCTTGTGATGTGTCGGTGGCCCGTGACCAAGCTGTCAAAATCCACACATGAAGAAGTCTTCGAACCGACGACAAGATTCACTGGTGATCTCTACTGCATCCATCAAGGAGCTTTGTATTGCAACATCTCCAGGTTTTGCCCAGTCGATGGTCAGCAAAAAGCCAGAAGCTGCCGGATCTTTGTCTCGGTGGCAAACATCCTAAGGCCAGCGCAAAAAAATATGCTAACTCGTTCACAGATTCGGCTTGTAGAAGGAATTGATGCCATTGCCACTAATTACAAAAAAAACATTCTGAAGGATCGGTTTGTCTTGTGCCAAAGTCATGAGTCATGAGCCTTGCTGTCCAAGAAAAGAGAAACCAGAGAAACACGGATTGTGCCTAGAGAATACGTCAACGCTCAAGACTTCATCCCAGATCCTGTATCGATATACATAATGTAACAAAACAAATGCATCAACCATATCAACATCATGTGCTGCACCTGCACCTGTGGTTGTTTGCATAACCGAAGGAGCATTCCAACCAGAGGGAGCATCACCGCAAGACCCCAATGTTGTAATATACAAAAAACAAAAACACAAAACAACATATTGGGTAGACGGGGGGGGTTGCCCGAATCTCAGGGCCTTCTTCAAGATGATCATGATGCATTGCAATGTGTCAAGATGACTATGGAATCTGTCAAAAATGTCTATTTCGCTATAGCGGAAAGCGAATTTCATGTCTTGCAATGAATCTGAAATCACTGCATCAATCATCTATCAATGTATACCATACTCCAAATCTCTGTCATCTCAACATGCGTTTTTTAACAAAAAGACATGTTGAAAAGAACCCTTACAGGGGATCGCGCGGTTCTGATTTTCTCTGTTCAGGCCGATTCAGTGAGCCAAGTTGTATCCACGTATGCTTTGCTGGGATGAATTTTGTCTTTGACAAAGGCCATATAGCGCACAAAGGCATCCATGACCATTTCAAGTCCCAGGTTTTCGTGAATAAACAAGGCTGACAAACCATCTATGTGCGCCGAATCCAAAGGCA
>Ga0126342_10014335_pt1 | contig 13999 bp, 14 predicted proteins | sample Cyp1metagenome_FD_92528 | JGI IMG/M metagenome (GOLD analysis project Ga0126342, IMG submission 92528) | Coral microbial communities from Lord Howe Island, Old Settlement Bay, Australia - Cyphastrea 1 metagenome | ecosystem: Host-associated > Invertebrates > Cnidaria > Coral ...
AAATAAAATAAATAAATAAATAAATATATTTTAAAATCATATATATCCATAATAACCTTATGTACACATATTTTAGTATCTATTATATATATATGTATATATATATACATATCATTATTTTTAATTAAATAAATATAAAAGACATATTAACCTTTTACATATAAATAATAAATATTAGAAATAAGACATTTATTTTTTTAAATTTATGATATATAAAAATATTCTTTTAAATAAGTATATACTTATTTGTTATTTTGAAACTAATATAATTTTATTTGGTGATTGACCATAATATAGGCACTCAGTGTCAAATGATTGTTTATAATTCCTTTCAATTTTTGTCCATTCACTGCTGGCACCAGATCGTGACCAGCCCAAGATGATGAACGGTTCATTGGCAATTGCATACCTTAGCAAGGATCCAAATGGAATTCTTGTTTTCACCAACATTTTTCTTTTTCTGTCTACCTATATATATATATTTTTTCTGCATAATTTTTCTGCGTGATAAAGAACCATCCTTTTAAATTCTTCTTTCCCTGATTGACCTTTTTGCATCTGGGTGACTTCCGGGTCGTTGAGCATGTGCAATGTTCATCTGACCAACCTGCACAAATTGGAATTGGAATGACGCATCATGAACCGGAATTGAGGATATATCTCGGTGTTGAGAAATTTGCAGGCATCTCTTCTTTGACCATTTTATTATTGTCTTTGGATCAGGAGCCATCTTCAAACAGCCCGCTGGTGGAATTTACAGCCCTGCCTGAAAAGAATTCGTCCGACCAGCAGGACTGAGAGAAAAAGCCTTCCGCGGTTCATTGGTTGACCAGCAAAGGATCTATTTGCACATGTTGACACATACGTGAATGATCCTGGTGTTTTCATTGCGTTTCCGCAATATGCACCTCCAAATGCGAAGGTCGATGGCTCAAACTGCGTGGCCTCACTATCAAAAATGATAGGTGGATAGTATGCCACATAAGTCTACATGCCTTGTCAGCCTTGAGACCGCTGAAACTGCCTGCGTCTGGGTATCGAAGTGCTTGTGTACTTGCCGCATACATTAGCATGACATATCCAACCCAGTAGCAGCTCTTTTTCGTGGCTCCACCGCAATGAAGGATTCAGCAAAGATTCCAGTGGCTCTGCTCCTGTCCGCAGCAGCCGGGCCCACAGAATTGCATGACAGTTTAAGTACCCGGGTTCGTATTGCAGCATTGGTAATGTCAGGGGACTGCCATTACATTCAGCTGTACCCTTTTCCAGATTTCATTTCGTTCAGCCCACCATCAATATTGACATGCATGCCCAACAAGACAAAACTGCTGACGTGTCGCCGACACCAAATAAGCACCTGAAGTTCCCAATTTTTGCAGCTCCTTTGCCAGCCTCCCGGTGCCGAAAGGATTGGAACATGTTGAATACGGCAGCTGTTAACAAACCAAAGAGTTCAAAAAGTGACACAAAGGAGCGAGAAAAGGTTTGTTGTTTAAGCCAGCGTGATGAAAAAGCTTGATGGCATCATACTTGTTTTACTCCTAAAAGACTTCATTCACAGGACTGTCAGGGCACTTCGCCACACCACTTTGTTTGGGCCCCCGTTCACCAAGACCCTGCATCTTGCGACGCTTTGTGACAGAAGGGAACTTGGCAAAAGAAACGGCTGAGCTGAATCTCCTGCTTTGTTCTTGCTCGTGCTGTCTCTGAATCTCCTTCTGCTGCAGCAAGAACTCCTCTTGAAGCTTTCCTGAAAGTGGTTGTGAACTGAAGAAGAAAATGCATCTACATCATCTTTCCACTCCACGTTTTCTTGAAACTTGCCATGTCTGTGACACCTTCAGATCCCGAGAGTCTATCCCTATGTTTTGTGTCGTTGCATATTGGAGTCTGCTAGAGTTGCATGTCCAGAGTCGCTGCTGGAATTCCAGGACCAAGCTGGTAGCCTCAGATATATCAACTATGCGTAGGTGAAGGGCTGCGTTAAAGCTTCAATTTTTATCATGTGGGGCTTGCCTAGGCCCACATGACGTATGTTAAGAACAGCTTTCAACATCATCATTCCGGCTATGTAAGCAATGCTCTCCTTCATTCTCTGGTTGGAAACACATTCTTTTCATCTGCGCTTGCGTTGTCCAGCCTGCTGCTCCAGCTGCGCTCGCCTTGCTTGGGCCCTCTGCTGCAATTGCATGAGCTGCTCATTATGTCGTTTGCTCAAGCTGTATTCATCTGCCTTCACCTACACCAGCGCAGAAACAAAAGCAGGTTGCGCAATTCATATGCACAATGCCTGTGCACATCAAAATCGCCTATGAGTAAAGGACAGGATATATATATATGTATATATGTAAAAAATACAATACATGAATATATATATATATATACAATATATGTGTGTGTATACAAATAGTAAAAAAATATATGTTAAAGTATGATCCCATACAGTCATCAAAACGACCGTGAAATATAACATAGAATAGTGAAGTTAAGAACAGTAAGGTAGAGCGCAGCCAAATATCGTTTCTCAAAACAACAGCATCATATGGCAAAGTATAGTAGTAAAGAAAGTCTAGTAGCCCAAAGCATGTTTATAGCGTAGTACAGTAAGTACAGTAAAGCTCAGAAATCATCACAGCCCCTGCGTCAACCTGTCTGTTTTGACTTCGACTCTGGCCCCGCCTGACAATCCAGGGCAAGCCTGAAACGCGCATTTTGCCTGCAGACTTCGAAGAATGGACACTGTCATTCCTCAATGTCCTCAATGTCCTCGATCTGCAATCGCAGCATCTCCAAATATTCAAAACGTGAAGAATTTCGACAAAATTATGTTGCCAAATCTTTGATGCTGCAGGTGCTGTTTTTGAAGCGCTTCCAGCTGCTCTTGCTGACGCGAGAGCTGCTGTTGGAGGGCTACCTCGCCTCAAGTTGCGGGGCATTGGGCAGGAAGAGCCTGCTCCAAAGACAATCCAAGTGTAGAAAATGAAAACCGCGTTGCAGAATACAAATGATTTCACAGATTGCATTCGCATTCGGTATCATCACTTATGGACGTTTCTAAGAAAAGGCCACAAAAAGCAGAAGAACCGGCTCGAACATATGCCCAAAACATGAATTGGAATCTAAATGCCTGCATGCTATGTATTCATTCATATGTATATGTATACATGTATAAACCTATACATACACCCATCGTAAGTTTATATATATATATATACACGTGCGTAGCTTGCATGCTGTGTGTGTGTGCTGTATGTTATGTATGTTATGCATGTGACCCATGGCATCTATGTTAGGTAGGTTAAACAATGTTATATGTGTTGTGCAGGATTAAAACATATACATGTTATGCATGTTGTCTCCATGTTGTCTCCATGTTGTTTGTAAGTTATGCATGCTATGTGTTTTGTAAATTATGGTTGCTATGTGTGTTTGTATGTTAGGTATGCTATGTATGCTTGGATGTTACGTACGTTGTGCATCCTTTGCATCCTACGCGTGTTTTGTATGTCATGTACCTTATGTACGCCATTTATCCCATGCATGGCACCTATGTCATGTATGCGATTAAAATGTGTGTATTTAAAAATATATACATGATCAATTTCATGTATTTTGAGCACCTTGTGCATCTTGGGATATGTTGGGTATTAAATCCTATTTCAGGTATCCTATGCATCTTATGCGTCTTTTGCACCTTATGTGCCCTTATCATGAATGTATGCAATTCAATGCAATGCAATGCACTGCGCTGCAACCAGACGCAAGTGCAAATCAAATGCCATGAATTGTTTAAACCAATGTGTAAAGCCATAGAAATATAATTTCTGTGTTCCCGGTCCAAGTGCCTTCTACGAGCTTGTTGCGAATTTCCGCAATCAAGGCTTCTCTCCGTGCATAAATGGCGGTGGGCGCTGGAAGCTGCCTGCCAAAGAGGCAGCAGGTAAAGCGGTTGTGAATAGATTACACCAAAGGAACGTGCAGAACTTTGATCCTGTTCCAGCAAAACCCGAAACCGACTTGACAGCCTTTGCTCAGCTCCCTCTCATCATTAAATTCATTCTCAATACTGCTCTGGTTTCGAATTTATTTAGCTGAGAGGTTGCAAACTTGCCATAAACAGTATTGCAAAGAGCAACGCCAATTGACAGGTCACGTGCCACAAAGGCTCTACACTGCTTATCCATCCAAGCCACCCTGCCGGATAGCCAAAACGCGTCATAGCAACCGAAAGAGGGTCGGCTTCCGCCATAGCTTGGCTTCAGGTGGAACGTAGAATAGGAAGCAATAGCTTGATCAACTAGAAGGTCAAAGTCTGAGCAATAAGCATCAAATACACGGGTTTCCTGCTGCAGCTTTTTTGAAGGGACGGAATGAAGCTAAGTCAATGTGTCTACTTCCATCGTGATATCGTAATGGTAAAACCATTTGGCAACGATTGCATGCTCACTGCAATCTGGAGCAGGAAAACAAGCACGTCAGCCACGCTCATATATGCCAAAAAAATGGCTTGCGAGGATTTCAAAGAAAGTGCAGGAGGTTTGTTTGGATATTCTTGAAGGATGCCCGTTCAATTCAACGGGAAAAACACATTGCAGCAAGCAACCCTGCCTGACTTTCTGCGTTTGTTCTTGGAAACTCTGGTCACCGGCCGCTTTTTGTATCTCTCTGCTTATAACCGCTGCTGGCTGAAGGTGATCTAAATGTGATAGGCACCTCGCATATTTGAAGGTAACTTGGCTCGGTCATGCAAAATGCAAAAACAATTCCTGATCACCCTCAGACTTTTCACAGCAGAAAGCAGAACTACTTGGCTTCAGCTCCGTTGCAATCTGGTTCCTATCGAATCTACTTGACAGGTTTAGAGGTTAGTCTCTTTCCTTTTGGGGTATCTAGAATTTCTAGAATTATGCACTCCCACGCACTAAAAAGAGCAGCATGTGTCTCAGGACGTCTCAGGTCTCCATCTGTACTGCCAACTTCGGTGACTTTGCTTTAGGAAGTGTTGCGCAGGTTGCCCATTCCAAGCTCCTTCAAAGGATCCTTATGCCAAGTGAATGGCTCTCATGTGAACTTTTTAGGACATGGAATGCACACGGATTCTCCGTGAATATCATCGTCTTCTATATCATGCTTGCAAAACATGTTTTATTGGAGCGTCGCCAATTGGCGTGAATCTTTGCCATTTGAGCAAAGGCATCTGTCATAATGCGTGAAGCAAACCTCAAATAGATACAAACGCCAATGAAGTGGGCTTGCAGTCTTGAAAACACACAATTCCCTCATAACCTTTTGTCTTCATGGCAGGGCTTTCATTGAGCCCTGTGCCAGGCGTTGACTTTGCATGCACCGCTGTGAGACGCTGTGCAACTCAAAGATGCTGCATACAACTCAGAGATATTCAAAGCTCATTTCTTGGCAGGATTTGTCACCTTCTTGTCTTGCCATCGCCTGTTGCACTGCGATGTGTGACAGAAGTGAAGAGCTATGTGTCAAAAATTGCGTATTGCGTAGTTCAGTGGAGCATAGGCCTAACACTGCAGAAATGAACCGCTGCCCGCATTTTGAGCAGCTTTTCTGGCATATATCAACACGCACACGCACACACACACATGCACACACGACATTCAAACATGCCATATGTGCTGAAATGCGTTGAACACACACATGCATTGACAATTGGATTTGCCAAGGCCCCGGCAGTTTGCTCAGTCTGGCATTGGCTCGCGCCTACAACTAGTCCAACTGAAATTGAGCAAGCCAACTATCTAACCTAATCTAGTCTAGTCTAATCTAACCAAAATCTATTTAACCTTTCTAATCTATCTGCTCTATTATAATCTAGTCCAGGTGTGTTTTTGCAAGACAATGAAGCCATTGAACAGTTTTGAAAAAATCTGGGCCGTCTTGATTTTCTGACCCTATAGAGGAAAACTCCTTTTGGATATAGAAAAGGTACCAACGTCTGATTGATTTTGTCAGAACTGAAAAAAATAAAAATGAAAAAGTATACGATTGAGAAACAGTATTCGTAGAGGAAACGCGAGAAAGTTTTTCATTTCTTAGTGTTTTTTTTGAGGATGTGGCCGAGGAAAACTAATATGTATACGTAGAGTAAACCAGTATTCAACATAGTGGAGAACGACTCTCTTTGGAGGAGAACTGGTACTCTGAAAAGAAACTGCAACAAAGTCGCATCATGCTTGGCAAAACCTGATGTGCCTTTCAGGGTTTGGGCCTACAGTCGGCAATTTGCTTGGCAAAATTAAGGGGCATGGAAACTCCTTACATTTGTCTCGTGCCATGCGCTTCTGACTTTCTAATGTTTTGGAAGCTTTTGGCAAGTAAAACAACGGGGTTATTTGACACTACTTGCTTTGTCCGGCCAGGACAGGAAATAATATGGGGGGGGTCATCTTCAAAACACATGCAATGTATTTGGATTAAAAAAACTCATTTTCCAATGTGTTGTCACTGCATGTTTGGATACATGAGAGAATCAGGCACTTTGAAAAAACTGGGTCGCCTGTCATCTGGCTTCAACATTTTCGTCCCCGCATTGCGAAACGCTTTTAAAGCTCAACCCGCTGTAGTACTGGCACAAAACAATTTGGACAACACAAATTGGAACCAACTGCGTCGACTTGTCCCATTATGGGCCAAGAGAAATGTCGCTTGATCTGTTTGGGCATTGCCTCCAAGTTCCAAATATGTGGGGTTGCTGATGAGAAAACATGGAAATTTATTGCACTATGGTGCTGCAAAGGACCATTTTTTTTTGTAATCACTTGCCTTGTGAACATTGGCCGCTGCATTTTGGGCAGCAAAAAATCGAAACTAACTAACCGCTTCCTTGTTCCTGAACACCATTTTTATTATCAGTCATTTCAATTCAAAATCTGCCAGCGTCATTATTGGATAAGCTACTGTGCATCACACATTTTAATACATTTCACATGTTGGTACTCGGGTTTTCTCCAATCAAAGTTCAAAACGAAAGCTCCAGAAACGTATGTTGGATCAACCAGTCAAAATGACGAATGGAATCATGGACCTGCAGCGAATTCATTTTTTGGCTCATTGCAAAATTGCACCCAATGCTGTCAACGAAATGTGGGTTAAAACTGGTCGGCATGAACAAGAATCAAATGTGTACCATTTTTCCTGTCATAGTTCTTGTTGTTGATCATGCTCGGTTGTTTGTGAATGCTTTTTCATATCTATTGAATGTGCTGTAAACCCCGCTTGAAATTTGGAAGGAACCCTACCCCAAACCCTGATCATGTGGACCCCGTACTGTTTATCCGCCGACCCTGCCCTAGCCGTGGCTGAGGCAGGGCCTCGCCTGGGGCCAACTTTGGTGTGGATCCCGGGTATTGCGTTCCCTGGCAGATGTCGCTTTCAGCTACAACAGATGTTAAAACGTTTTCGGCAACGCAGCGGAGCGTGGGCCACCAAGTCCCTTCACGCGGCTCGTTCGGGGTTCAAGCCTGCCGTTTGCCACCCCTCCAGCTCATTAAACCGTCCGCAGCAGCGTGTGGACGCTTGCGCTGCCATTGCCATGCTTGTTGCGGGTTCAAGACTGCCGTTTGCGAGCCTTAACGCCAAAACTCTCCGCAGCGGCCCTACACAGTGTCTTGTTGGTTGAAGCCCCAACAAGACATTGCGTAAGGTGGCAAACGGCAGTCTTGAAGCCTCAACAAGACAGTGTGTAGGGCCGCTGCGGAGGGTTCAACGGTTTGAATACAAGTTTGAAGGCTGGCAAACGGCATTCTTGAACCCCCAACAACAGACTGTGTAGGGCCGCTGCGGACGGTTGACATGTTTGAAGGCCGGCAAATGGCGTAACTAGGGCCGCTGCAGAGGGTTTCTCCGCAAACGGCAGCCTTGAAGCCTCAACAAGACACTGTGTAGGGCCGCTGCGGAGCGTTTAGGGGCTTGAAGGCTCGTGTAGGGCCGCTGCGGAGGGTTGACGCGTTTGAAGGCTGGCAACCGGCAGTCTTGAAGCCCCAACAGGATAGCGTGTAGGGCCGCTGCGGACTATTTAGGGGTTTGAAGGCTGGCAAGAGTGCCGTTTGCCAACCTTCAAACCCCTAAACGCTCCGCAGCGGCCCTGCACAGTGTTTTGTTGAGGCTTCTACTCAAGACTGCCGGTTGCCAGCCTTCAAACGCGTCAGCCCCCCGCAGCGGCCTTACACACTCCGTTGTTGGGGCGTTACGCCGTTTGCCGGCCTTTAGACGCGTCAATCGTCCGCAGCGGCCCTACACAGTCTGTTGTTGGGGGTTCAAGAGTGCCGTTTGCCAGCCTTCAAACCTTCATTCAAACCGTTAAACCCTCTGCAGCGGCTCTACACACTGTCTTGTTGAAGCTTCGAGACCGCCGTTTGCTAGCCTTCAAACCCTAGACGCTCCGAAGCGGCCCTCCACACTGTCTTGTTGACGCTTCAAGGCTGCCGCTTGCGAGCCTTCCAACCCTTACGCAATGTCTTGTTGGGGCTTCAAAGGAGGGTCGGCGGCACCCGGGCGTTAGCCCATTCTATAGGGGTTAAGTGTCGGCTCCACTCGCTTACATCATCATGATCACCCAGGACACTTCTTTGCCCAAAAAAAGCTCCTATTGAGAAGATGGGTCAAATTTGCTTCGGTTCATGTTTTCTTGTGGGTCTAGATTCTCATTTGCTTTTGTGTGTTGTTGTGGATCTCTCCGCAAAACGATCGCATGACTTCCAAACCTTGTCAAGGCAACCATGATTGCGCACTTTCTGGAGGCTGCTTTTTCAGGAGTTTGTTTTCTGTAAAAGATTGATAGGGTGCTTTTTGATTCATCTTGCTTGCATTTTCGTGACTTGCTGGGCATGCTTGACCGATCCTTTGCATGTTTCACGTGTTTCTGACATTTTTGACGTTTTTGGACTGTGATGTGGACAAAGTGCCTTCAACAAGTCTCTGAACCTTGCAAAGGGTGCAGCGATCTGAGAACGAGGCCAAATACTGGGAGAATGAGATTTTCAGCTCTTGTCCATCAGAGCCTGTGGCACCAGAATCAGTTTGTCTCGGTATGTCTCGGTGTGTGTGTGTATGCCTCCGTATGTCTTTGCCTTTCTTGCTTCAACTAGCTTTGTTTCATCTGGTTTCTACTCAGATGAATCGATGCCGAACGCAATGTGCCTTTCTGCTGCTGCCCAAAGATCTCTGTGATCTCGTCATCCAGGTTGCTTCGGCCTAAATCCGTTTGCTTCAAACTGGACATCATTAAACAAAACAAAGTCACCAGCTCAAATCTTCTGGTCTCGCCATTCCGAAGCACAAGAGCTTGGCTTACACCGAATCTTCTTGTGTTCTAATCACTATGGGATGCCTATCAACAAACAACGTGACAACCACCTATGTACAGACATCATTGCATTCCATTGGGCCACCATCAAGTAGTCTTGTCAATTGACAAGTTCATCTAGCTGGTTCGTAGTGCTTCAACTTCTCCTGTTAATGTTCAATTCTTTTTGCAGCAAAGTACCATGTCTCACATAGATGATCTGCAACGTCTGCTCGACACTGATCTTGCCATGGAATTCCTGCTGAGACAATGTGTCAAGCCTCTCTCTTCAACACACTCTGCATCATGTCATATCATATTGCTAGGTATCGGTATACATCTCTGTCAAGCAACTCAATCATGTATCAATCTTGCGGACAAGATAAGTTTATATTCGGATGATCTCCAACGAGGGTTTTCCAAGCACACACAAAACGCCCATTGTGACATTTTACATTGTGCGATGCTGTGCGATGCTGTGCGATGCTGTGCGATGCTGTGCGATGCTGTGCGTTTGTGCCTTGAGAGAGAAAGACTTGAGAGCAAGTGGGGGAGAACGGAAGGTATATACATAGCTGCAATAGTAGGTGATGAAGGGGAGAGTGCCAACTCACATGTTCGTTTGGTTGATTCCTGTCAGGATCGACCCATTGCACTTTTCTTTGACGCAGGTGCAACGTGTTCACGTTGTTGATGCGGATGAGACCAATATAGAATAGATATACATGTATGTATCTACATATATAAATATGTAAATATATTAGTATATATATATATATATACACATGTGTATATATATATATATGTGCACACGCATACGTGTATATATATATATATATATATATACATATACATATATATCTCTATATATATACATATATATATATACAGTTATATACATATACATATGTACATACACCTACATATATATATACACATAGATTCATGGATATCTGCAATGATGCTAAAGATGATGAAAAGATGAAGATGCAAATGGAGATGAAGATGATGAACATGTCATGGACAATGATGAAAAGGAACAAGAAGATGAGGAAGAACACGATGATTAATGGCTACTATGAAAAACGATGAGGGCTATGATGAGGGCAATGATGTCTACAAAATAACGCCCCAGGGCAAGGAAACGTTCAGAAAATTGCGCAAGAAAAATCCGGAAGCCATGAGAGAAGAATGGGTGGACACAACGGATCAAAACTTCGAACATTTTAGGGGGAGCCTTCTCCTGGACACAAAGAAGCTCTTCATAAACCTAAAGAATCAATCTCCTGCAGTTGCCTGTCCCCAAAAAGAAATCGTGCTATATAAAGCACGGAGAACTCAGCTGACGCTACCCTTTGTGAGTAGGAAGGGTGCAACATCAGTTGGCGTGAACATCAACCCTATCTTGTCCGGAAAATTCCTTCTGCAAGACCCGGGCATCAATGGCTCTGTCTTTACATGGCTTTTTCAATCTTTTCATGTTTGCTCTGCCGTATGCCTGCAACATGGAGTGAGGGACGCATTGCATTCTGGGTGACTTGGTCTTGGCAGCTGCATGTGCATATTGAGTTGATGGATGGTCTGACTGGGAATTCTTCTTGCAGGAATCCCAGCTCGATGCCCGAAACCTTTAAATCTACTAAGCTCCCGCAAGTCTCAAACCAGTCTCAAAGGCCACATTTACGCACAGAGTATTGCCTTCCTTGCCTGTGGCCTGCAAGGCTCAAAGTTCTAAGGTTTTGAGGACAGCTTGCAGGGCAGGAAAACAGTGCTGCCCCATGTTGCCACACAATTTGCGCACACACACAAAAATCACCAAAGTGATTCAATTCTTTGTTGGCGCAATACACGAGTTGTTTATGGCTGTTGTTCTAAACTCTTTTCATCTTATTACAAACTCTGCGTGCAGAACAAATGCAAGCCAGAAGACCTATGCTACTTCCAAGTCTAGCTACATGCTGACAATAAGCCTTCAAGATCCCTAACATATCATGCTATTGATTTCATGGTCGCACGTGGTAGCAGTAAATTGCGCCGAAATTTGTGAAAATTCAAAACTTGACAAAGTGGAGAAAGCGGCCAGCGGCCAGGAAGTCGCTGGAACACGTGGTGAAATTCGGAAGTGGGTCAAATGGGTCAAATAGGTCAAATGAAGACCACTTGAACCAGAAGATATAAAATCGAAGAGCAACACGCGAGACTGGATTGGTGATCCCTTCCTAAAGCTGTTGTCCTTGTCGTACATCAAGAACTGCACCAAATTGAACAAATTTCTGGGCCTTGGGATTCTGAAGTTGCAAATGCAGCCATCAGCAGGGTAGAACTTGCTGTTCTACGTAAGATATTTCTTTATTGTGGAGTTGCTTTCTGAGGGAGCAACTCAAAGCCAGTCCCATCCGAAATGCACCTGGTCACATGGACACAGCTGGACAAGGAGTTGTTTAATCAAGAACCTTTACTTTTGTTCATGACGACACGCAGTCCGTGCCATGAATGAAATCATAGGATATCATAGGCAACCCAAGTCTGCTTTGCTGTCCTCTGATACATTGTGAGGAATTCGTCCCATCCTGAAAGGAAATCTGTGAACTGGTTGCAAGACAGCAACAAATGACCTGGATAGTGATAGTGCAAAGCATGCATTGTGGCTGTCGCAGTCCTACCATCTGGTCCAAGTCATCATCAACCTGCGTGTGATGAAGTGAGGGACTGCCAACATTCGTTCCAATTTTCACAGCTGGAACAAATGGCTGCAAATCCTTTGGCAAGGACCAAAGCTATCCCCCGCTGGTAGCGTGAATGGACACCTCTGCGCAAACAAACTTGCAGCCTCCCAGATCCACAGCTCGATCTGGTCTTTGGGTGTCTTGCAACCTTGAACTGCAAAAAATGCTGAAGTATCTCTGTGTAGAAAGATGTAGAAAACCAACCTTCCAAAAGCGCTTCTGTGCTTCGTGCCAAGTTTTACCAGCGCTTCTGACAGCTCCTTTTGCAGGATGTGACAACAAATTTTCAACGAACAGCAATGGACTCATGGCAGTTTCATTCCCGGGCTAGCTATCGGGTCCGTGGCAGCCGCTGCGGGTGGGGTGTGCCTCGCTAGTGTCCCGGTGTCACAGCAATGGTGGTGATGGCGGCGGCAACGGTGGTGGTGTGTTGGTGTGGCGCTGGTGCTTTGGTCGAGCATACTGGGTTCGTTGCAGGTCTGGAAAGACAGAACCCCATTCCAGCAGTTTCCTTTATATTCAGCATCACTGCTAGATCACTTATCCAAACGCGGCAGGGTGCAATTCATAATTCCTTTGCCATGTTTTTTTGTTGCGATAATTCGTCGGGTTGCGGCTAGGTTTGTACATAATGGATGCCGACGGGAAATCATTAGACACGCTCAAGGCAACAGACAGTAATGGCAACGCATCAAATCCTGACTAAGTAAGTTGTTTCTACTTGTACAAGTGCAAAGTTGTCTCCTGCCAGCAAATTCTGTCATCTTTCTTGGTGTCAAGCCTTGCACAAAAAATCAATCCACACTGGACGTGAGATTGACTGTGCTCAAAACTTTGCCATATTGGGTCAACAGATCCACGATGGACACAAACACAAAGGATCCTGTCTTCAGCCCTGAAGTCTGCACAGAAACAGCAGTGCTATAACCGTCACTAACCATCTGTGTTCCAGGCCACTTAAAGACTCTCTTCAGATTTTCAAGCTCAACTGGTTGCACATTCTCCTGCACATCGAGGTGCAGATTTGCAAGTTCACAAATATATGAGATGATATGAGATGTGACCAGCACTTTCAGTTGCTCTGAATTTACGCACAGTAAGACGTAGCACTTTTGGAGCAATAAGCCACCCCATAACAAAGCAGAAACATCAAAGGAATTCACTGAGTCATCTTTGGCAATTTAGCGACTCGTGATGAATAGCAAGATGACAAACGATCAATGCCCTACATGCAAGTGGATGACTGTGCTGAAATGACTGAGATGAGCGGGTCTGCCTTTGCTGCCAAATACTCTGAATTTTCCAATGTGGCACCCCTGCAGCAAAGAAAAGGTTCATGCATGATGCAAACCTCAATCTGATGTACGCAGCTCGGTTCTGATCAGCCAGAATAAGAAAAAACATGGGGCACCAAACCTGCGTTCTTGATAAGCCGCTGATTTCATTCTCGAACATTTGCAACATCCATTTCAAAACATCTCATGCTACTCCAATTCTCACTCATATCGTGCTGACACGCCTGTGATTGTTCTGTAGGGGCACACCACGGCGGAAACCAGCCCTGTGGTCGAGGGTGTTCAACAAAGGCTTGACATCAAAATGGCGGAAGCAAAATAATCGAAGAAAAAGTACAGCCTGCACAGCCATGTAAAACAGCCATGAAAATCATTGTAAAACATCATGATTCAGGATACCTAAGCTGGAAAAAAGAGCTGCGCATGTTCCGCTGGAAAGGCATCCCGCAAAAATTCAAGCAGTCAAAAAGTGAAAAGTCAAAAAGTATACTTTTCGACTTTTCGACTTTTCTTCTTCCCTCTCACCTTTTCGACTTGTCGGCTTTTCGGCTTTTCTTCTTCCCTCTCGACTCTCAACGGTTCAAGTTTTGTACTTTTCGCTGCGCATTTTCAGTTGGAAAGGCACCCGGCAAAAATTCAAAAAGACAACAAGTGAAAGCCAAAAAGTA